>JAAUXU010153523.1_pt1 | contig 18824 bp, 25 predicted proteins | sample 7278151 | NCBI WGS metagenome assembly JAAUXU01 (sample SAMN14350113, study PRJNA611818) | marine sediment metagenome | isolation source: surface marine sediment (1.8m) | place: French Polynesia: Moorea | collected 2018-08 | reverse complement strand
AGTCGCTTTCTATGACTGGAGCAGGGAAGAGAAAGTCAGTTGAAAAGGACAGTGAGCTGGACAAACCTGGCAAGCCCAACTGGGGCTTGACCTGTCAACTGGCAGACTGCTGCCATCACTGCCGCAAGCTGGGCAGAAGAGGAGAGTATCAGGAATGAGAATCAGCCAGTTCCAAAAGTAACAACTAAAATAGTGCGTGGTGAGGTTGAGGCGCATGGAGAGCATGAAATACGTGGTGGACAAGGAGAGAGAGTGATCAATAGAGTTCTCCCTAGCAAAGCCGGGTGCAGGTTCAGCTGGTATTCAATATTTGTCAAAAGCTTTTTCGTGGAAACCTAGCGTAGGTATCCAGCATTGCCCATGTCAAAGACTACACTGAAGCTCCACTCGCTCCGTGTCCTCCACTCACCCAATGTCGTCCATGCTCCTCGTGATGGCTCATGTTGGGAATGAGCTGGTGGACAAGGACTGGTACCAGCCACACTCTCACGATGTCAACTCATTGGCCCAAAGACTTTTGGCCAGAAATTCAACTCACTCTGGGACAGATAGTCTTGGGCCTTAGGCACATCTGCACTAGCATTGCATTTCGTTGTGCCTAGTGAATAGTTTGCACCAATCCAGTAACGATCCAGGCTGGTGATCCTTTGAATCTGGCTGCTAGAGACTATAGGACAGCCTATAACCTCTGTGCCCCCTGGCACTGAGGCTAGAGCTAGGAATTTTGATACATTCTGGCATCCACAGTGACTCTTTGAGATGCTAAGCTTATTTTGCGTTGGAAAAAAAGATTATCCTTTCCTTTCTTTTCAAAATTCAAGCTCATCAGAAAAACAGTTCATTTTGGGACTGACCAACTTTGCTGCTGCACCTGGTACATCCACAGAGAGACAAAGTTTGTTCAATGCAGACTGAAGTGATATGACAGTGCAGTCAATAGTGTCATGTCATGCCACAAGTATTATCAGAGTACTGTATTAGCAAGGGCAACTCCTGTTCAAACTTTTTCCACGGCAGTTTATCTTTCGCATTGATGAATGAATCTCTGTCAGTAGTGATTCAACGAGCCTAGAACGATCCCTAGTGAGACTGAGTTTGGACAAATTTGGAAAAGAGCTCAAACTTCGATCTGTCGTATTTTTTCCTTACATAATTACCCATGTGATGTCAGAGGATCTAAAACAGGGCTGAATGATAGCACGTTGAGTTCTTGTCCGTGTCGAACTGACTGTGCGTTGCAGCTGGTACAAGTTCATAAGTATGGTAGCAACAGTCATGTGTGTATTTCAAAACTCTAAAATCAACGCGCACATTCGGTACATTATTCAGTTTCTTTTCTCTGCTTGGAGGTACAGTCTCTCGAAGGGAACCCCAAGAAGTGATGCTGGATCTTTGCTTACTGTCAAGGGAGTCTTACTGCAGGTGACCAATCGGTGATTTTTAAGCACAGAGACAATGCCAATTTTTGCTTCAAGTAGAGCAAATCTCATGCCAATACATGATCTGGGGCCTTGACCGAAGGCCAAGAAGGTATAGGGACTCCTCTTGGCTTTGTTCTCCTTGCTGAAGTTCTCTGGATTAAATAGGTGGGGGTTAGGGTAGTACTTTTCATCCATGTGAATGCCAGCGATAGGTATGTCAACTTCATGTCCTTTCTTCAGTGTTATGTTGGTCCCTGGCAAAGTGTAATCATTCGCAACAGCCCTGGTTGTGAAGCCAGCAGGGTTGTGAAGCCTGAGGGTCTCAGAAATTATCATGTCCAGGTAGGGTAGGTTTTGAACAGTGTTGTAGTCAAGGTTTTCACCATCACAATTATCAAAGGCCTCATCAATCTCGGCAGCAAGCTTTGCCTGAATCTCCTGGTTGCGTGCCAACTCATAGCACAGATAAGACATAGTAGTTGCTGTTGTGTCATAACCAGCAATCAGCATGATCATTGCCGTGGCAACAATCACTACTTCATCCACCTCTTTCTTGCTGGATTTGTGGTCCATTGCGGAATCTTTCTCAAATTGGTCTTTGGCATGTTCATTGGCATTTACATCATGACTCAAGTCTTCTTTCATGGCTTGGAGCATCAAATCTATCAGATCATTTCGCCTGTTAAGGAGAACAACCATTTTAAGGACTGCTGGTTTTAGGTAATTTGCTGGATTTGAATGATTGTTCACCTTGTTTTTGAACTGATCCTGTGACGAATCGTTGAAGCAATGACATTAAAGAAGAATTCAGTCTCCTTGGGCTTAAATATGGGTGTTTTAGATATATCGATTAACTGTCTGAAGCCTGGACAAGAGTAGAGGAAGAACATAGCACCTTCCCTCAAGGTCCTAAAAAGAAAAATGTTACTGTGTAAAGTGATGAATACATCTGCTTGTGTCACTACCTGGAAAATACCCTTCTGGCATTGTCCACAAATGTTGTTTCTGTACTGCTGAAAGATCCAGCATCGACTCCAAAGGCACAGGATGCAATTGTGTCCATGCTGTACTTTCCACAAAGAATCTTCATGTCCACCAGAGCACCTGTCTTGGCAGCCTCAGCCACTTCTCCGGCCAGCTGGTGACTCACCAAGTTTATGAACTCAACCATCATCTTTAGCTTTCCAGACGTGAAGATGGGAGAGAAGGTGGCCCTAAAGAACATTTACATGACTGAAGAAATCATCCAGAGATCACTTGGGTCTTGCCTGATGTCTCTCCACTCATCTCCCTTGAGATTGGTCATTTGTTTCTGCCAGGCAATGTCTGTCTTTGATTTTCCTCCAGCAAACTCAATAACAGAGTTCCTGTCAACAAAGTTGGAAAAGTCCTTGACCAAGATGTGCCTGATCAGCTCCGGATCATTTACTATTAGCATTGGGCTAGCCGAGACCCCAAAGTACGTGCCATAGTACTTTTCATCCTTAAACTGTCGGTACTGGTCCAAGACATAGTCACTCTGAAAGTAGCAGAATTGTTAGTGACAATTACAGAAGTGACACTTCCTTAGCACTGAATCTCTGATCAATTCATTGCAATCACTGAGCCCATTGACTGTTAATGTCCGACCTCAATGATTGCATGGGAGACTCCTGTTGCGAGAAGCATCACCCAATAGGTGGTGGCAGTCTTCATAGCAATACCATGAATATTCATTCAAGAGTTACCACATTGATCACAGTGACAGCTTTCTGAGTGGGGAAAATTTTGTATCATGTCCTTGCCTGATTTTTCTTCTGCGCCAGCACGTCCCATGCTGCTATAGGGTTATTCCCCAGTGGGAAGGGGGTGATCTTGGGCTGCTTCACACCAAGTTTCGTCCAGTAGTAGGAGTTGTGCTTGAAGCGCATGTAGAGGAATGCCACGAGGGCTCCCACCAAGAGAATTGCTTCCAAAATCATCCTGCATAGTATTCAAGGTGTCCATTCCATTGACCTGTATATGCCGGATAGAGAAACCACTAGTAGCTGCTTCAAAGCTCAGCACGAACTGAGGCAGCTGCTGCCAGACCTAGCAGTGTGCTCAAACAAACAAAAAACAAAGGACAAAACCCGCGGAAGTTCAGAGGTTAAAATAGCCATAGCAAAAATACATTTTGATATTTGATGAGAACAACTTTGCTGAAAGTCTTTTTCCCCTATAATTTAGATGTAAATTGATCACCTAGGTGGTGCACCTGATGTATTCAGGATATCAATATTTTCATGGCATGTCATGCAGACCCTGCCCTTGCCAAGCATAGCAATGGAAAGACGCAGTAATTCATTTTACAGTTATAATGCAATGGAACCCTTACGAATCTTTCTGAAATCTTTACTCCACTTACTGTTATTTGTTTGGCCACACTGCTAGGTCTAGCAACAGCTGCTTTGATTCATGCAGCTACCAGTGGTTCCTCTATTCACTATATAAAAGTCAGTGGTCCATCCTGAAAGTCTCATAGCCACACTGTAAAACTCAGCTGTCCTACCTTGAATATTGGCGTTTGTGTCCCACTTGGCAATCACTGACTTGATGCTCCGTCCTCTGCAGCGCCTTTTATCAGCGCCAGGAAAATGTTCTCACTCACTTTTTGGCTTGACAGTGAAAGGCAGAGTTCATCGTGAATGTTCGGGATATACCTGATGGGTGAAGGAAACACAGGCTTTTGTCGCGTTTAGTACAGGCATGGGTCGAACTGGACTTGGGTCGAGCTTGGGTCGGGTCGGCATTGGCAGCTGTGAGCGCGGGCCGGGTTGCAAGCTTTCGCAGTCTACATGAAAATATCAAAAATTCCAAATGCTCCATCAATTGCATTATTCCCTCACAAATGGCGCATATGTATTCTATGGAGGTAACTCTGCGAAAAGCCTGGAATATCAGTTCATGCAAAATTGAATCTAGGCAAGTAAGCGTATGACGCTCCACATCAGTCGGTTGTGACAACTTGAAATGTTAGTTTCAAAAGCTAGCGAGCATCAGATGTTAGCCGCAAGGTAGTCGAGCCTGGCAAAAAGTTCTTCGAGGCTGCGGGCTCGAGCCCGGCTCGCTTACATCCCCAGTCGTAGGTATCTTCGCACTGTCGAGAAGGACTTTTCTTTGGATGGAGCTACAATATTACCAAAATTGTGGATCTTGCTGCTTCCTTTGAGCAATAGATCACCTCTCCAGCATTCCTAATAGCTGACATATCAGCGTTCAAAACGCGCGAGAAACTCTATTGCCACTCATTCGTACGATAACGGTTAAATGTAGCGCATTAGAAACATCTTTTCTGAGAATCGTTGAGACCGACATATATCGAACTTCATGGACTACCCCAAGAGAGATGTCAGACTACTGTTGCCAGGCAGCGCAGTCCAGGGTGGCCTCCGCCATCGACTTCTGCACGTACCTGTTCATATTCTGCCAAGGTTGCGCCGAATATCAACTGAAAGAAAAGGTAAGGTTCATTGCGAACGTCAGCCATGCCCACCGAAACGCAGCTTCGGCATGAAGAAATCACGTTCTGATAAGCATTCCCAACTTTTACGTGACGAGCAACAGCTGTACATGTAGTCAGTCAGTTAGCTTAGAAAGAAGTCGTCAATGTGTGGAAACGAACATTGCGCAGTTAACTATGTCTCTACGACGCATTAGTCTGTAAAGGTGGCACCTGGGCAGCAATTAATTAGAGCTAGTCTCGCAACCTTGCATTTTCGAATATTAAAAAGATGAGGACACCTGATGCACCTAACGCACCTAGTACAGGACTTACACGCACACTGACAATTTATGTAAAAGAGAGAATTGCTTGTATCAAAGAATACAGAACTAGGATCGCAGCCGATCGGCTGAACGGTCTCCAGATCTCGAAGAAACAAATCTATCTGTTTTCAGTGTGATATATCGTCGAAATAGAATTTGTACCAGGGCTGAGTAGTCGCACTTTATAGCGCTAAGTTTGTTACTCTCAATACGGACGATTTGGGCTACGAACATCTCCGAGCCCGAGGAATGACTACGACCAAGGCAAATGCTTAGGTCTACGATGATGAATGTGTAAATGTAGATCAAGAAGTATTAGCGGACTATGTGAGCAAACGCTCTCGTCTTACTGAACACTGTGCCCAGCGATGTAGTTGTGGACACTCCAGCAATCTGGATTAGTTCTCAGAGATGTCCTCCCAACTGTAATGACTCTAGTTCGCAACGTTACTCTACTTAACCACCGTTGCTCACTTGGTTAGTTTGCATGCCACACGACGTGGTCGTGTCGCACGTGGTTGCCTGTCTTGTCTGCAGTGACGGACGTCTGATTCCTCGAGAGACGTCAGGAAAATTTATCGCAGGGCAGTTTACTCTCTGAGTGATCAACTATCGCTGTATCGCAGGAGACTTGCTTGGCACTTATTTGAGAGTGTCACCAGATTGATCAACCTCATTGCCCTCGCATCTGGTAAAGGGTAAGACGATTTGGGGCCTAGTTGGGTTGGATATCGCGGAAAGTAAGGACTAAAGTTGAACCATGGTGGTTGGAATAGTGAGTAACGAGCACTAGAGGCAAGCATTCACCTGAAACTCCCTACTTTTGTGTCCTTCAGAAAGTTAGTTGAATCTAACAAGTCCACATTCCTCGGAACAATTGTAGATCATTCAGGAAAATTGGTGAGGAGAAGAATGCGTCTGAGAAGACTGTGAGAAGAATGGCAAAGCAGATTTGAGATTAAGGCCACTTCATGCTTGATCAAACATCTGAGCTTACCAGCTCAGATAAATGGAAGCAACCGCAGAATCCTTCAGTTCATCACCCAGGTAAATGTTCATTGCCTGTCCATTTTTCCTGCAAAAAACTCTTCCCATGTCTGGTCATAATTCTTTTTTTAAAGTTTAGGTTGGAGAAAAAACTCAACGTCACCCTGACTTTCAAATGTCCCAGCCTTGCAGTTGAGGTGCAAGTGTGCTGGACGTAGCAGCAGATGTTGCGGCTAAATGAGGTTAAGTCTTTGTTACGTAGATAGAGCAGAAGGTTTATTATGTTGATGTACAATATATTATCCTCCTAAAAGCGTGGCATGACCTTCACCCAGACGTTTTCTTTTGATATTCCAAGAATGGAGGTTGGATCTCTGGTGAGTTTTTGAGGGGTCTCTTTGCACGTGACGAACCTGTGGGCCTTGAGGATCTTGATCAGTCCAATCTTGGCCTCGAGAAGCGCGAATCTCATACCAATGCAAGACCTCGGACCTTGGCCAAAAGCAAAGAAGGTGTAAGGATGTCTCTGAGCCTTCCTCTCCTTGCTAAAGTTCTCAGGATCAAATTCTTCAGGGTTCTCGTAGTACTTGTCATCATGGTGAATGCCAATGGTATTGAAATGAACCTCTTGTCCTTTGTGGATCATTATGCTAGTTCCTGGTATGGTGTAGTCTTTGGTGCATCCTCGGGCCAGGATGCTGATGGGAGTGTACAGTCTCAGAGCTTCGTGAAACACCATGTCCATGTAAGATAGACCTTGCACAACACTGTAATCCAGATTGTCCGACTCTGTGTTGTCGAAGGCCTCGTCGATTTCTTGCATTAGCCTATCTTGCACATCTTGATGACGAGCCAATTCATAGCCGACATAAGCCATAGTTGTAGCAGTTGTATCATAGCCAGCAATCATCAGGACCATGGCTGTGGCAACGACAACAACTTCATTGAGCTCCTTCTTCTCAGCTTTGTGATCCAGCTTAGAATCCTTCTCGAATTGATCATTGGCATGCTGATTCGTCAGCAGTTCGTCACTGAGATCATCTTTGAGTGCATCCACCATCATGTCAATAAGATCGTTGCGCCTTAATGGAAAGATTTATCAAATAGTTGTTCTCACACCTATGATAAGATTGCTCGAGCACAGACCTGTTCTTTAAAGCTATTCTACTCCTCAAAGTTTGGACTATGACATCCCAGAAGAATTCAGTCTCCTTTGGCTTAAAAATAGGGATTTTCAACGCGCCCAGGATCGTGTTGATCACAGGTGTCAGCATGGCAAGGGACATTATTGCGTCGCGCTTGGTTCTGCAATCATTTGTGTCGTTTAACGAGTGCAACAGCACCAATACGCAGAAAAAGTAAACCTCTTGAAGACTCTCCTCGCATTCTGTACAAAAATAGATTCGCCTTCATTGAAGGAGCCAGCGTCGACTCCAAAGGCACACGAAGCGATCGTGTCCATGCTGAACTTCCCAAACTTGTCCTTCAAATCAATAACGGTGCCATCTTCCGCCGCGCTGGTGACCTCTTTGGCTAGACGGCTGCTGATGTCGTTGATGAAGGTCATCATTATTTTGAGCTTGCCAGAAGTGAAGATTGGAGAGAAGGTTGATCTGGACAAGGCTAGCTTAATCAGAATTTACGCGTCTGAGATCACTCTGGACTAACCTCACGTCTTTCCAGTCATCACCCTTAATGTTTGCCAGCATCTTCTGCCATGCTAGATCCGTCGTGCCCTTGCCTTTGCCAAAGAAGTCGATGACGGCATTTCTGTTGACAAAGTGCTGGAAGTCCTTGATAAGGATCTGCTTGCACAAGTCCGGATCCTTGATCACAAGTATGGGACTGGAAAAGGGGCCTCCGTAAGTCCCGTAGTACCTCTCGTTCCTGAACTCCCCGTACTGCTCAAGAGCTATGTAACCCTGAAGATCGTTCAACCGTACGACATTATTGGCTTGACGCCACGAAAAGAAAGCATACCAGGTTGATTTTGTTGGTCAAGACTCTCAGGTCGAGAAAGGCATTGTTCCCCATGGGGAATGACTTCACTGTGGGCTGCTTCACCCCCCTCCTGGTCCAGTAGTCGTCGTTCTGGTGAAAGTTCCAGTAGAGGTAAGCAACTCCAACGGCAATCAGAAAAAGAATTGGTATCATCTTCGCTTCGTGAAGACCCCTTAATCAATTCCGTATCAAGAACCAAGATCAATTTCAGGCACATCGGACCAGAATATTCTGAGGCTTTGCAATATATCCTTTCAGGTGGCCTTTTCAGAATATCCTTTGTGTGCGACCTCTTGAGACAAAATATTACTAAAAGTTTCTCATACAACGACGAGATAAAAGCCCTGCTTAATAAAGCTAGCAGCTCTCGACAAGCAATCCCCTAGGAAATCAAGACAAGTAAGTAATACGACAAGTGACATCTTGTTTGTTTGTTTTGCACAGTTTTCTATACACGACGTGCATACAAAGAGGTGAACTCTGGGGTCCGAAGGTCAGTGCACAGCAGAGTGCAATTTAGCTTGGTATCGTCAATGCCCCCTCCCCCCTGCTTGCTGGGACCAAAGACAATACTTTTTCTGCTATACTACAGGGTTTTACGATAATTTGTTCTCACTTTAGTCTCGCAACCTTTTTGATGAAAATTACTGATAAAACCAGTTTTTCCATAACAAAGCTTTTCGAAAACAATTCACGTGAAAAACAACTTTTTGCATTACTCAACAACAGCCGGAACCTCATCATGAGCACCATGTTCGCGGTAAAACAGACATGCATAGGCACTCTTATCGACACTGGTTTGTCAACAAAACAAATTTGCGAGTTGGGAGGGGTGGCGCAACGAACAGTGACCAAAGTGAGGAGCCTGATGGACAAGGACAACTACGGCAGGATCCACAATGACACCCCAAGATCTGGCAGGCGCCCCGCCATGACCGGCAATGAGTTGTGCAACACGTTTGCCAACCCCAGGACCCCAGTTTGTGAGCTTCAGTGAGCCAGACTTGGACGACCTGATGGTGCCAATGACCAAGCACCCAGCCAAGGTCATGATGCTTGGCATTGTGGCCTCCACGGGTGATATCATGCCGTCATACTGGTTCCCAAGGGGGACCAGGGCCACATCTGCTGAGTACATGGACGTCTTGGCTATGTGATTCTGTGGATGCGCCAAGTGGCTGGAGACCATCCCTTTGTCTTTCAGCAGGACGGGGCCTCCATCCACACAGCCAAGATCATCCAACACTTCCTGCGTGATGAGCTCGGGTCTGACTTTTTCTGGCCCAAGTCCTCCTCCCCCCCCCCTAGTCACCGGATCTGAACCCCTTGGATTACTCCATCTAGGCCACTGTGGAGGCCAAGGCCTGCTCCATTAGGCATGATAGCATTGATGCCCTGACCAACTCCATGAACGAGGCCAGGGCCTCCATGTTGACCCATTATCTGGGACGTGTCTGCAAAGGGTTCAGGCACCACCTACATGGTGTAATCGATGTGAGCAGCGGTTATATTGATTGATTAATTTAATGAATAAATAAGTGATTGATGTCGATTAATTGGCAAATGCATCCAGAACTTGATCATGAGACTTGTTTATTGGGTGAGAATGAATTATTGTAAAACCCTGTATATTTCAGCATGGTTGGTTGAGGAGTAACCTAAAGTCGTGCAATGAACCCTTTGATCATGCAGGTGCTTACGTGCTGGCTGCCCACTTTGTTGGGTGAGAAGGCTGGCATATATACAAAGCTCTGTGTTTGTGTCTGTCCATCTGTCTGTGTCTCCCACCACTCGTGCTCAAAAATATAAAGGGCTAAGTTTGTGTTTGACAGGGGCACACACAGGCCTGGCGCGCTCATCAAGCGCTCTGCGCGCATCACACACGCTCACACACAAATTGGAGGCGCAAATCAGTCGTGCAAAAGCTAAAAATTGGGCACGCTAAAGCTGGTAAAGTTGAAAATCGGTCGTGGATCGACGGACAGACACACGTACATGAGGTCCCCCGCTTATAAAGCGCGATTTAGATTAGACTTCAACACTTGGGCCTAACTTTCCACAAGACTCTTTCAAATGGACTCCCTAGAGGTGACTCTGGGTTTCTCGTCATTTTGACAGATGCTTCTTTACAAGTACAACTTGTACTTTCTGATTACGCGGATCAGTGCCGTTTTAGCCTTCAGCAGGGCAAATCTCATGCCCATGCACGATCTGGACCAACGCTGGACCCTGGCCAAAGCCGAGAAAGGCATAGGGATGTCTCTTGCTTCTCCCTTCTTTGCTGAAGTGCTCAGGATTGAACACCTCCTTCCTGATTTTCGCAGTATCTCTCATCATAATGTATTCTTGCCAACTGCACTGATGCAGACCTCATCTCCTGTCTTGATGGTTGCCTTGTTCCTCGTAGAGTGCAGTCTTTGGTGCAGGCCCTGTAAATGATAGAAGCTGGGAATGTAACCTCAGTGTTTCCTGCCGCGTCATGTCAAGGTATTCTATCCCCTTCTCCAGACTGTACTGCCGTTCTTCATAATTACTTAGTGCTGTATTTATATTATCATGCAATCCTTCTTGTATTTCAGGATCCTCGGTCAGCTCATTACCTAGCAATGCAGTTGCAGTTGGGACATATCCAGCAACAAACTTGACCAGTGCTGCTGACACCAGAGCACTTGACTCCTGCATCTCCGTCTAAGAGTCAAAAAGTAATGCTGAATCCAACTCAAATTGCATCCAGGCGTGATCATTAGTTCCTTCGCTGAGGTCTACTCTCAAAGCATGAAAGATCAATGAGACCATTCATCCTGGAATGAGGAATGCCGTTGGTGAGCAAAAGTAACTGATATGACACGTGACGTACCTGTTCCTTGAAGATGAGGTCATTCTGGTGCTCAGTGTATCAACAATAACATTTCAAAAGAACTTTTACTCCTGGAACTGGGGCTAGAAGGAGTACAATGGCATCTCATAGATTCCTACAATGAAATAACCTGTACAGTGCGAGTCAGACAAAGTGACACGGTGATGTTGAAAGAAATTCGCCGCCCATCTTTCAGGTGTGTCTTACGAAAGTCACCTGAGAATGTCCTTGTTCTTTTCCATGCTAATGCAGAACACATGAGATCAATTATTGGCAGATGGTAGGTATCAATTATTGGCATTGCTTTTGTCTCTCACCTACTCTTCAAGCTGACTGCATGCTTGACTAATGAAGATCGCTGCCGTGAAAATGATTTGGCATCAACACCCAATGCACAGCAAGCAATTGTGTCCATGCTGAACTTCCCAAGATTCGCCTTTACATCAATGGTTGACGCAGTCCTTTCAGTTAAGTCCACCTTCTTCAGAAGCCTTTTCTGACTTCTTCAATATATCTGACCATCAATTTGGGTTTTCCACGTGTGAATACAGAAGCGATTGCGGACCTGGGAGAGCAGTCATGAATAATTTCCCAAAATCTCTGATCCCTGAAATCCTGGCACTGCTCCAGAGCCAGGCAACCCTAATAACAAAAAAAGATGAACTCTTGATTTCCCAATCGCTTTTGCCTGGTGGAATTACCTTATATGTCAAGAGACGGACAATTTTTCGTAGGAAACGAGTTCTCCCTTGGCTGCTTCACTGGCAAGCTGGTTCAGCATTGACTCTTGTGTCCGAAACTCCAGTAAACGTAGGCTTTGATGCCAATCTGAAGAAGTTTTTTGCACTCTTCCGCTGAGACTACAAACTATAGCATGTTCTTCAAGGCGTAATCTATGCGAATGCAGCTGTTTTTGTTGTTAGGCAAGCAAGAGAAAATTGTCAGAAAAACAGCTATCATGACTATATATCACATCTCTAAAAAGAAGGACTTTTATTGTCTAAAGCCTTCCATTGTTCGGGGGGGGGCAGGACGATGCAGTGAAACCTAGATATAGTCAAATCCTCCGTCAGCACCCAAAATTTGACTTTATCAAGGTTTTTGACTGTCACAGGTAAAGTCTCTAAAACTATTTTTTTGGAGGATGAAGAAATTCTGGACTGTTTATGTTTCTTGAATGACCCTTTGAGACTCTCCGATTTACAGGGCAAGAGAATCGCATGCACTTTTCATTCATTGCCAATCGAATTGGTCTGGCAGAAGTGACGGACCTTATTGAAGGCTTCCAAATACTCAGTAGATTTGATCTGTCAACCAGCACCTTCTTCCTCAGCCTCAACGTTTACAGGTGCGCATCAGCTTCAGTCTCCAGGGCTTCAACAGCATTGATTTCATCCTCAATCTCCAACTCATTCATTCCAGGTGAGACCGGAATGTCTGTTTTAGTACCACTTTGGCATGGGAACTCGACAGGAGTGCTTGACAACACCGAAGTTGCCAACGCCAAATTTAACTATATCGGGGTTAGCTACTTAGTAAAAGTTTGGTAAGCAGCGAAAAACTGACTTTGTGGAGACTCCTGACCCTATCGGAGTTGACTATATCGAGGTTCCACTGCATGAAGGACGCGTGAAGTAAATTTTGTGGCTTCTGAAGTGAGCTGCCACCAAAAATGAGCTACACAACACATTGCAAAGCAGGATACGACAGGGAATATTCATTGCAGCACTGCAAAGTCCGACCTGATTTTCCGAAATAGCAAATCGTCACTTGACCGGTCCAAGATCCTATCACTGGGCGACAGCTTGAGGCTTGTATATGACTGTAACATTGATACTCTTTGTCCAAGTCACATATTCATCAGTGAGCACGTCCGTATTACTGCCGGGTGCCACATTTGCCGGGTGGCCCAGAAAAACTGTCTGTCTTTTTCTGGAGGTCCACATCTCACCAACTGAGAGGGCAGGACAGAAAAAGAAAGAATCTATTCTACATTTGAAGCATTTGGAGCATTGTCCGATGAGCCTCAGCTCTGGCAATACAGATTTCCATGGAGCAGATGGAAGAGTTCATCAGGGGGAAGTTCCAGGTCTGGGACACTGATGAGAAGGGCCTGCCACTCACTGGCAAAACGATACCAGCTAGGGGAAAAATGTTGGCACTTGGAAAAGTGCCTCTATTGATGAGGATTGAGGCTTAACTTCCATTGCATCAGAATTACAAACAAAATATTTAAACAATGAAATCGGTGCTGCAGAAGGTGTGGCTCCTCCGAAAAATGTTTCTAATGTTGCAGTCAAGGTAAGAGCATATGGAGATTTGGAATGACCTTGTCCACCTCAGGACCTCAGGAGACGCACCTCTCCTCACTAGAAGCAGCCCTAAAAGAATAGATAGTTCTTCTGGAGCTCCCTGTACCACTTCTAGAAGGCTATGGCTTTATTTTGTGCCGACTGCACTGCTCTGAATGGCTCTCCACCAGTGATTTTCCACCCTGCTTCAAAAGCTCTGCCAACAGGGGCAGAGAGTGAAAGCAATGCAATTCTTCAACACCTCCTTGAATTGAATAATCTTTCCTCTTAGAATCAGAACTTTTATGTGACTGTCAGGTGGGTATTTGCTCCAGTACCATTCGCCCTTTTTTTGCACAGTCTGTGATTTGCATTTTCTTTGAAAGAAACTTTGGTTCTTCTGATCTCGGCGGCTACTGAGAAAACTGGGCAGCAGATTTAGACAATGATGAGGTTAACAATCAGTTCTGTCCAACTAACAAGTGCAGAACTTCTGGTTCCAAACTTTAATCCCCATGGATCCCCAGAAGAGAAAAAAAGAACCTCTGAGGCCTTCCTTGATAACAATACTTGAGCCTGGAATTGAGCACACACGCCTTCGGGATGGTGCCAACGGTGCTGTGGAGTCTGGGGACTTCACGGATGCACATGTCCATGCAGCTGAGCATCCGCACCGCAACAAGGTCCAGATTTTTTTCACTGCTCCATCAGAAGCTTCATCAGCTTCTTGTTGAGGCGGGCCTGAACATCTTGCTGTTCTTGGCGAGCGCATGCACTCTACAGTATGCACTTGTCTCATATGTGAATGCGGAGGACCTTCCAGAGTCCTTGAAAAACATTTCGGCCTCTTCTCCCCAGGGTCCCCGTCGTGTGTAACACATCTATGACCGATTGACTGCCGGAAGATCATCCATCCCACCCTGTACGCACACTGGGAGGCGAACAACAGGTACAGGATAGCGAGGAGTCCCTCATTCTGAGCAACCTCTCATGCAGGAGTCGTCACAGTTGCCAGAGTGACCTCATTTGAGGCTGATTTTGTAATTTGGTCGTTTTCAATGTGGACATTGGCCAAGTGGTCACCGGCTATCTCATACGGATATTATACCTATATTCTTGGATTCGCTACTCTCGCGGTCATGAACATCTTGTTGGAAAGGTTTCGTGATCTCCGGACCAATAGTTGAGTGCAATCGCCAGACATATTGCTGTACGCATGTATAGGGTGCGTCCGAATTGGCTTCAACAATCAAACACGTCCGGGTACTATTTTTGTTTAACAGTTTTAGCATCAATTCGACAGAAAAAAAACCAGTGCTGGACGCTGGTCTTGATTGGGTTTTGATTAGGTTTTGGCGACAAATTTTATCGTCAGTATCAAAAGCGTGCATAAAGGTTGATGCGCTCAGCTTCAGTCTACTTCAGTGAGGCCACCATCGGCTGGAGGAGGTCACAAGACAGTTGTTCCGCCCAATGCTTTTGTCCTCTGAAAATGACAAGTGAGAAAGTGGGTCAAAACCCAGCACTCTTGAGCAATTTTTGTTTTTCAAAGGAAAAAATGTTTCCATATTTGTGTGTTTGTGAAGTGAACGAGATGCTAAGATGAAGCTTTGTAGCTGCTGTCAACGTTGCACACCTGCTTCATCTTGCCAAGATGCCTGCCTTGACTTGAGCCAATCCTGACGCACACCCTGTACATGTGCTGCTCCGCATACTAGTTGGCCGTGACCGTCCTGCCGGCACAGTCCCAATCCGTGCAACGCGGCTGGGGGAGAGGTACGTGTGAAGGTACAGGACGGCCTACGTTGCCATGGCCGGAAAGTCCGAGTGCAGGCACAGCGCGTCCGTCCCCGTCGTCGTCGTCGTCCTCGTCGGCCGAGTCTCCGACGCTCTCCCCGTGGCTGATGTGGCTCATCTCTGACTCCAAAGCAAACAGATGCGTGGCCGTCCCCTGCCCTGCCCTCCCCTCCCCTTGAGCCATCTATCAACGTGAAACCCTTTTTTCCGCTCCCGCATTTTCATATCGACCCGCCAGAGACAAAAAAGTCGCCAAAAAACCGCGTTCGAGACCGCGTCCGAACCCACGTGCTTTCAACTTGCAACTGATCCCATCAGCGCTACAACTTCCCTTTTTTTTTTCTTTCCCCATTATAACGAGCATAAAAAGGGTTGATGCAAGGACGTCTGAGGACTCCTTCGTGGTCGGCTGCGCTTTCGAGATCATGTTTGATTTGCATACGAAACAATTCCGATTGCGGAAGACCAAAAATTGCTGATTTATCTTCTCAAATTCGAATGGAGAGCAAAAAAAAGGGGGGGGGGGAAATAAAAAAAAGTCGAGGGGAAAAGTTTCCGTTAGCTGTGGAGCAAAAGTTGTTTAACTAACGCACTTTTACGGACCCGATGGGATTTTTCCGAGCTCGAATTCATTGAATGTTGGAGACTAATTCCCCTTTGTGTAATCTCCAATCGTCAAATTTGATCGGCATTGATGATTCACAGACTTTTGCCTTGTTTAGCGTAGGAATCAAATCCCCGAAAATCCTATTATTGCCGCATAATCGGCATCGATTTTCGAACAAGTCGAATAACTTATAAAATATAGCTCCATGGAATGCATAAAGCACTTTTTTCGCCTCTTTGAGCCCTTCCCTCGCTCCCTCCCTCCTTTTCTTAGAGAAGAAAAGGTGCACGCAAAAAACTTAGACGTTGATCGATCGGCCAAGTCTGAAATGCCCTCAAAAGAAGAGGCTTTTAAGCCTTTTAGCTCCAGACCCACTAATGGCCACCAATCTACCCTCTGGCACCGCACAGCTGGAATCCATGGAGAAGGATGAACTCGGGGAAATAACGTGTGAGAATGCAAATTCAATTCTGGGCCTCTCAGACTGCAGAGACACTTGTCTGGTCGAGCAGCTACAACTTTGTCCGACCGAGTGTGGCAAAGACCCTTTACAAAAGTGCCCTAAGGGAGCTTTGATTGCGGGGAGGAGAGGAAATAATTCTTTTTTTTGCCGCCAGACGACGACATTCCCTAGAATACCATTTGTTACGATTCTGGGAGGAGGAGAAGGAGTTGAGGCCTCCGAGGGGTGTCTGGGCTGCATCATTTATGGGCAGCAGTAGTGGGATGACAACGAGAAGGAGGAGAACGCGCATTCCTCCGACGCGTTCACCTGTGTTTGTGCCAATGGAGACGCTGAAGCCGAGATGCCAATGATGACTTTTCTGTGTGTGTGTGTGCATTTGCCCCATTTTCTGACCCAAAAGACGAGCAGCCCAAAACGTCTGTCAGGCCCTGGACAGAAGAATTAAGTTGTCTTCACGCTGAAAGCAGCAAAAAAAGGTCAATCTTCGTCCGTGCAGACAGTTTTTTGCGGCAAATCGCCACCAATAAAAGGCTCACAAATTCACCCCGGACGACAACAATTGACACAGAAATATGGGAAGAGGAGGGAGGGGGAAAAGTGCAAAGTCATGGCGTTTTTTCGTTGACTTGGGGAGACTAAAGCGGACTGACATCGTGTGACAACACAGGAGAGGCTTGTAAGCATTATTGTGCGTGCCAGTCAGAAAAAAAAACACATCGGCATGAAATCTATAAGAAATGACCTCATTTTGACCAAAAATTTATTTACTCACTTAAGGGTGGGAGCTCCAGAAAGGCCTAAGAAAAACATGACCCCAGATTATAATAAAGAAGGCTTCCCCAAGCCTGTTTGCGACTCTCTTTGTCTCCTAAACAAGCCTCGCAAAAAAGTCTCGGGTTTCTTCTTACCATATTCTGGCTTTAGACCTTTTCTTGGTTGGAAGAGCTTAAGTGTGGTGATTCTTATCTGACAGAATTAAAGGCGTAGGCTTGCAAAAAAAAAAAGCTGGCAAAAAGACACACACACTTGTATCGCCTTCCAGTCAGCAAAGCAGTAGCATTTTTCGCACAAAAATCGCACGGTTAAATGAATCATTGGAGCAGAGTTCTTAGACGTGTTTTTTCTTCTTCACATTTGCTCTCTGTCACCTGGAGAGGAGTTCTTGAGACGTCAGATTAAGCCTCACGCACAGGTCACAATGAGCTGCTGCTGCTGCTGCTGCCGCTGCTGCTGCTGCTGCAGTCAACATTGGCAAAAAGTCCCCCCCCCCTGTGCTCACGCACACAGAACCCCAGAAAATAAATTCCGCGGACAGAATTGGGGCCCTGAAATGAGCGCCCAGAATGCTTAATCCAGCGTCAGCTCAAACGGTCAGGTGACATTTTTGCAAAGTAAAATGCAAGGAAAGAAGATTAAGCGGGGGGGAAAAAGTGTTACTGAAATACTGCTGCGAAGAAGCTACAGTGGAATCCACATGTGACGCCTCTCAAGACACGTCTTATAGAGCTTCGACTGCACTTGGGCATGCAGTGCTGCACTTTGAGCGGGTGGTGGACGTCGGTACCGTGTGAGTGGAGCTGGCGCGCGCGCGCTCAGCGATTGCAGTGTGAGTCATGCGCACGCACGCACGCACGCAGTCTCCATGGGTCAACGATGCCTTGGACAGGGGGACTTTTTGACTGGCAGCAGCCGTTGGGACCAAAGTGGGGCCCAAAATCGAACAACTCTGGCCACAGATTAATGAGCACAGCCCAAAAACAGAACGATCATGATTATTTATGAAGTCTCTGCAATTTTTTCCAGCCTGCTGAAGGAATAATGCGGAGAAACGCTGACTTTTGGGTGGGTCATTACAAGATTGCGCTCTGTTATTTGGGCTCATTTACTTTTGGGAGGATGGCTGCGCCGGTAGCGTCGGGATGGGGGCCTTCAGGGGGGAGACTCCGATTTCTCCGAGAAAAAGTAATGATGTTTCAGCTTGTGGCCTTCAAACTTGACTGTCAAGTCAACAGCAACGACCGTGACCAGTGTTGCTGGCTGGTGAGACCAGTGTCATTGCAGGTGCTGGGGGACATTGGGACTGCTTGACCTGGTCACGGACTGCTCAAGCAATGGTCACAAACTGGTCACAAACTGGTCACAAACTGGTCACAAACTGGTCACAGACTGGTCATACACGGGTCACAGACTCGCCTGCAGCTGTTGACTTCAGTGGCATAAGAATCGATTTGACGCAATTATCGTCGACCCAAAATCTTGCCCATAATGATTTTTTCCTTCCCTGAAAACCCAACTTTGGACGGAAGCAGAAAAGCTGCAATTTGCCTCTTCTATGATTTATTATGGCGAGGAGAGGTTTTTTTTTTCATATCAAAACTCGCTTTGATTTCGACAAAAAAAAGTTCACCAGGGTCAAGAGGAGTTGACGTTGGTCCTATTGTAGAAATGCTTGTTTGCATTGTCTGCTGCGTTCTGTCCTCAGCTCTGTGCTCAGCTCTGTGCTCAGCTCAGTCCTCAGCTCAGTCCTCAGCTCAGTCCTCAGCTCAGTCCTCAGCTCAGTCCTCAGCTCAGTCCTCAGCTCAGTCCTCAGCTCAGTCCTCAGCTCAGTCCT
>JAAUXU010097933.1_pt1 | contig 18826 bp, 22 predicted proteins | sample 7278151 | NCBI WGS metagenome assembly JAAUXU01 (sample SAMN14350113, study PRJNA611818) | marine sediment metagenome | isolation source: surface marine sediment (1.8m) | place: French Polynesia: Moorea | collected 2018-08 | reverse complement strand
TCGTCAAATTTGTGATTGTCACTTGTGAGACGTGAGCTGAGTTTGGATGTGTGAGTGCATGGACTGAAGATTGACAAGACCCTTATGGAAATCCGCAGTCCTTTAGTTTGCTTAAGTCTGCAGCTCTTTTGATGACTCCTGATGGCTGAATAAAGAAGTCGGATACAGCGCCCAACCGTTTATACCGACCCAATGACTCTGGTCCCGTAGTGGTCATCATATCCGGCGCCCACTGCACAGCGAAAGCAGATTGCAGGTTGCAGAGCTGGCTTGAAGACCTCAGGGGTGAAATGAGTTGATCCGGGCTTAAGCCAGAATTCTCGGCTTCAGTCGAAGCATAGGAAGGTCAAAGAGTCTCGTCGTCTCAAGCGCAGGAGACTGACTTGAGGACGTCTGATGTGTGTTGATGATCCACGTCTGCGCCTAGAGACAGCCTATGAGCCAGCTCGGCGGGCGAGCCCGACTCGAGCCGGAAAAATGAAGAAATTCCACCGCTGGAATGATGCTTAACAGTTGATTCGTCGCTCAAATGTCATGATCTCGAATGAAATAAAGAGACATGATACAAAAAGAAAGAGAGATGCGTACGCAATTTGCCTTAATGTGCTTGTCAAAAAGTCCAATTCCTTTCCAGTTTCCTATTTTCTATCCGCTCCGAAGAAGTCAGAGCCAATTTCGATGGTGATGGTCTTAAGAGCTTTCGTTAATCTTTCTGCCAAGTAGGGCTCCGGCCAATCTACCAACAAATTTCAGCTAAAGGATGCCTAAAGCTATATACGGGTCTTGGCAGACCAGGACCTCGTAGGAAAAATAAGCATTCATGCGACTCGCTTTTTCTTGCACTTGGCTGAAGAAAAAGGACCAAAGTGCCATTCATACGCGTTGTCAACGTAATTCTTTTTATGTTGTCTCGCCCCCCTGCATACAAAGATCTGCCTGCGCGAGTTATGGAAAGTACGACCAAGTTATGGAAAGTTACCCCCTCCAGTGACCTTGTCGGGGCTGGACTGGCAGGCTGGCGGTGGAGTCGTCACTCGCAAGAGGAAGAGGGACGAGAAGAAGATGAGGAACAGCGACGCATACTCTGACGAAAGACTTGGGCTGGGATTTTGAGCACTGGGCTTGGGTGTGCAGTAGGAGGCTACGGAGCTACTCTTCTTCCCCCTCTTAAATTGCACAAGAATGGGCTACCCATACATCTTCGTCCGTCGACTTCGACCCAATGTGGAATGTTTTGTCTGCGCGGAAATGAAAAAAAAAATACAAGTTAACAAAAGAGATGAAACAAATTGCATAAGGCTCAGGGCAAGAAAATGAAAAATGCCAGACAAATGGACCTTTAGACCTCCTTATTGGACGCGTGTGTGTCGTTGATGCTCGCGGACAGTTTTGGGTGGTTTTCTTGCCGTCATTGTTGTCTTATTTCTTGCTCTGTTTTTATTGCATCATGAATGAATGAAATTTGCTTCGTTTGCTGGCGGAAACTTACAGAGAGCAGCTCGCTTTTTGCCTGACTTGCTTGCTACCTCCTCTTCACGGGTTCGTCCGGAGCGCAGCCAAGAGGTTCTCTGCGGCCTCGGGGTTCCCTTACTAGGAGGGGGCTGCCAACGACGAGACAGCGATTTCCAGCACTCGGGCGGGCACCAAGATCACGCTGCTGCTGCAGCCGGCGTCGTACAGAAGGCAAATTGGCGAATGGGACCCATAAAGGCCGGTAGCTTTTGGCTTTCGGAAAGAGCCATTTGGGCGACTGATGGAACGAGCCAAAGTGATTTAACGCCGCTGGTTTCTTACCCTGCTGTGCTGTGTCCCAGCTAGCACCTCCTTGATAAACTTTCCATATGCGTACTATCCGAAAAGGCGCAAGTGAACGCTTTCCAGAAAGTTCCACACTTCTGCACGTGCTACGTACATCTATCGTCCGTCTGTCCTAAAAGTTTGCGCTCTAAAGCGCCTGTACAAAAAGAACAAAGCATCTTTACATACACAGTAGTGCTCAGATGTCCCTGTCCTTAGATATGCTGCTTTCCATTGAGAAGGACTTTAAATGAACATTGCTTCGGCATACTTCATGCTGGCTTCGAGGTAGCACGACCAGGGCAAAGTTTGGCATCACAGCGCAGAACAGGGACCACAGTGGAGCAAGCACCAAAATGTCCGGTGAAGGTGGACCTTCAGAGGGCCGCTGCGTGTACAAGGACATGAGGCTGTGTCAGGATGAGGCGGAAGACCGGGGACTGGAGGTTCTTGCCACACGGGTCTCTTGGGCGCATTGGTACTTACTTGGGGGACGATGCATTGATGCTTCTGTACGTGCATATGAAGACGTCATGGGGGCACACTCAATACTGACGTGTGGATATAGTTTTTCTCTATATGAGCGGATGTACCCGGCAATGCCCGGGTTAAACACAAAACTAACGTGGCATTATATGAGAAGAGGACAATCGATGCATCGCATAAATGTGCATGTAAATCGATGCATCACATGCGCTGTTCACGTGCGCCACGCAGTCGACACCACGAAGCTTCAAGCCTCGTCCTTGACCTAGATGCTGGTCATCTTTATCCCAATCATTTCAAATCCATTGACCAGGGCCAGATGTCTCAAGAAGTTGGCATTGAAAAAAGCTGAGAAACAGTTGATTTTGCCTTTTTTTTATAATCAGAAGTTCCTTAGCCTGGTTTTTTTTTGGGGGGGGGATTTCCCCCTGGGTTCACCCATTCATTATTGGGGGAAGAGAGAAAAGATTTGACCTTCATGGCTGCCAGTGAAACCACCTCAAGTTTGGTAGTCCTTGGTTCAATGGCTGTGGCGTTTATCGCGCTCAAGCGATACGCAGTTGATCCATCTTCTCCTTTGCGCTACATACGTTGGGTCTGCAAAAAGATGTGAATGCGAAGTTTACATAATAGATTTATCCTCCGCTAGTCTGTACAGAAAAAGTTATTGTACAGTTGTGCCACGCACAAGCGCACACGTACGGAATGACGATCATCGTCGAGGAGCTTTTCATTTTTTGCTTTTGCGTACTCCATCCTCAGAACTTCTCCACTGCACACCTTGTGGTATTCTGTAGTCTTCACATTTGCTTTCTCTCGTTTATTTGAGGCCTCAGCACGAGGTGCCTAACTTGTGCAACGACTCTTTCATTCGCGCCGTGTGAGGCTCGAAAAAAAAGCCACGACGGACTGTAAACACAGATTCATTTGTAGATAAGAGTCGCCAGGCTAAAGTGAATAGGAACGAAGTCCCAGTTGACCCATCAGGACCCAACCATCTGCTACTCCTGCTTTCTTTTTTCGTTATCATACGTCCGAATGGTAAGAAACATCCACTTTGATAAATACTTCGGTGAGTGCATGCGTGCGTGTGTGCTGGCGTGTGCGCATGGACCAAGTAGTGCGTGCGGTCCCTTGGTCCTCACGCACGTTTTTCTCGCCACCGCAGCCACAAAGAGCGGTGGGCGAGGCGCTGAGGGACAGGTTGCACACATGAACCGCCACTAAGCTTATATACCACGCTGGGCGACGAACACCTAATCCGAGGAAACCGCGCCTTGGCACAGATTTTCTGCGAGTGCTCACCATCATCTTGCCCGCTCTACAATGTAGACAAAAGAATTTTCATCTTCGCCATATGGGGAGGTTGATTTGGCCAAAAGTTTCAGATGTTCAAAGTTTCAAATATTCAAACTTTTCTCTTTGCAGAACTTCCGTTTTCCATCTATAACATGTGGCAATGCTGAATGTAAATCCAGATAAGAAAAAATGGCACAGCTCGGTTATTCCCTCGGTCGGCAACAGAGAAACACAGACTTTACATCTTTTTGCCAGCCTTTATGCCTTCAATTCCCATTTTCAGTGAGCCTCTGACAGAGAGGGACTAAACGGATATTTCATTCTGGAAATAAATGAAATTTTGATTTTTCAGAAAGTTCACATGCCAAAGCCAACCAAATGTACGCAGCTAAAGAGAAATATGGTGTCAAGTAGTCATCTCTTTGGAGGGGGGGAGCGGGTCACTGCTACATACGTGCAGGGTGGGATGTTTGGGTAAGCGGATTCCTTGATCCACACTACATCATTCTCCCCATTCATTATCACGTCTGACATAATCAGCGTAAGTGGTGCGTCCTGAGCTGTCCTTCGCCGCTGTATTTTGGGGACAGGGATTTGGGGACAGGGGTTCCCAAAATAAAACCCTCCAGGTATTGGAAGGTAGGGTAAAGGGTCACACTTGCGTCACTTGTCTCTCGAGGACGTCCTAGTCTGCTGGCTCAGGCAGACACGAAAAAAATTAAGGGAAGGCGTCTTACATGAAGTGTCACGCCTTTCCACTACCGACGGCTTTTCCGGCTGCCTGAAGCGCGTAGGGCCAATTCCTGGGATATAGGGCCAAATTTAAAAGGTGTCTCTCCACTCTGTAGAATGAAATGCAGAGTCAAATGAAGAAGTGCTAAAGAAGAGGGAAGAAAAGAGCGTAAAGAAAGCAACAGCTGCCGCCAGAGGTGAAATGAAGGAAGGAAAATTAGACTTCACCATGAATGCGTGGCCTTTGATACGAATGAAGGTCGGATTTCTTTAATAAATCTGCACGGATGCGGTGCATGCAGAGTGATTGGACGTTAACTTTTAAATTTAGGGGACTAGTTGTACTTAACGGCAAGTTTCTAACGGCTGTTTCTCCTTTGAACCATCGTGAAACATTGTTGAGTCGGTGGATTCTCCTTCCATCATTCTGCTTGATAGCAGAATGCGCGTGTACACAGTATTTGAGCAAAGCTCAGTCAGGTGTCGTCCATGATCGGGCATCCGAGGTAGGGATTTGTGCCAACGTTTGACCTTGCTGTCGTCTCAAGTACCTGGTGGTCAACCAGGATTGCGTCTTGTCCAAGGTGCCGGACTTGTGATCTTTGACATTCAGCACGTCAGCGTTAAAACTGAGATCAGTGGCGCTAGTAGTGTCTGGGCCCTCTGAGGCTGGGCCATGGTAATTCTTCTTCTACTCCTCTACATCACAAGATCAGCGTGTCGAATTGAAGACTGACACTCTGGGAGCAAAGAGTGCTTGTCATGGCTAACATTCTACTGCACTGACTGCGTGTACTTCACGCCCCACCCAAGTTAGGTATGAGCATCTGGGCAGCCTCGCGTCAAATGGCAACTTCAACTGGATTTGTGCCACAGCACATGCCCGTACAGGGTGCTCCAGGCAAACGTGGCGCGTCGATCAAAGTGCCACGTTTCCACGGACTTAGTCACTGTGAAAAGTGAGGACGACAAATGCTGATCACACTGTATATTGGAGAGAGGAATGTGCATCGAGCTTCTTTCTACGCCGTGCACACTGTGCGCTGCGCCTTGTGTACGATACTTCTGCAGATATGGGATCTTGAGGATGGGGAACATCTTTGCTGTCATGATGTCTGCTTTATCCCAATAAGACAACCAACCACTCATACACAAACAAACTTTTTGTGGCAACGGATTGTGACAAGCACAACGACGTGCGCAACAACACCCGCCTTACGTGAGTTATTGGGTAAGATTCTGAGCGCAAACTTATGCGTATATGTCCATTTCAGCCGCACGTACAACAAAGAGAGCGAGTCAAAACCCACTCTGCGCTTCAAACTTATTTTCAATGATTATCCCTCCTATGAGCCTCGACCAGACCCAGAAGAGAGCAGATTTTCTTCTCGAATAGTCTGCAATCAATAAAAAGTTGATAAAAAAAAGTTAAACAAGAACTGCCTTCCACACCAGGACAAAGACTGCGCACACATTTCTCGCTGGAAGCGACGTTCCAACGTCAGCAGTTGATACAACTCCAAGCAGCATCACAGGCAGCACTCCAAGAAGGTCTAAACCTCTGCAGACACGTGTCTTTGACAATATTATGCGCTAGTTTCAGACGAACCAGCTGCGTCGTGCGTGCAGAACGGCCGTGTCAAGCAGGCACCGAGTATTTTGAATCCACAAGTCCATGACGATTAAAACCTCATCTCCTTCTGGTATGAAGTCCCCCCTCCCCCTCAGTATTGGTATTCTGGGTGAAAGGTCTGTAAAAGGGTGTCTGGCTAGACCGAGATAAGAAACGCACGTAGGTATATCTCTCTCCCTCCCTCCCTCCCTCCCTGCCACCGTCGGGGAAGAGAGAGACGTCGAGCTGAAACTTTTTGGGCCGTTACTTGAGGATTGGTGGGTGACGATAGGCCTGCCTGGGCCCAGGCGAAGCGATGAGTGAGAGAGAGAGAGAGAGGGAGGGAATGAGGGAGGAAAAAGAAGGGGCCACATTTTTATTCCAACTGCAGTTGAGAGAGCCCCAGAAAATCCTTCTCCTTCGAACGAGAGCAACCTCATGCACCCCTCTTTGTTGGGCGTCTCTCCTCCTCACGATCCCAATCATTTTGCCTTGATGCTCGCTCGCAATCAAGAAAACAATGCCCAAGTCTTGTGATCGCCCAGCACAGGAATTACAGGGTGACTCACTGCAACCAACTTCTTCTTTGCCAGAGCAACGTAAGGTAATGGGAGATTGAAGAAAGATGTCAGTCCCGTCTGTCAATAGTCCGTCTTGTGCTCGATCTGGGGGTACCCACTTGGGTGGGTGGATCCTCACTTATTAAGTCACTGTCCAAGCAAAACCCTACAGGTACTCACACTTCACCAGTGTACCGGGTGGGCCATGGTTATATAGACATATTTGAATTAAATTTCACCACGTTGTATTCCGTCAATCACACCAGATATTAATAATACTTCAAAGACGTATCACTAGCCATTATTTTTCAAAAATAATTCTGCCCTCTGCCACGATGCAGGCTGTGAGGCGGACACGAAAGACATGACACCTGTTCGTGATGGTTTTGTCAGACGTGGTAGCCCACTCTTGGTTGACAGGGGCCTTAGCATAGGTGTTGCAGTGCGGGGTGGTACAACCTTCACCTCAATGTATGTCCAGACGTCCAGGGTCGCAGTCCAGGGGCTTCAGGTTCTGACCCTCAAGTGGGTGATGTGGAACCCGTAGCTGAGGGCAGTTGGAGTCTCACTGGCCAACAGACACATGACGACTTTTTGGTGAAGTTCGGCCATATTGCAGCAGTTTTGTAAATTGTTGTTGAAATTTTGCCACTTTGAGCGTACGTGAAAGCTGAATATGTAACCAAACCTAGCTGTTTAGCAAGAAATTTGAATGTTTTCATCGGAAAATTGAGAAAAATGCCTCAAAATGGTGTCCATCTAATTATGGCGCACCTGGTACAGCGTGTTGGGAATAAAGTGGTGAGGGAAGGTAACAAATTTTAAGCGTGTCAAAGTAACTGACATCCTGGCCAACTTGATCTTCTGCAAACGGAGTTGGGCAGATATGCTTCGAAAAGTCACTCCCAAAAGTTCATGGTGGCTAGTTATGGATGTCTAATCTACTTCTGAACACCCCGTATGCGCACAGAGCTGAGCAGAGTGCGCTGCATGTGCGCAATTAGTCTAAAATAGGGGGGGGGCGTGCAAGTCAATGTTTCCAGCTGCTCAAATAACATTGATGTGATGCTATCGTTTCTCTGAGAAGCCTCACATATACTTGTATCGCACGTAAAAGATGCCTGCACATATGGCTGATTTACTCCTCAAGGAGTGGAGGCAAGAGAGGCCTGTTCACCCAAAGAAGGCCTAAAAAGGTTCGTCTACAAGCATGCTCTGTTCTGTTAGTCACAATAGCCTGGGGTCTGATGCATTTTCCTGACTTGCTGTGCTTACGCACTCCATCTGTAGCTACACCAAGTGCTGCACAGACGGGATGTGTTATCATAAGACCACACCTGACGACTTTAGGAACCAATCTGGATATTGTGAAAATATTCTTTATATTCACATTATTCATGTTGTTGTGTCCTCCTTTGAGGCGTAGGGGGAAAAAGGGCTTTTTTTCATTTGAATGCGCCAGGTCTCATAACCTGTCTGAGGAGGAAATTGAATGAGAGAAAGAGAGAACTGCTTTGTTGTGTAAGTAATGCTTCGTGTGCATCTCACTCCTCAGTTGGCTCCTCCTTTCATCCCTCTTTCATGAAGATGGTCAGTCGAATATAGAAAACTACCGGACTCGACCCGGTGGAAGGAGTGGCAAAGACGTAAAGCGCTGTGTGGTTCTGGTGTGTGTGCGCGTGTCTGTCAGCGCCTCCCACCTTTGGACCGATCATCGCCAAGCTTGCCGTACCCGTGCTTGGCACCAGTAGAGGCTGCAACAGATGCAAATGCGCGCTTCAGACATGCACGTGGACATGATCAGGCTCCAGAGGTTGGAACTGGCGGTGTCCGGGTGGATGCTGTGGCATTCTCATGAAGAATGGCATGTCACGTTGCAAGTACACGTGCAGAACACAGATATTTCGTTGAGCTTACGCATCAAACGTTGCATGGTGCTGCCAGTGGGGACTTCCAATTGACAGACAGAATTTTATGGGAGGGACACACGTACATGTAGCCCATGTTATACATTGTACTTGCACAAGACTTTGAGGACAAGGCTACAAATGGTCATCGTCTGTCCAGCACAGATTCACTCCAGATTAGTGTTGTAATAATGCCCAAATGCACTGCTGAATCATCAAGTTCCGCGATAGTGTCTGATCCAGCTGGGGAATCCTATAAGAGCGAGGCCAACCTTTGCCAGGGAAATTGTCTCATACTTTTTTCTTTTCGGTGGTGAATCCGCAAAAGCCTCCCTAACGAGAATTATAACTCGTTATTCAGTACAGTAGTCATCTCCGAGAAATTTAGGAAGCTTGGAGACTGTTAAGTGGTGGCCTCTGCCAACACCCCTGTGGCTACTACAATGGACTTAACTGTAGCTCCTGCAAGCAGTGATATCTTTCACGTGGCGCCAACTTTTTCCTCTCTCTCTCAGGACCTTTGTTACCAACTTGGCAGAATTAGTACTGTATTCATTTCACCTTTTTGCTCTGGGATCGTCCTTGAAATGTTTGCTTTCCATTTTTCTCTTGCAGGCAATATGATTCGTTTTCTGCTGCCACCAGCGCCGCCGATTTGCAAGGCAACAGAGAGAGAAGAAACTGGAAGAAATGCTCTAAAAACATAGAGGAATTGAAAGACACGACAGACGAGAGCATAATGGGATATCTTCGCTTGTTGAAGGCTTAGAAGGCCCTCAATTCCGACTTGGAGGAGCTTCCTCTCAGCTGATCACAGAAGCAGAAGACGGGAATATCATAAAGTCCCGTCATGGAGAAAAACTGAAATAGTTCAACTGTGACGCAACAAACTTTTATACTTGATCGCAAAAGTAAGTAGGACCCGCAGTGGAGGTTAACAATGTCATCATTCATTCATCATGCCCTCCAATTGGTTTCCCCGCAACTGCTGTCACTGTGCGCATGGCCTCGGAGGCGCCGTTGGAGACCACGCCCAACTTCAGACTCACAATCTCTTGACAACTCGACTCCATGACGGTCGATGTCGATCAAAAGAAACGTTGGTTAATGCCTTCAGCTCCGAAAACTGAGCAGAAACAGCATGAAAAGTTTGAGAAACGTGTCACAAAACGGCTCCCAGACGTATTTTGTTGAAAGTCAAGTGACTTTATCATAGTCCCTGAAGAAGAGGAAGAACTAGAAGGGCCAGATTTGGTGACATCTTGATAACCGTACGCACGCCACATGTTCGCTCTCTCTCTCTCCTCCTGCACGCACCCAGACGCACAGAAACATCTTTACTTAGATTCATAGCAAATAGCGCTAATGCACATCCTTTATCCTTGGAGAAAGCCTGCAGAGGTGATGCCCTGGCCTAACGTCTCTGTCGGCATCGTGTCAGACTATAAAAAGGGAGCGGAGTAGAAAAGAAAGTTTCAATGCACAGATGCAGGATGATACAATCAAGTCTGCTCTGAAGCGTCACCTTTTTGGAGGCGAATTGAAGAAAATGGACGTTCTATGTGAAGTGTGACGTATTATGCGAACTCAGGGGCATATGAAAAGCAAACAATTCCGACAGAAAAGAAGGCGTGTGGAGCTGGAGAACACTATAAGGCTCCTCCGCTCTGGGAAATTGCAAACTTGCACGTGCCAACTGCATTCGCTGAACACTGAAGCTTTGGACCGGCCTTTGACGCAACAGCCGTAATGACTGTGTACGTACAACCTGCCCTCACTCGGCTTGAGATCGTTTGGCACCATTTGGTTTTTCATCCCCGGGCTGAAGTCACGCGCCTTGACCCCTGGGTCACCTGATTTGCAAAGCGAAGCGTGCCAAATTCTGGTACTACACGGCCAAGTAGAAGCCAGACTAAACACCAGCTCTGAAGGCTCAAACGAACCTACAGTATGCACGTACTGTGTCTCAGCCTGCATACATTGGCGTGCGTATGCGAACCCTTCCCCAACAGCAGAATAGCACTAAATGGCTACATTTCATCGGGGATGTGCAATACCCACCGGGTGAACCGTAAATAGGAAATAGGGCCATGGATTTTAGCTACCGCAAACATGTCCAACTGGAGCAAGATCAACAATGGCTGAATCTGCAATTTTCGGCATGGTGTTAGGGCTGACTTTCATTGATGCACGGTATCAATCAAAGGTGGACAAGATGGCAGAGGACATGAGGATGTAGAGAAACATGTTGGAGTTCCATACCTGGAACCTGCTGTTAATAATGCTCCTATGGATGATCAATGTTGTACATGGACAATCAATATCCACATAAAGTGGAAGAAGGGAGTCTGTACTACGAACGCACCTTTTCCATTTTTCGCTGATGTCAGCCTTGCTGGACCAGCTCAGGTTGCTGCTGTTTTTACTGCAGGCACTCCTTGCTTTTACTCCTTAAAGACTCTGTCATCTGCCTCCTCTGTTCCTCGTAGGCCTTCCAGGTCTTATGGGTCATGCTCACATTGATATTGAGGGTCCTGGGAATGATGATGGCCTTACTCTTGCCAACTGTGATACACGTGATGATGAAGCTACAGAGCTTTTGCGTCATCCCATGACTCCTCAACTACTTACTTGAGTGAAAAAATTCTTTTACAAAAGGTGCAGAATATTGATAACTGCACATCTTCTATTTCACTTACTACTTCATGATGACCAACGTCATCATGATTCGAAGAACCATTGCCCCCTTCACCCGGTACTTCTGAAAAAAGTAAGTCTCCATTCAGATGCACACAAAAAAGTTCTTTTTTCACGATTTTTTTGGGGGGAGGAAGAGCAGAATCTGCAGGCATTTTAGATGCTCGATTTTACGAAAAACAGACGACGAAAGAAGATCTAGTGAAATGAAATTTTTTCCATACAGGGGGGTGCTGCGTTCCCCCCCCCCTTGTCCCTTGCTGGGACCCCAGACCCCCATTTCCCCCGTGTGCAAAAGTGAGAGCCCCCAAACCCAAATCTTGGCTGTGGTGCACGCCTCCGATGAGCAATAGGCTGAACCTGAAGCATGAGAGTACACCTTGATCACACATTACTCATGCTGTTGAAGTTGCGAGAAATTATTACTGAATTCCTTAAACAATTATTATTAAACTATCCTTATTATGAAACATGTAAAGCTTTGCTCATACCAAGTACAAGAGCAGTTTTTGCGCAGGCAATTTCTATGGGTCGGATGCCAGACAGATACAGTGAGGTATCTATGGCAGTGCCCCCACCTGAGGTTAGGGGCAGCCCCCCTCCCGGTCCGTCATTTATGAAAGAAGTGGCACTTCCTATGTTGAGAAGTAGCGATGTAAGGCCATCTTTGCCGCTTCCGGGCCTGAGGGGGCCTCACTTATGCCAACAAGTGCATGTAGAGCAGCTGCACTCTTTCTACGTTCATCCTTTCATGGAGAGTGAGCAACAAGTGCAAAAACACTTCAACTGGTGGAGGGACGGTCGGTTTGGAGCTGAGATCCACGGAACGGACGTATGAAGGTCCACCGACGACGCTGAGAGCAAAGTTTAGTCCAGGGTGCTTCGTCCATTGCACTCCTCTGTGGGTGCACTTGCACCCATAGGGTCAAAAGGATCCGGGTAGTGCATAGTGCCAAGTTGAGCGTGCGAAGGGTCAAAAAAACAAGGAAAAGCAAAGAAAGAAGTGCATCATCTAACATGAAGCTGAACCTCTGTTCCTCTAGGTCCGACCTCATATAACACTAACTGTCTCTAATGCGAACCTATGAATGGCGTCTTATGCAAATGCATTTTCGAGAGAGAGGGAAAGAGAGAGCGGGCGCGCTAAGACACAAACATTTTTGAAAGCGGGCCTCATGCACTACAATAGGCCCAGTCTCGGCAAGGAAAGCAGAAAATTGCCTTTGTGCGACTCAGCCATCGGGTGTTTTTCCAGCCCTCCTCGCTCGGTGTCGTAAGTGTGGGCTTTTCACAAAAGAAGAAGGAGAAGAAGTATAAGATGGCCAACAACAGCGCCTGGGAGGAGGACGTGGGCGTCGTTGAAAGCGCCGCCAACGGATCGGACGTCGACTCGTTCTTCATGCAGGTTAAAAAAAATACAAACTTTTCCCCTAATAAAGCAATGTTTCATGTTTCTTGTCTCGTGGTTGGTGTCTAACAATGTTTGGACTTTTCTCTGTCTAATTTTTTTCCTCCTGTTCTGCTGAGGAAGAACAATAAAACCTCAGTCGAGAAATTTACATGCCGGGCGAGAAAGGGATAGAAGGACTAGGAGAAAAGGCACTTCGGGACCGACTTCGGGTACAGATGTTGCACCGTGTTTAGGCTCAGCGCTGTCCTATGCGCGGCGCGTTTGGTCGAGTGAGAAAGAATGTCTCTCTATTCGGGGTCCCTGAGGGTGAGCGCCAGAGTGAGCAGAGCCAAGGAATGAGGGGAGGGGGAGTCCAAGTGTCCCTGGAGATGGGGGAGAAGGACAGTGATCTATTGTGCAGGCATCAATTCCGCCTTCGTGATGCAAACGTCCTGCTGGGGGCTGCTGCGACTGGCGCTGTGACGGGAAGAATGTCAGGGAGTGAATACCGGTCATCACCTCAGGACCCAAGGCATTGATGACTGTGACCAATGGGTTCTTATAACAAGTGCCAAGAGAAACAAAAGGATTTTACAACCGTGGAACTTTATTTACGTTCGTACGTTCAGCGCCAAAACTCTTATATTCCTCTCGCAGTTAAATCATTAAAATGTAAGCAAGAAGAGGCCTTCGTACATTGAGTTCCAATCAAGTCGCTGTTCTCGAAATTTAAATCATCCACGTTTTTGGTCTTGGTTTCCACCGTTAAAGCCAACGTTGCTATTGTGATCGTCCAAGAACGGGTAAAGACTACGGACGCTCTTACAGCGCTACGGAGTTCTTCTGGGCGTTCAATGTTTCTTGAAGTAAAAAGTAACTGATTTTCAGAGAAGCATTGTCTGGCAACCCTGGGCACTATTCTTCACGCCCTAAGCAAAATTTTTGAAATATGCGTTACAGTGGAACTCGCTTTTTGGGCCACTCTCTCACTGGCCACCTCACTACGACATCCACCAGTGCCGAACAGGTCTTTTTCTGCTCAGAATCTTGAAAAATTGCTGCTTTCTGTTAAAAACGAGTGCTCTTTAACCCTTACGAGTATGACAATGAGGTCGGTACGAGACTAACGTGCACAAGAAAGCCCAGTTGGAATGTTTGGAAACATCAAGCAAAATTTGCCCAATAGCCAGTCATTTCAGTGAAGGATATCATAGGTGGGTGTGGGAATTCAATTTTTTTTGCAAGTAATGCGAGTTCGCCAATTATGCATACGCCCAATAAGCGTGTTGTACTGAGAGGGAGGGTTGGCTTTAACCATAAGTCCGGCATGAGGCAGAACATCTCTTCCAAAACACAGTTCACCTGTGGCTATGACGTTTGAGGAAAGTAAGCATGCAAGTGTGCACACATAATACAGAGAAGCATCAGTGCCAACTTTTGTCATCTCTGCATGAACTATATATTCGTTCTTTTCGCTACTTGTGCATACAGAACACATCCCCCATTGTAACTATGTATTGACTTTGTGTGTCAGGAAACATGGAACATTCTTAATATCAGCCTTAGTGTAAGACTATTTCTGTATGCAAGGACATTTACAATTCCGATATGCCCCAGCCTGGAAGTTGTCATAGGAGACACGTCCAAGCACAGAGTTGGGCTCCCAGTTACGTTCACTGAGCGCTGACTTAAAGGACTTTTTTGTCTTTTACACTGCGGTCTCTTTGCGACTCACACGGTAGCACGAATGCACAAGATCGCGATGTGTTGTTTGACTTTGCCATAACGTTGAAGCTTTCGTTAGTTTACTCCGGAGACTCCAAGTAAAGTATAAACTTGGACCTTTTCTTCCAAAAATGATCGCGAAACCGTGCACAACCGGACCTCAGAACTCGGACTTTGTTCGTTCCTGGAGGCCGTTCCATTCCAAAAAGTTCTAGTTCCAAAGCAATTTTTCTCATTAGAACAAAAAACGCCAAAAACAATAGCGAGAACGAAAAGTAAGTCAGGGAACTCCAATGAATGAGAGAACGAGATGAACTGAACGGTAGACAAAGCAGCGTAGATGCCAACAGTGCGAGTCAAAAGGAAAATTCGAACTCTCAGACAAAATTTCTCTCAACAAGGAAACAATAATAAAAATAAACGTAACACAGGACAGACTTCTCAGTTTTGGAGTGCTCTAGCCCTGAGATTTAAATATTCATATGAGCTAGTTGAGGCTCTTGAACCATAAGCACTAAGTTTGGAGCCCATTTAGATGGCAAAAATGTGCCAGAACTTTGCAGAAAAGGTACCTTAAAGTTGTAGCCGGCCTTTAAAATTACTTGCTATTTATTTCTAAAGATACTCTATTATCAATACTGCCACTCCTGTCACAATAGCCTTTTCAAGACTGGTGAGGAATTTGGCACGGCGTCTCTGAACAAAATTGGTGTCTCCATTGTGCCAGAGATCCGTGATTCTTGAGCACAGGGTTGCCAGATTTATTACAGTATATCTGCGGGCCATACACTTGATGTGGTTGTAGTTGGCGTCATTGATGGGCGACAAATCCGGACTTACGGGTGGCAATTCCCATGTACCAGGACGTAACGCTTTGCTCCTCCATCCCTTTTTGCATCTGGGTGCTTGAGTGCGCTGGTGCCTATCCTGCTACCTCACGCATGTGCCTGGCGCGGACACTGTCTCAGTCCTAGGCCTCAACTGACGCTCCAGCAGCTGCACGTATGCTGTGGCATCACTATTTTCTTCATCAGATTCTTCATCATCAGATTCATCACGAATCTTGAAGAATCAGGGTCTGACTCCTTACCAAAAGAAAGGACTCCAACTCCTTTCTAAGGCCACAATCGAGGAGGAGAGGGATTAGAAGTTATTCACAGTCTAGGTGGTGTAAACGTCCACAATGATTGGATTTTAGCAAAGATGAGTGAAGACCCCTTGTCAATATCCGAGCAGTCTTCTGGAGTCAGGAACCACACAGTCTGTGATGGTCTGGGTGGGGGTGATGTCAGATGGGATAGAGAGCCCCCTCATCTTCACCCAGGAGAGCATTAAAATCAACGAGGAGGTCTACTTGGTGATGTTGGAGGACCAAGAGCTGCCGTCGATACAGGCTGAGTGTGGAGAAGCATTTTTCACCTTCTATCAAGACACTTGTCGAGGGGCGGTGCAAAGGAAATTTTCATCACTGCTGGCTCAAATTCATGCAAGCCCCTTCAGGCTCTGACCTCAATGCCATGGATTTCTCCACGTGATCCGTCCCTGAGAGTAGGGCTTGTGCGTCTCCCCACAGCAACTTGACCAGCTTGACCCTTCTGACGAAATGGAGCAACATGAGCGAGGAAACAGTGCGTGCTGGGTGCTGACAGGATGCCTTGAGGGATTGCTTCATAAAAATGACAGATATTATAAAAATCGGTGATCAGCTGTTTTCGTACGTCACCTCTGCATGGTGGTTTGAGCTTTTTATAGGGGGTGTCAAATTGTGTTGATGCATATTTGAGATACGTGCATGTTTTGCACACAAACAACCAATTTCAAATCAAGAAAACTCCCATTTCCAGTTCGAGTTGTCTTCTGTTGTGAGCACTTCCTTTGTTGTGTTTTGGTCTACCTGTGGATGAAAATGAAATGAAAGGCATTTGGAAGAGCAGTGATCAAGTACTTATTTTACAAGCAAAGTCCTGTCATTCTGTGATTTAGCGATGACATGCAGTTAAACCATGGCATTGGACATGCCTAATGAGTTCTGAGGATCAGTTAGATGCCAAATTGAACGGCACTGAAAGTTTACAGGAGCCTTACAAGCTTACTGAATCTAGGACAACCAATTCTCAATGCTATGATTTCAAAAGAACACTGTTACAATTGCTCTTCATTTATATCCCACTCTTTTTTACTTGCTCATGCTCACTTTCACTTTATATCCTGCTCTTTCTTACTAACTCCCGGTGATTGTGGTATGAAGAGGAAGCGTTTCCACCACGTGAGACAGGCAGTATTGACTTGTGTCATAATCAGTTATGCTAGAAAAGAGCCCTACAGGGTCCTCAATTCCAACTCAGCTAGGAAAGAAATATTCTTACACAAATTACATCCGAATCATATTTGTATTCGATAAGAAATTTGATTATTTTGGTCCAAAACTGAATCTCTCAGGCCCCTCAGAAATCACTGAAAGCTTGACTTGCAGTGGTTTCTTGCAATCTGGGTAGTGACAGACAACAGGCAGACACACAGACAGAAGCTCTATTAATATTAGATATAGAATTGAGTAAATAGTGCTTCTGTGCAAGAATGATGCCCGTAGCTAAGCATGAAATTTTTAGGCACAACCCCATGTTTCCTGATCACCTTATTCATTTAATTTTGCATTACATTAGTTAAGTCTGCTGACTCTCTCTGGTTTGTACATGGGTACTGAAGCATGTGGTATATCACTTAACTTATACTTTTTACTTTCCATGCATGTCTACTTACTGGAAGAGTGTGGGCAAGCAGCACAATACACATGTAACTTCATAAATATCCTGCGAATTGGAAATTTATTCCAAGGTGATCAATGACGAATACTTGAAACACCAGCAGTCATCATCAGCAAATGATTCAGCATTCCTGAGCAGCACCAAGGACTGCATTTTGCCAGCAGCGACAACAACTCCGGGTTCAACAGCAGGGACAACAGCTCAGTGTTCCTGAGCAGCAAGGGGACTGCATTTGTCTGCAGTGATAGTGACAATTCAATGTTCACCAGCCGTGACAATGACTCTGTGTTCACCAGCAGCGATGATAACTCTGCAGTCTCCAGCAGGGACGGTAACTCAGCATTCCTTTGCAGCAACGAAGACTGGATTTGTCAGCAGTGACAATGACGACTCAGTGTTTGCCAGCAGCAATAACTACTCAGCATTCGCCAGTAGTGATACATTCACCAGCAGGGACAATGACTCAGCATTCCTGAGCAGTGACAACAACTCTGCCTTCGTCCGAAGCAACACATCCTATGATGGCAGTGACAAATGCCACTGTTGCAGAGATCCTTGATGATCTGGCTCCTGGGAAAAGCAAAGTGCATGATGATCAAGATTGGAAAGAATTTCTGTCCTTCCTGAGCAGCAAGGATGACCTTTGCCATGGACATTGACAAAGAGGACAGCTGCCCTGGAGAAGAGGACTACCTGAAATACTTCCACCACCTGCAGAAGACAAAAGAGTCATCAAGCCTATGGGCTACCACAGGCTTACCAGTTGGCTCAACAACGATCATCGAAGGCTCTACAGGCATCATCTACAATGTGGGCCCCGCATCCAGCTGTTGCTGAAGAATTATGGAGTGGCCTATGAGAGAAAGATGGTCAAGGTATTCACGCCAGAACAAGTCCAGCTGGGTCTCCAGGTTGCTAAGACACTCCTGAATGGATTCTTAGACAGCGCTCTTTACTTCAGTCCTACTGTGGCGAACTACAATGCTATGAACTCTACTCTGGAGGTGGAAGATGTAAAACAGGAGGAAGATGGGATCTGGGTGAGCTATGCTCTTGCAAAGCAAAGGGGGAGAGGTGGAAAAGAACACCTTCCTGGTTCCCTCCAATCAGGGTAGGATAGTTCATCACACTGCTTCACTTTCAGAGTGATGCTGTTAAAAGAGACAAACATCGACCTGGAGAGTGAGGGACCTCTATTCTGCATGCTCCTAAAATCTGGATATGGCAAAGCTCGTATGGGTGTAAATTATCTTGCCCTGACAGGCAAGCTTCTTGTGACAGAACTAAGCCAGGAAGATTCTGAAGCTTACACAGGAAGCTGTTTCAAACAGCGGCCACAGCAGCAGCAAATGTAGGACCGAACACATTAGAAATGAAGAGACATTTTGGCTGGCAGCAGGAGGGAACAGCATTGAAAAACACACATGCTACAAGAGACAGAGCTGTTAAAATGGTCGATATGCTAATTCAGAACAATAATTCACTGACAGCAAATCTGAAGGACAAGAAGTCCTGTCAAGACAAAAAGTCCTGTCAAGTGGAAATGAAGAGAGTCTACGATATAGACCCATGCGGAGTGACCAATTTTAACCTCACTTTTCAATGAGAAGCTAGCTCTAAGAGTAAAAAAGTGTATGTGAGTTGAAGTACACTATAAATGTCAGGAACTCTGCTGCTGTAAAAGGAAAAGAAAGTGCACATTAAACTGCAAATGTACACCTGGGCAAGCAGTGGAAACACTATTTTTTTGGAAGCTCGAGGGCATTGACGACCCCAGGGCTGGAGGGCCGGAGGGCCGGAGGGCTGGAGGGCTGAAGGGCTGAAGGGCTGAAGGGCTGAAGGGCTGAAGGGCTGGG
>JAAUXU010139059.1_pt1 | contig 18831 bp, 20 predicted proteins | sample 7278151 | NCBI WGS metagenome assembly JAAUXU01 (sample SAMN14350113, study PRJNA611818) | marine sediment metagenome | isolation source: surface marine sediment (1.8m) | place: French Polynesia: Moorea | collected 2018-08 | reverse complement strand
CCTTTGGGCCGCAGTGTGTGGGCCTATGTCGACAGCAAGAAGAACAATCTTGACCACCTCAACCTGGAGGCTGTGAAGGCCACTGTGAAGCATGCCCAAGGAGTATGTGGTCAAGATCTGTTCCAGGTTCCAGGCCGGGTCGGAGGCCTGCACCACAGCAAAAGGCAGCATCTTTGGAAACAGCAGAAAAAAGAAGAAACTGGTGTCATCTGGTCCCATTTTGCCAGCCTTAAGTGCCTTGGTCCACGTCAAGAAATCTCGCATTTTGGCGTATTCTATACCTTCATATAATTTTTAATGTAACGTACTCTACGCCAAAAAACTGTGCATATTTATAGTTTAAACCATGCAAACCATGCTCTGTAAATCATTTTTAGAGCATTTTTTTGCATGTCATCTTCTTGGCCTCTGGTACCTCTGTCAATACCGACTTGCCCTGCGCCAAGAACCCAACACCCACATGGACCTGCTGATGTTGGACCCATGGATTCCAAATTTGGCATACAGCTAGCGTAGAGTATTACACCCTAGGGTGATCAGCTGTAGAAATGAGACCACTTTTGTGTTGCTTGCATCTCTCTAGTTGCCAAGGAGCTGATTTAAAGTGAGTTTACAACTTTTACTAACGATGTTTCACTAACAGAATATGTGTGGCCAAAAGTGACCAAAAACTCTTTGCAGAGGTCTGACACCGAAATAAATATAGCATTAATTGCCTATTTAGTTATGTCATGAAAACTTTTAAATAGTAGTGACAATTTACATTTCACCCGTACAATTTTAGGATGTTGAAAATGAGTGCACTTTGCGTAATTGACACCTCTATACAGCTGACTGGGGAGGGCTGGTCTCACGTCTGTCCGTAGTACTTATCATTGACTAGTACTCAACGGGCAAAAGCTTTCCTCTTAATTTCCACGGGATGACCACATCACCATGAGACAGAACACTCATGAACGACTAGGACGTATCACTCAGTCGGACAAAAGTTTTTGTCCCATCTTCAATTGTTGCCATCTTGCTGAAGCTATGCCACACAATCCCAAGTTACCACACCCACGCACATGCGAGTACGTAGAGGTGGGAGCGGGCTGAGCCCGACCCGCACCAGTTCGCAAGCCCGCACCCTATTTTGCCAGTCTGCACCAGCCTACAATGCCACCATCAGCCCATGGGCCGAGTGTTCTCTTTTTGCCAGCCATGTCAAGTGGTGACTCTGCCCTAATCATTTTGTTTAGTGATGGGTTGAGTCCAGTGAAATTCAGACTAGTCTGAATCCAATTCAAATGAAAAACATTGACAAGTCCAACTCATGAATCAACTCATCACTAATTTTGTTCCACCACATCAAGATGCATTTTCTTTTGTCCTCATGGCAGCTGCTTTTTTTTGTATCTCTGTTGAATGAATCAAGTCAATTCAAGTGAAAAAGAGAGATGGCATCATCTGATTCTGAGGTCGAAGTTGTTCCAGATTCTGATCCTGGGGTCAAAACTGTTCTGGATTCTGATCCTGAAGTTGAAATTGTTCTGGATTCTGATCCTGATGGTGCCATCCCAGATGAACGAACCAGGTCAGGGGAGGCCAAAAAGAAGAATCCATCTACTATCTAGAAACTATTTGGAAAGGTGGGAGTGAACACTGCCAAGTGCCTGATATGCAGCAAGCTCTACAAGGTTTCCCAGGGAAACACCAGCACCTGCTGAGTCCAACCTCAAAGGGGAGCTTGGAGAAGCAAGCAGAAGCTCAGGGATCAACAGCCAACCCTACTAGACATTGTTCAGAAGAAGCCAGAAAAGTATAAGTCAGGGGAAGAAGGAATTAGATGTCACCCTGGTGTCCATGACTGCAAGTGATCTTCAGCCCATCAGCATTGTGGAGGACAAGGGCTTTGTACAGTACAGTGAAGCACTTGACAGGAAATACCAACTGCCAGCAAGAAAGACCCTGTGCAATGTGCTACTCCCAAAACAGTTTGATGAACTCCAAGAAGAAATTCAACAGAAGCTGAGCAATGTACCTGTCTTGAGTAGGACAACTGACCTTTGGAATTCCAATACAAATGCAGGATTCATGATGGTCACTGGAGACTTCTGGAATTCAACGGAGGAAGTGCTTGAGTCAAATGTTCTGGATTGTCATAGAGTGTTTGGAAGGCACACTGCAGACATGATTTGAGCAGAACTGAACAGAGTCATGGACAGTTACCACATCCCAAAAGAGGAAGTACTTACTGCTGTGACTGACAATGCAGCAAATGTGGTGAAGGCAATTCAGGAATGGGCATCCGAAGGATTTCCTACTTTGCCCACTCACTTAACTTAGTGGTCACTGACACAATCAAGACCATTCCAGAGCTACAGGATGCAAGGGACAAGGTGTGCAAGTTCGAAACCAAGACAAAGCAATCCACTGTGGCGAAGGAAAAGCTTGAGAAACTCCAAGAAAACCTGGGGAAAAAACCAAAGAAGCTCCTCCAAGATGTTCCCATGCACTGGAACTCCGTCTGTCTATCTGATGAGCTTCAAGATTCAGTCACCCTCTTCCTGCCTCGATGGTACCGTGGCCTCACAGGTGCCTGGGGAATCCTTCCTCCTCACACCACTGCGCTTCGAATTCAACTCGCCACATGTCGACTCGCCCATGAATACCGCCACTCTGGGACCCTCGGATAGCAGACAAGGAGCCAGCGACACAGCTGCTACTGCACCTGATGCATCCATGGGCGCGGTACGCAAGAGGACCCATGGCACCACGCCCTTCGGCACAAGAGGTGTAGTCCTCAGATCGGAAACCAGCACACCAACCCTGGACCAGTCAGTCATCGTTCCCATGGAGCCAATCCTCCGGGAGTTCCTCAACAGATACTCCAGAGTCCATCAAACCCCGAGGGTCCCAGCCAAGAAATTCATTGAAGATGTGCAACTCCCAGGCTATGACACTATGATGGCGGAGGCCTCCGATGCACCATCCACCCCCTTGGATGACAGCTCCAAGGATCCTACCTACATCCCATAGTTCTGTACACTTGTCCATACATTTCATGCTGTAAATAAAGGACTCCATCCACCACGGAAAATTTGGGGGCAGGGTAACCACCGGTTCAGCAACAAACCACATGTACTAAAAATTTTCCGTTTTAGAAAGCAGACAGGCTACATAACCAGGATGCAAACCCAGTGGCTGGTAGCCCTTACTCAACAACTGACAGCCCTCACCATCCTTACAATGGCCAGCAGCCTACAAGTGTACGACTGCGATGGACATGGAGCAAAATTCGAGATGATCTCCCTGTTAGGACCAAAAAGGTGCCCAGACCCAGAATGAGACTACTGCAAACCAAGAACAGAGGTAGTACAACTCCTACAACAAAAACAGGATGCATGCGTAACCGCCCACCAATGCCAAGCAAAAAGGATGACCAGGGTGACCTGCTGTGGTTACAACAGCATCACTTATGGTCAACACATAACCAACTGGCGATGGACCATGAAAGTACCTAAAGAAGAATGCTGGAGAGCTGTAAAAGACAGATCGATCGTACTCCTCAACAGAACCCTGAAAATAGCCACCAACGGGCACCTATCTACCACAATCATCACAAATAGAGGCCTAGACCAACAATTCAACTGTAAAAATGGGCACTTCGTGTCTGGAGGAAAGTACTTCTGATGGTCCTTCGAACAAACAACCTTAGAAGTAAATGTTCACCCAGTAAAAGCACGATACGATCAAAGAACGGATCAAATTGTCCTAAACAATGGGGTTCAGGGCCGTTTCTCCCCAGGAGTCCTGCACGACAACCAACTGGGGACAATAATCTTGATGCAGAAGCCTACAGACTGTGAGGACTCAGTCTCACAAGTTTATCTAGGTCTGGCCAAGGTATACAAATTTATAGGAGGCCAACAAGGAAGCAAACTAGACCTGTTGGGAAACTCCATAGTCATCTTAGATGACGACGTAGGCACCCAGGACCGGAGCGAGGATGTCAGGTACACAGGACTGGTCCTATGATACCCTGAAGACGTGTGTGGGAGGAGATGCTACGTGACACAAGTTGAGGACCTCACGCTATGCCTCAAGAGAGACGCAGAGAAGTTAGAACCCATCACCTGGAGAACTGGATTTCCTGTGGACCTCGTCACTCAACAAGCAAGATTAGGGCATGCACACCTGCAAACCAACCTCAGGATGTACGACAGGTTTGCCCTAATCCAGCAAGACTTATGTAGGGTGGAACGACAAGTCCTGGAGAATGCCATCAACACGCTGGCCGGAAGCAGCAATAGGTATGCCCTCAACTCACTCCTAGGCCCAGGCCACAGGGTTACCACCATAGGAGCAACCATGTACATCACCCACTGCCAAGGCATTCAAGCTGCACGAATCGAGTATTGCAACTGCACACAAGAAATACCGGTGAGGCTATCTAGCTCTAACAACACTATCAAGTTCACAGACCCGATCAGTTTCACGTTAAGCGGGTATGCCATGGTGATCCCATGTGACCCCATTGCCCTGCCAAGATGGAACATCGACAGTCACTGGTACTGTGCTATGCCAATGGTGGAACTGTGCAGGGCCCCGAAAGAATTGGAGCCAAAAATGAGGGAATTCAAAGATGAGGACTTGTCATGGGACTCGGCGGCAACATCTACTCAAATGCACAGATCAGACAACACCAGTTTGCCGAGAGGATCTACCATTCGAGGGAGGCCCAAGCCATTATGGGCTCTTACTATGCCAACGAGGATGGCGATGCAGGATCCGACAGCATCTGGCACTTTGGGAGAGGACTCTCCGGCAACACTACAATCCGGTTAGAACAAAATGTGTTATCTAAGGTGTCTTTTCTGATCCCGGCTACAGGAAGTGCCTGGCCTTGGATAGCAGGGATAGGCCTAATTCTAGCCATGATTCAAGCCCTCGCCAGTTGTATCGCCAGGGTATACCTGGTCTACCGTGCCCGTGGCATTGGGGTATGGTTGATCCCCACAGCCTTGGGGATGGCTTTCACACTCTTAGCCATCCCTTGGACAGCCCTTAGGCCCATCTGGAGAGACCTCAAGCAGGACCAGACCTTGGACATTAGCCAGGAGACCCCGTTGGAGAGAGAACAAGCCCTAAGGGGTCCAGGACCAGGTATCAAGAAGACCCGGCTCTACCCGGGCATCTCGTGGGCCGATGAAGCTGACTTCGACATGGATCTCGAAGCAGAACTCCCGAATAAGAAGACAGTTATAGGTATCCTGCTCAAAGATGTCAGCCAGCCTATCTGTTCCTTGGCCCCACAGATCAACTCCCCTTCTGGATCAGGGCAAGCCCCTAGCAGGGGATGTGAAGCGGACTGACCCTAGTTGGTTCTACACGGGTCTGTAGTCTCTACGTGGGCTACGCAGGGGCAACCGAGGGAAGGGTCTCCCGAGGTTGCTTCCGCTGACTGCTTGGGGGAGCGGTTATGGGCGTGCGCTGCCCCAGTAGTAGTAGTCTAGAAGCAGAATGTAAAGCAGCAGCTCTGATACACTCATCATGTACAAACCAAGTGAATACACTCATGATCTCGACCAAGACTCTGTCTCTTATCCGATATGGCGCCCAGGTATTGCTTACTTCGAAGCGAGCGTGAGGCGTTCCTGCTACCGCCTGGCTGACGCTACACTTGCTCTCCCACAAAGTTGTCCCCACCCTCAACAGCAGCTATGGTGAGGGAAAGTGGATGTGGACACAAGATGGAGCCCCAGCCCATGCTAGTACAACCATCCAAAAGTACATTTCGGCAAAACTAGGATCAAATGGATTTTGGTCAAAAGGACTTTGGTCCTTGGTCTCCAAATTTGCCCAACCGGTATCTTCTTGATTTATTTATGTGGAGTGTTGTGGAGAACAAGGCATGTGCGACCAATGTCGATGCCATGAAGGCATCTGTCGAGGAGTGGATCTCCGTTCCTGTGGCCACTCTGAAGACAGTCTGTTCTAGATGCTGCTCCAGGCTCAAAGACGCATTGCTGCAGAGGGTGGAGTACTTGAAAAAACTCAATCTAAGTAATGATACGACCTGCTACGAAATCAGAGTATTATAACAATTTCAGATATTTTTATAACAAAGCCCTTATTTTATGACCCCTCCTCCTTAAGCGTCACTGTCTGTGTGAAGTCTCCTTAGGCCTCAAATTCTTAACTTTCTGATTTCTGGGTCAATCTGTGTATATGTTGAGTGCACGCATACTTAAAACCACTGACCTACACGGTCTGGGCAGTCAGCTGACCCTAAATGTACGCTTCCAATTCTGTAGCGGGTAGTGTAAATAGACCGCCCGCTCCAATGTCATGGCAGCGGGCCGTACAACTTTACCCCCCCCCCTCCCCAAGCCACTGTGCAGCAGTATAGTACAGTGGTATAGCGATTCTAAACGGCTCAATCACATTAAATGAGACAGGCACATTAACAAAACAAGTGAAGCTAGTTAAATACTGCAAGCACGCTTTTCTCTACTACACGCACATACCTTTGAAGACCTGTCCGAAGTTGCCCTGTCCTATTTCATCAAGCAGCTTAATCCGCTCCAGAGCGATTTTGTTCCCGTTCAGTTCATCCAACTCAGAGACTTCGTAACTGTTGTTCTCGATCATTGAATCCAGCACTGACCTTGACTGGAAAGTATATGTTTCCGGCAGGGAATTGTCCGGAGCTGCAGTGGAGGAGGCCATTCTCAGGCGCTGCAATAGCTTTTTGATTCGCGTCCTCAACAGAAACATGGCCACAGCTGTGACTATGACTAAGACCGCGAAGGTGACGGACACTAACAAGGCTGGAGAAGAGGCAGTCGGGACCAGGGAGAGACGGGAATCCCCAGCATTGGGAGACATTGACGAGGTCTGAAAGTTTGGAGGAGAGTGAATGAGACAAAAAAGTAGTAGCTCGTTCACGAACTCCGCCATTACTGTTTCAGCTAGTGGAGGGCACGTGTGACTGTGACCGACGAGTCTGTGGTGCTCGTTCACAAGAGGGAAGACGAGGGTGCCATCGGGACAGTAGCACTTCCCATCGGAGCCACACACCTCTGAGGAGCGACAGCCGCAACGACACACCAGAGGACAGCGTGAGTTTACCACAACGCCTGCATCTGTAACAAAAGCAGTGGTTAATCATTCAACAACTCCACCGACTTAAAGTCTGTCCTGGGTCACTTGCGAGCATAAGTGAGTACCCCCAATTCCCATGAAGCAGGCAAAAATGGCTTCAATTCCCTTATTTCAATCAAAGAGGTGCAACACTTCTTTCATGTAAGGGACACTGCGACCTACACACCATGATGGGGCTCTGTACTTCACTCCCTTTGACTCCCTCATCCCGACTTTACCCCGAATGAGAACTCCTTGGAAAGTACCTGGTTGGAAAAAATGGATGGAAGTTTTGTACTTTTCCAAGTGATCAATTTTTAAGTATCTGACAAGAAACAGTAAAACTGGATGGTGATGATTGACGAAATGCCCCTAATTTAAGTGACTTCTATAAGGCCCTTTTTTGCAATTTTTGACTCGAAAGGGGGCCTGCTTCGCTAGGCTCAACAGCATGACAGAGAGGTGAATAGGAAAAGTGAATTACAGGTGTTTAATTTTATTTATGTTCAGTAGGCTATTCGAAGTAGGCCTTTTTCTGGAAATCCATGTTTTTCCAACCTGGATATTTGGCATAGGGTCAAACTAAGAGGATTCTCACAAAAAAGTTTTATCCTAAAATGTCATTTACTATCTGTATTTTTACTTTGAAATTTTCTAAAGCAGCACAGTACATACAACCGTCTGAATTTGCAACTCCAAAAATGGAGTGTTACGGACCTAAGCGTAAATAATTTCAATGAGAAGAAACTTAGTTCATAGGCCGTGTGGAGTCATTTTTGAGTGGAATTTTCACATGGAACGAGTTCTTCAGACAGTAACACATAACCCAGTGTACATCAGTTCACAGTTTTGAGTGCCCAAATTGACACTACAGTGCTTAAGCTGTGGCCACCCACAGATGACTCCATGCTGGTGCTGGGTGTTTTTGGCCAGGTTTTTTAAGTGAAAAGTTCAAAAAATATTGTGGGCAGCTTCTTCCTTCCCTGGCCCACCTAAATCTCTGGGTGGCACCATCTAAACCCCCTTACATCACCTGTGAGGCCCATTTTTCTATATATCAGGACTTTCTGTGGCAAGTGGAGAAAAAAAGGAGAAAAGGGGAAGAAGCGCATGTTGTTGACTGCAGCACCTAGGGAGTGCGACAACTTCTGATTGATGCTGACCGCAGCACCATGGAGGGGACTGCTGAGTGCTTCTGCCTGCAGCACCTGGGGAGTCTGGTAAGTGGTGAGAGCTGCTGACTGGCACACTGCTGATACAATGCTGTGACCACCTGTGTTGCCAGAGCAAATCAAGCTTTCAGCTGCTTCAAGAAACACACATGAAAACTAAAATTAAATCATAAGTGCAGATGATAGGCCATATTTTTCTCAAAAATGGAGACTTGTACCTGCTTTGCCAGTGTCCAACGCCAATTTCCGACCTTGAAAAATCGGAAACTTACATTTTCGAATTAGTCCAATGTTCAGTTTCAGCCATTCCTCAAGGAAGGTTACACCGCTGCCAAGAGGTGGAGGTAGGTAGTTGCTCACTTTTGCACATAGGTAGAATCAGGGGTCTGGTGGCGAAGGCCCCCACAATGGTCGGGAAGGCGGAGCACCTCGGGGGGGGGGCAACTAGGGAGTGGGGGCGTACGGAATGCTTTTTTTCTGAGAAGTAGATTGAAGGGAACTTTTGCTGGAGTGCGTGTGTTGGGAGAGGGGGAGGCTCACTGGTGCTCGCAAGTGAATTTACTTCTGCTGAAAGCTGGATGACATCTTCGTTCCTGGAACTCGAGGAGAGGAGGAGAATTTTGCTCACAGAAGCAGAAACCATTCATGCAGCCGCCTCCATCTTCTTCGCAGGTGCAATTGTGACCCTCAGGGCAGCCGCAGTTCAGTAAGTCCATATACGTGGCTGCCGACATCTCTGATGTTAAGAGGTTCGTTAACGTTGACTGCAGTGCTGAGAGTGCATGTACACTTTTAATGAAGATCAGAGAACAAACTGTTGCTCTCTCATCTAGTCCTTTTGGAGAAGCTCTTGTGTACACGTAAGATAAAAATAAGCACCACTTTAAACATCACCAAAATAAATACCGCTATCGCCAGTGCAAGCAATCCGGTCACCAAAGTATGAGTACCTTTCTGAGAATGAATGCAGTCATCTAATTAATATAATGGCCCATGCTTGTTCTGCCCCGGATATACCATGATCGCGCATAAGTTATACCGTAGGACCACCGGTTGAATCTAATTGTAATAACATATCTATCAACTCTAAAGTCTATGCTTACGTCGTTTCTTGTTTTTTTGTGAATCCTCATGCTGAAAAGCCACAGTGAATGTAGTTCGAGACTCGAGATAGAGTTTTCCTCAAGAGGAATAAAATCACAGCAACCTCAGGGGAGAAGGTTCTGTCTTCTGTAGCACCAGTGAAGAGCAAGCCTGCATATGACTCGGCCTGGAGTAACTTCATGACGTTTGTAACAGAGGACTGGACTGAGAAGGAAGGAAAGGATAAAGGAGGTGGTATCAAGGAGAATGGCACCCCTCCGACAGAGGATGACCACTTTAAGAACTCCTACTTTTTTGAAGAACTCCAGGAGCTTCCAGTCCTCAACCCTCTGAACACTCTATAGCCGCCTCAATAAGTGCCACCAGAGGAAGCAAGTCTCAAAGCTCAAAAAAAGTGGCCCAGGATCAAACTGCTCCTAAAACAATGTGAGGTCAGGTACAAGCGGAAAACTGCGAAATTTTTCACCCTTGAAGAGATCATGCGAGCTCTCCAGCTGCCCAAGGAGACATCAGAATGGATCCTCTTGAAATGCATTGTCGCTCATGGTTACTGTGGAGGCCTCCGCTGCATCGAATTAAAGTCAATCAACGTCAGCGACATCGCCCGTGATGGTGAGGGTATTTGAGTGTCATACATCCAGTGGAAGCAGAAGGGTGAGGAGAAGAGGGATCGATACCTTGTCCCATTTGACAGGAACACCCCCCACAAGTGCTTTGCCCCAAGAGTCATTGCCTGTCTGGACAAGCTCAGAGAATCCCCACCTGACCTCAAACCTGAGGATGAGCTCTTGTACTAGGTCTTGAAGTGTCTTTGTTAAGTCTGACTGAAGCCTCTGCCACTTTCGTTATATTCTGCTCTTTACTCTTTCATCTTTTGGAAAACACAGCATACATCCTCGTCCATCAAGGCTTCCTCCCTTTGCAGTATCTTTGGAAGTTCTCTAATTTCATTTGCATCCTCCTCTATTCGTGCACATCCATCTCTTGTCTTGACATTTGTCAAACCTGGCAAGTGGTTGTGCTCAGAAGCAATATCTTTTTCAATTCGAATGAGTGTCTCTCCTGTTGCTTTGACTGTTGCCCTTCACCCTGTACTCCTTGATGTGCAGAATCGGATGATTCTCTCTTTTTATGTTCTATTTTTCTTGTAGACATATTCACTCATAACCCAAACTTTCTCCCCAAACTTAGAAACTGGGAGTGCCGTACTTGAAATCCTCTGTCTAACTGACTGAGTGACTCAAACAAGGGACGGATCGAGCCTAGATTCGTACTGAATACACTCGTACTCGAATGTAATTTACTCGTACTCGAAAGACTTGCGAGTCTGGAAGGAAGGAATCAAGTCTAGATTCGTACTCGATATACCTGTACTCGACTCATACTCGAAATACTCGTACTCGAAAGACTCATACTCAACTTGTACTCCACAGACTTGCTAGTCAGCTACCTTGACTACGACTTTTTTGAGTGTAGGTCATTTTGGGGCACTTAGCTGCTGTCACAAAAAAGCGGTCCAGACTGAAAGATAAAAATGATAGAATGCTAGTTGTGCTAAAGTCAATCCTGAAGAAAGTACCCGATGTACCAGACTCGTACTCGACTCGTACTTGACCTCTCACACTCATACTCTACTTGTACTAGAAAAAGTGGACTCGATCCACCCCTAATTCAAAATGATGAGAGATGCTTCAAGTCAGGCTCAAGCTCGAAGGCTCGGAGCCCATTTGAGCTGGCCCAATCCGACCCGAGCTCAAGGTTTGGAGGTCGGCCCTGCTCACAAGCTTTCAAGCCTGTGAGAAAAAAATATGGAAAAAAAGTCAAGTTACTTAATACATAATAAACGTTGAGTTTAGATAAGGTTAGTTTTGACAGCCCTAATAATTTGAGCAGGTCCGAGAAGGTTGAAGAGCATATTTAGAGCTTGTGGGCCATCTGGGTGCAGCTGAGACAGAATTATCTTAACTAAAAAATCAGCTCCATCTGGATTCCCCACTTATGACAACACTTACACAACAAAATTCATCGGACAACGATATCGACATTCAAGGCTCCGAATTGTAGGCAATTGATGATTAACCTCCTTCACAGCCCCGACAAGATAGATAGCTGAAGATGGACTTGAATGACAACAAGGAGACAAGAGATGAAGGTGAAGGAGAGGCAAAATGAAGAAGATGGTCAAGTTGGGATACAGCCTCAACCCGGACATTCCCCTTCTTCCTTCACCACCACCACTTCATTCCTGCCACACCGCAAGTCTCTTGTCTAGAAGCTGTTTGAAAAGTTGGGAGAACAGAGTCCTGTCAGTTGCACTGCACCGCTCCCTTCTGGATTTTAGCTACAACTTGGGGTATGTAAACGAGAGCAATGAAGTGCAACCGAATTTCTTTTTCAGTCAGCAAAAGTCTCTCGCTGTCGCCTGTCAGGCCATTGTCATCATCATGATCATGGTCATCGTCATGACCAGTGCCATTCGTCATCGTGGCTGTCGCCGCCCTCATGACGACTGTCATCATCATGACTGCCATTGACTTTTTCTTGCGCAGAGCATCCCCTAAGAGGAACATACAATGCTCATCTTTCAACCGGGCTGCTCTTCCTCATCGAAAGACATCATAGAGACAAAAATGTCCATGTGCCACAGGCATACATCCATATGAAGAACAATTTATCCCAGTTTATGAGCTGAGGTGTCAGCTGTGTGGTTTCCACCCCCAAAATGCTTCGCTAGCCGCATTTATAATGGCAGAAGTCAACAGCGAGCCAAATGCAAGATCTGCAACAAGGTTTACCAGATAGCCAAGTGGAATGCATCCACCATCTGGAAGCATGCGGAGAAGACTCATCCCAGTGATTCTTCGAGGACAGCCCAATCAGTCGGAGCCTCTGGAGACCAATCATCATTAAAGCAAATGTTGAAGAAAGACAGACATTCATCAAAAGGACTTTCTTAGGGAGAAGGTTAATTAATAAATGAAGTGCAGCGCTGATGCAAATGATGGCTTCAGATTTTCAGCCTATCTCAATTGTCACTGACACAAGCTTCAAGAAATTGTGCCTGACTGGATAACAGGAAATTTTTTCACCTTCAAGGTAGGTCATGTGTGAGATTGGCCAAGTTGCTGAGCCGACCTGGCCTCAGTCTTGCCCACCTCGAAGTGTGGGCTACACTCGACCCAGCTGTTGTCTCCATGTAAAAGATTTTGTGGCACCATATTGTACATTTTTGTCAGAAATCTTACATGATGACTTGTTTCTCATCTAACGGTTGCTGAAAAATAATGACACAAGATGCATATTTAATTGGGGCTTGAAAGGCCTACTGTATGTCAAACCTTTTTGTTGCGAAATGTCCTTTTGGACCTAGAAAATATGGATTCAATTCATTCAATTTCAACATGTTTCTCAGCAAAAAAACCAAATGGAGGGCCTAAAGCAAAAAGAATGCTACCAGATCATTGGCCAATTTTTCTCCAAGAACTGGCAGCATGGGAAAACTACACTGTTCGTCATTTCTTGCCCATGGGATTGAAACGTAGGAAGGTGTATAGGATTATCCAGAGGTGGGAGCAGGACATGCGAATGGAGAGAGTGCCAGGAAGTGGTCGGAAAGCAACCAAAATGCCCCGCCAACAGATTTCTCAATTGGTTGAGGCTGCACTCCCGCATCCTGGAATGTCCAGTTGCCATTTAGGAAGAAAGTATGGAATCACCACTCCTATGTCACCAGGATCCTGTAGAAGGAGCATGTGACCTACATAAAACGGGAGAAGGCTCCCAAGTATCTATTGTTTCTATCATCATCTCCATCATCGTGTAGTTTAAGTTCCATGTTCTATGATCTTTGCTTCGTGTTGAGCTTTTTGCCCTATCCTATGTACATGTACCAGTTGTGACCCTAGCTAGTGTGATAAGAATTTCTGTCTGGATCATTCTGGTGAGCCAGCTGGATTGAGCATCCGTGTACTCTGACCGAGTGCCTTTCGGATAGTACTTAAGCCGGAGAATGCCTCGCCCCGGTCACTCATGCACCGACTTCCGAAGCGGTAGCAACTCCTTCATCTCCACCTTCACCACCCCTCCAATGACCTTCCAGGTCTCACTGGGAGGACGGATACCCCTGACAGCTGGAGAACACGTCCTGATGCTCTCCAGGAGTCTATGGAAGACCAACGAGGTGGTGGCCCCAGTGATGAAGCATTTCTCTGATCAAAATCGGGTTGACTCGACCCAGAGCAAGGTGATGGGGTAGGGACACTAAGACGGCATGAGTAATTGCAATAGGAGCTCATTTTAACGGTTCACCAGATTGTCCAATCCAGTGTTACTGTATATTCTATTTGCGTTCTATATCTCTCTCGCTTACCCTCAATTTTCTCTCCAGATTTGAAATTACACCCAGTATTAAGTGTTCTATCAAAATTTGGTATTATCTCTCTTTAGTTTTAAGCTTAAAATTAAGGCGTGCTCACTCTACACACTCAATTCGAGCCCAGTGGCACGTGACCTAGTTTTGCGAGAAGTGTACTTAGCTTGAGATAGAGCATTTTGTCCTGGTCACTTTTCGTGAATTCTAATCCGTAAGGACACATCTTGTGCTCTTCCTGGATGAGTATCACGCTGATGGAGTCTGCTTGCTCTGGCCTGACCTCGCCAGAAGCCGCTATGCAAAAGCCATGATTGACCTCTACCAAGAGAAGAACATCGCTTATATTCCTCAGTAAGTTAACCCCCCCAAATTGCCCTCAGCTGAGGCCCAATGAGGACTTTTGGGGGTGGTCCAAGGCCCAAGTGTATGAAGACGGGTGGGAGGCTGCCCCTGAGGCCAGACTGACACGTAGAATTCGTGTAAAGCTGAGGGAGATCAGTCGACCTAGAGGATTGCCAACGACTTTTTCAGAGTGTCAAACTAGGCTCCAAAAAGCTGCTGATTTTGGTGTCATGAGCACCAACTGCTGATGAGTTCTGTTCTGTTACTTCTTGAGCTTTCATATGATGCATGAACACCTAAAATTGGATGGCTATTGTGGAGACACAGCCAAAAACATCTTGTGTCATTTTTTGGTCAGCAACCGTTATAATGTGAAAGGAAATATGTTTGTGCACTTAATTTCGTGGTTTGGTGCTATGATTCGGTGGTTTTATGCACCGATTTGGTGTGCACCGTATTGGTACGCCTGTGCTACAAATGAGTTATTTGTGCTCCAAACTGGTCATTCCAGGGGAGACATGTTTGTGCACCAATTCGATGTGCACCGTAACGGTGTGCCCCGTCATTCCAGTTTATTCTTATTTCAATCTGCTGTCATTTGTTTTGTTTTTGAAAGTTGAGTTGTGAGCAAGGTCTACAGATCTGGGCTGTGAGTAAGAGCAGCGTGGCACCTAAACGATTAGAGCAACCTCTGTCAGCAGCTTGCCCTTGGGCAACACAAGAAACGAGGTCGCCCTGCTCTAGCCAAAAGAGCTCTGAGACACCAGTGATTTTGTGTAGCCATCCACACCTTCAAAATCAAGATCTTCAACAAGTCATGTGTCCATGAACTGTCAACCACGTCAACTGTTAACTATCAGTCTCAAATTTGCAATATGTGCTGCTACACATTTGCACTGCCATTGCACTGACAAGAAAGTAGTCACATGTGCAAGAATTTGGAGTACAAGCAGCCAATTTGGAGCACTAGGGGCCAGTCTGGATGGCAGTGGCAATCTGGATGGCAGTGGCAATCTGGATGGCAGTGGCAATCTGGTTGGCATCTGTAGCAGCATTTGATGCACAGTAGCCAATTCAGAGCAAAATTAGTTGATAGTCGATTAGTCCAATTGATGCCCAAACAGTTGATTTGACAACAGTTATCTCAATTGGTGCGCAATTAAACAGTTTGAAGCACACCATCCTTCAATTTGGAGCACGCCATTATCGCACCCATTTAAAAAGTACATTTCTTGTGACTCCAACAAGATGAACATTCGGCCAACAGCCGAATGTTTGGATGGTTAGGTCATAAGTAACATCTAGCTCTAATGTGATGTTCACCATTGTCAAAAAGGACATTGTATTATCCAGACAGTCGTTTACTTAGAATTGTCCCTGTTATATCCCACCATTTGCTTGCATGATTTTGAACAAGGACTTTATCATTTGCAGTGTAGGGGGGAAGTTCTTGGTGAGGGTGTCTGTTTCTCTGTTCTGTAATTACTCTAGTATGTTCTCTGGTGCTGGTTGCATGATCAGAGTCATGGGAGGTAACTTCTTATTTGAGGGAGAAAACCTCAAAGTGTACATTTGAAGAACATTTCAGCAGGGCTGTACCCATCAGCATGGGGCATTTGTCTTAGGGCTGAAAATGCTACATCAAAAAATTCTTGAGTTTTGGCATTTTTTTCAAGGAGGAATTTGACTGACTTAACTGCAGCTTCAGCAAGATGTACTGATAGGAGAGACCCCAGAGTGGTCCCACCCAATGGTAGCAGTGCCCAAGAAGAACTCAGATGAGCCACAGATCACAGTAGGCTTCACCAGACTGAACCACTTCATGAAGAGGCTGGGCTATCCCACAAGGGTCCCGCAGGAAGTAGTAGCCCAGATCCCCCCAGAATGGGGGTATTTACCACACTGGATGCAAGGTACGGACACTGGCAGGTCCCCTTGGCAGAAGAATCAAAGGCTCTGACCACCTTTGTCACACCATGGGAAGCAAGTGGTTCCTGTGAAATGTCATTGGCCTGATCTCAGCAGGAGATGAGCACAACAGAAGGGGAGATGAAGCCCTGGAAGGCCTGAAAAACATCAAGAAGATCGTGGAGGATGTGATCATCTATGATACAGAAGCAGGACCGGCCCACGAAGAGAGGGTACGAGAGGTGTTGAGATGCTGCCAGCAGGCTGGGATTACTTTGGGCAGAAAGAAGTTTGCCTATGAGCAGCCGACGGCCCTCTGGTGTGGCTATCAGGTGAGCAGAGAGGAGTACACTGTGAGCCCAAAGCTGGTAAGGGGACTCACGAACTTCGGTATCATCTGCTTGTTCTGTGGGTTAGTGCAACAGTTCAAGGCCTTCTCAGCAGACATAGCAGAGCTGGCAAGACCACTAAGATTGCTGCTATCACCGAAGATTGGCTTTGTGTGGGAAGGACCACAGCAGCGAGCATTTGAAGAGCTGATCAAGACTCTGACATCACCAAGGGTACTGGCACACTACCACCAGGGAGTGAAGCTAAGGCTGGAAACAGATGCAGCCCAGTCCAGGAGCCTCAGCGTTGCCTTGTGGCAAGAAGAGAAGAGCGAAGATGCATGAAAGTTGCTGCAATGTGGAAGCTGCTTTGTCATGCCAGCAGAGTCGAGATATTCACCTACAGAGATTGAGCTCCTGGCCATCATGTGGGCAGTGAGGAAGTGCCACATGTTCCTTAAGGGTGCCAGATATGAGCTAATTGTTGACCACAAGCCGCTGATATCAATTATCAGCAGTAAGGCCTTACCAGAAATTGACACACCCTGGATCACATGCCTCAGGGAGAAGTTGGCCTACATGATGCCCGTGGCAGTGTGGAGGCAAGGAGTGAAGCACACGACAGGGGATGTGTTCTCAAGATTCCCTGCTGACCAACCAACACTGGAAGACTTGGAGGGAGAAGTGGACATTGAATGCCATATCAAGGCAGCAGTGGGCAGCACAGTGAGAGCCATCAACATGCTGGAGCCACCTGACCCTAAAGTCAAGGACTGCATGCTCAAGAAGATCAGAGCTGCAGGACAGCAAGACTGTGAGTACAGCGTACTCTTGGAGGCCATTGCCCAAGGCTTCCCAGACCACAAGATTAAGCTGGATGGAGGGACCCGTAGATATTGGAAGATCAGAGAAGGGCTCACCATCTGGGAAGGAGTAGCCTTGTATGGCAACCGGGTAGTGGTCCCCCACAGCATGCGAAGGGAGGTGCTTGCAGACCTCCACACACTGCATCAAGGCCAGGAGAGAACCCTAGCTTGGGCCAGACAATGCATATTCTGGCCAGACATCAATGATATCAAGCAGATAGTCAGACAGTGTGAAAAATGGGAGGAGAACAAGGCAAGCCATGGCAGAGAGCCTATGATCCAGGATGTTCAGCCAAAATGGCCTGGGGAGGCCATTGCAGCCGATCTGTGCTACCTAGGGGGCAGGGAGTACCTGGTGGTGGTTGACAAGTACTCAGGCTGGCCAGAGACCTTCAGCAGGGGGGGCCACAATTGAGTCAGCATCAGCCTGCCTGCTCCAGTGGAGTGCCCAGTTGGGAGTGGCCAGATGCTTAGTGACCAATGGAGACCCACAGTTTAAGTCAGCAGAGTTTGCAGCCTTCTGCCAGAAATGGGGCATAAGGCATGACCCTTCATCACCAGGGAACCATCAGAGCAACAGATACGCTGAGGCTGTGGTCAAATCAATGAAAGCCATGATTAAGAAGGTCAAGTCAAAGGGAGACCTGAACAGTGAGGGGTTCTTGCATGCTATGCTGGAGTACAGAAACATGCCTAGGAAGGACGGGCTATCCCCAGCACAACAGCTACTTGGAAGGCCAGTGCGTACAAAGCTCCCAGCAGGGCCAGCATGTTTTGAGCAGTCCCTTCAGCAGGCAATCAAGGAGGCAGACTGCAGGTCTGAGATGCTCAGGAAAAAGACCAGGGCCTGATGTGATGCAGGGGCATGTATATTGAGGGAACTGCAACCAGGGGAAGTTATCTGGGTTCAAGACCCCGGGTCAGGCTTGTGGGACACCCTGGCTGAAGTTGTAAAGAGATACCCAGCCAGAAGGAGCTACCTGATCAGAACAGAGACAGGGCACCTCAAGTGGAGAAACAGGAGGTTCCTCCGAGGCTGAGGCTCGAGATGGATGGGAGGACAATGATGAGGTGGTGGAAAGCCCACAGCCATTGAGATGAAGTACAAGGAAGAAGATAGTGCCAGATTATTATAAGTCATGAAGCCTATCACTGATGGCCTGAACTAAAGGGGGGCATGGAGGAGGCGTATGTGTTGATCAGATGTATGTATTGGTTGTGTACCAGGGCCAGCTTCTGTAGGTTGTTGAGAAAGTCTGTGAAGGACTGTTGGTTGCCTTGAGTGTAACGAAAAAATTGGGCTCTGTGTTCAATGAGTGGATACCACTGATTGAAAAGATCTTGTAAAATGCTGATACATGATTCTGTGTCATCATCATCAGAGAAAATGGGAGTGTCTGTGTGAACTTGTCTCAGCTGATGAGATGTCAAATCAGAATCAAGAACACCCTAAAAAAAGCTGTGTTGCTGCATGTACGGTAGTACAGCTCGTGCTGGGCTATGTGTACATGAGTAGAAACGATTGTAGCGGCGGAGCGATGTGTGAGGAGGATGTAGAGACAGCAAAGTCTGAGTTCAGACTGGGGATGATGTGTATTCTGCACATGCAGTTT
>JAAUXU010010525.1_pt1 | contig 18832 bp, 19 predicted proteins | sample 7278151 | NCBI WGS metagenome assembly JAAUXU01 (sample SAMN14350113, study PRJNA611818) | marine sediment metagenome | isolation source: surface marine sediment (1.8m) | place: French Polynesia: Moorea | collected 2018-08 | reverse complement strand
TTACACTATTTTCCATCACTAGTTCAAGCTGTCCGTAGTGCAGGAGGAGGCTGACACCGTATTGGAGAAGCAGATTCAGCAGCTGCAATCCAAGAGGCAGCTCCTGACTGATGAGATAGAGGAGACAAAGCGCAAGCACCTGGAGCAGGTGACGAGGATGAGGGCGCAGGCGGCCTCCATGCTCAAGAGGGACGTGCCCGTTAAGGACAGCAAGGACGTAGACATGGCAAGTAGCAATGAAGCGGTGAAGTGGCGCGTATGCAGTGGCATTTCATGCAACTGAACGTCACGTAGATCAACGCCCTGACGAGTTTGCACGGCAACTTCACCAACTTCAAGTTATCTCTGGACAACCTGCAGCACACCGTATTCTCCTTGGACAAGATAGAGCCGCTCAAGCTGGTCATCACGCGTGGAATGAGCAATGTGGACCACAATGTAAGGCATTAGCTCCGTGTATCATTTCAGTATCTCGTGCACTGGCTCTTGGGATGCAAGATTTCAAGTTCTGACCTAATGATGGCTTCTTCTCTTAAATGATTGTTAGGACCTCCGTCCACAGTTCTCCATGGTGTCGCCATCGCAACCCCGCTTCTCCACCTACAGTCGCATCAAGGTCCCAGCCAACAAGAAGCCCTCCTGCGCCGCCATCTGCCCGTGGAACAACAATGTCTACGTCTGCGTCCCAGACAAGTAAACTATTCAACAAAATTACTGCATATGGGCTTCTGTTTTTTTTATCGTCTGCCCATTAAAACACAGGAAGTGCGTCGAGGTGTTCGACTTGCGCGGGAATCACGTGCGTGCCATCTCCGGCACCACTTTCCTGCACCCGGTCAAAGTCGCCTTCTTCGAGAGGCCGAAATTGGTTTATGTGCTTGGTAAGCCATCAAAAATGAAAAAATATGTCTTATGGCGAGTATTTTTATTTGTCTCTAGATAAGTGGGCCAGCAGCATCAATGTGTGGGATGAAAAAAGCGGCATGTTCACCACCTGCTTGGGTGGACCAGGACAATCGCTGGGTAAATACTTTCTGTGTTTGAAAACGTACTTTTGCTTGGCAGCGTCCGGGAGCCACGAGATGTCCAAGCACGAGAAAGACTTGGGTTTGTACAATGGGCTAGAGTTGCTTTTCTAGTGCGAGGAACTACGTGTTGGTTGTGCGAAGTAAGGTGAAACATCAAGTTGCCCTTGCCGTGATGTCGACAAACAGTCACCTGTTGCTCGTCAGAAAATGGGCATAACCTTGAAGGGGATGACTTTTTGGCAAAGTCAAATGGAAGGAAATTGCCCTACAGTTGCGTGACGGAAGTTGCGCAAAGAACCCCACGACTTTTGGAGATGTGGTCAAAAATCTGCGATGAAAAATTGAATTAATTTATTGTTTAATAGTACTAATTGTTTCATTTTTCATGCCATAACTCAATATAAATTGTTCATGAAGTGAATTTTCATAGCTTTTTGTGAAAGTGGACTTGCATTTTCGGACGGAGAGAGTAATTATTGCTTGCGCCAAGTTACGACAGCCGATAATACCAAGAAGAATCTTTAGAAGAACCATCTTTCTATTCCAAACTGACACTTTAGCCTCAAAGTCATAAGTAGATAGCGCCGAATGAAAATTCGGCGCTTTTTGAATTTTTTTTTTTTTTTTGAAAAATTGTGATGTCTGAGAATGATCGGTTTACTCATTGACAGAAGTTCTGTCATTTCTCAGCTGTTGTCAGTTCTGTACGTATACACGTACTCTTCCTGTCCAACAAGAACAGCGACAACATTGATTATTGAAAGAACGCAGCATTTATAGGATCCGTAAATTATTTTCCATATTTATCCGAGAACCTAGTCAAGATATTGACTAGAGTAGACGTTACATGGGATCAAAAATGCATACGCAGAACATTGAGCATCCCATACTGCATGGACGAATATAAACATACGTAACTCTGGTAATTTATGTGTGTACAGGGCGTCTGCAGACCCCAAGTGGTTTCTGTACGGACTCTGAGGGGAACGTTTACGTGGCCGACACCGGCAACGATCGGGTCCAGATGCTCAGCAGCAGGGGAAAGTTCATAAGGCTTTTCGGAGGCTCGTACAAGAAGCGTGAGTCGACGTCTGTGGGCCACTTGCATCCTTAGGCCCGTATCACATTGGCACAATTTTGGACATGTGCATGATCCATATGCTGGTAGACTGGAAAACACATACATCTTTGCAGACTCCACTGGTAGCTTCATTGAGAGCGAGCTCAGTCAGCCTGAGGATGTTTGCATCAGCCCTGACGGGAACACCGTGGCCGTGGCCGACACGGGTAGGAGCGCATAACTTTTGGAATGCGTATACATAGAGAAGTAGAGTTACTATCGAAGGAAACAACCGGGTACGCCTGTATACGTGCAACGGGGGCAAAATAACCATCATCGGCATGAGGGGAAAGGGCAAGACCCAGCTGGACACGCCTCTCGCAGTGGACATCAGCACCGCCAACCTCCTGTTGATAGGAGACTCAAAGAACAACAGAATTCAAGTATGTGCATCTTGGACCTTAGTACTGCTGTACATGGCGAGTGAAAAGTTACTCTGACTCCTTTTTCTATGGTGCCACCCGAGGACATGCGTACGTACAAGGTTGGGGGGGGGGGTGTCTTTTATAAAAGGAGCGTCCACAGTGTTATTTGGAGATAAAACAAGTACAAGTAGCAAACACCACAAGTAGCCAGCTCACAAACCAGATGTCTGCCAGATGAAGGCGAAAACCATTTTATCTTCTCTGAAGGTGCCAATAAGGAATCAAAAATGCCAAATGTATCATCTACGTAAACGCCACTGCCTTGACTTTGTCAGCTCAGCAACTTGATCGTTTGCTCAGAAAAAATTGTGAATCGTCATCCTGGAAATTTCTGCCTTCCCACACGTGAGATGACTTTCCACTCACCCTGTATGGACAACCATCGCACAGCACAGCATTGTGCTTGGATAATATGTGTATGACAGCCAGTGTTACTTTAACCGGTCTTTTTTTTCCTTTTCTTAAAAAAAAGATATTCACCCTTGCCGGCCACTACGTGAACACCGTACACAAATATCGCAAGGTGAGATGCATCACATCCAACAAAACCGGCGACTTAATCCTCATCGTGGAGGCCAGTAGCAGCGTCGTGTCCATCGTGCAGTAAAAAAAAATTCAATAAACAGTCAACATCTCTCGACCAACTTCTCGTTCAATCGCTCGGTTATGTACCCAGCTTGATCTCCCGCTCCAACATGGCCTCGAGCTTCGTCTGAGCAGCCGGATTCGTCAACGTGTCCCTCATAATCCCTGTTTGTGCACGACTACACGTTGGTAAGGTCAGAAGCATCACTGAATTTAGCGACTGCTGAAGCTATCCCGAATCCTTCGAAGAAACGCGGTAACTTCTTCTCGAGGACGTTGACCGTGATTTCAAAGTCCTCAACGATCTCGGCGATATCGTAGCCACCGATTCAATTCATCTTGGCAGTTTCCAAGACGACAGCAACTTCAGTCATAGAAATTGCCATTTCCCAGTGAAAGACCACCAGAAGCTCCTATTTTCTAGCGTTTACATGAAGATTTATCCTGCAATACACTAGTCATTCATTCCCCACATAACATCCACGCACACATGAAAAACTCTTGGACATAAATTTTCAAACATTCCACACCAAATCAAATTTTCAGCAGCTGGTCACAGGGAAATCATCTTTCAATACTAATACAGGGTTTCCTGTCGGCCAACACCAGTTTGCACAGCTCTGTGCCATTGATGCTTTGTTCTTATGATGGATTCAAGTGTGCCTAGCTTGTATGTGGATGTGCACCAACTTTCAATGAGTTTCTGAGCGTATTTTTCGGAGGTGAACTGTATATTCAAATTTCCCGCCGAAGCATGTTCCGATGCTATAGAGAAGCAACCAGACCAGGAAGTCCTGACCCGAGTCCACCCGAGCCGACTTCGCCGGCCCTTAACGAGCATCTATGCGGACCTCAAAGTTTTGAGAGTGATTCTGGAAAGCAGTGTATTTTTAAGTCACTAAGTTCAGTACCTCTCAATACACAGTAGTGTGGGGGAGCTGGCAGGCAGGTTGAGTCGAAAGTGAAAAGAGACAGGTAAAAGTGCAATAAGGAATGCCCATGAAGAGCAGTGGAGAAGCCAGCCAAAGTATGCAAATGCGCTGCTGTCCAGATGTAAGCATCCCCTAGCAAATTAGCAGACATCGAGGGTCACAAGTTATGTTTTTTGCAAAAAACTCGTGTAAAATATTTACTCATGTATTTACACATGCGCGTGTTGTACGTGGAGAAACTCGTAAAAACGACATGAAAGTGAAACTTTCTTCATAATTGTAGTTTCCCAAACTCCCTTTTACAGGGTGTTCAGCGAGTCATACAACTTTCAGGTTCCCCAAAGCCTCCTCGCACGCTCACACCTTGAATTGATTGTCCACACTACGCAGAGCCAAACGCAGATGGACATCCCTGTACGTACGTAATCCCTGATATGTCAATGTTGGCCCACGCAGCTAGCAAAAGCTTTTCACAATTTTGGCAGTATGGATTGTCTCACAGTTGCAGATTTGCCTTCAGTGCTTTCTCGTCAACGACATCGTCCGGTTACCCTTGCAACCTTTACATTTGACTCAGATTCTGTGTGTCACCAAGAGTATTTTCTACCTGCTTCTCAGAGTCCCTTTTCTGGGGCCTGAAAGACAACGACGCGTGCAATTTCCATCTTCTTCCTCTCGCTAAAATCCGTTTGTATCATGTACCGGAGACCCATTCGTTGGGCAACAGCACGTCTGGGTAGACCTTCATGGCGTGCTTGGGCTTGTGGGTGAAAACCTCGAACGTCGTCTGGTTGAACACCCCCCCAACTGCAGGGGCAAGCAAAAGATGTAATCAAGATGCTGTTGATACAGTCTGAGTCATGAAAAGGTCCAACTTTGACTTCAGATAAGCAACAGCAGCTTTGATCACCCCAGAACTGCTCACAATCTCTCTGCCAGTCCGTCTACTTGTACGCCAGACTCCGCTTTGCCAGGATTCCACACATTACTGTGGATGCCACCAAGAGGTGATGTCAAAGAGGTGTTGTCCTTGCGATGGAGGTTCTCCCCGCTCCACCAAGTGACGTCATACTCATTTCCAATCCTGACTGAGTCATCACTGCTTTATTCCATCAGAGAAAACTATACATTACTATAGCGAGAATTAACTATAATTCTCTCGTCAATTGAGGGTGAGGATGACAACGCTCAAAATGCCAGATCCAAGGAGCAACCAAGTCTTCTTCTCCACTGATCTGCACGTGCTCCATCAGAAATTACTACGCAAGAGGTGCTCGGTCTATAGAAACTTTTTGAGGCAGCTTCTTTTGCGGCAAATATCCTGTGCTGACATCTCTCACACTACGCCTAAACTTGGTCCGGCAGAGTCACACACACGCGCGCACTCACGTACACTTGTTCCAATTAAGAGCACCTGCGCAGGTTCAGAAGTCCTGAAATCAAAATATTTCAACTAAGCGTACAAGATAAGCCTTCATTATGCACTTCTCAAAATCACTGGTGTCAGCTTAATAAAATAACCCACACAGAGTCGTCCTGGCAGATCTGAGGGGATGTTTGTTGCTTCCTTTGGCTCGCTGGCAAGGAGATTTCACTTTCTTATTTCACAAAACATCCTTGAAAACAGCTTCGAAGGTGGAGGCAAAACTTTCATCCCGTAAAAAAGGCAACGCCCTGAATTTTAAATTCTCTCTTTGCCTTTGTAGGTGCAGATCAACATCCCACTTCGTTCTTACGTTGCTTCAGTCAAGGTACTCCGTTAAATAATATGCGATATCGCCAACGCTTTCCAAGTCTGACAGACAATTTTGAACCCCATCTTTGGCAATCAGATTGCTTTTATTAAGGTTGCGCTAAAAACGTCAGACTTGGTTGTCTGTCACTGTGCTCGGTAAAGCTCTGACCGAGATTCATCCATCTACTGCATGCGCCGGTCAAGAAAAGATGTGCCTCATAACATGAAATACTTGATTTTAAGTTCTCTTGCGTTGCAGGTCACAATTGGCTCTGAATTGTTTCAGGCTCCATTTGGATCAAGCTCCAGATAAGAGCCGGATGAAAGGATCGAGCTGTTTCCCCTTTTCGAAGCTTTGACTTTTGTCAAGTTTGGCAGCGGAGAAATCATGCTTCAAGTGCAGCTTCTGACGAAGTGACCAAGCTATGCTTACATTGAGTTCCGACTGTACAAGACAACACGCATGGGCTTCATTGACCGAGCACTTTTTGTGGTACGCTCCTACTGTATGTAGATGTACATGCGTGCACAGTGTGTGTCTCAAAAAAATGTCCGATGGCAAACCTGTATGAAAATGTCAAAGGCACCAAGAGGGGCACGAGAACTGTGAAAGAGGGAGCTGTGCAACTTTACTGACTCACACGTTACGGTACACATTGTGTTCTGTGCAGTACGTTGGAACCTACGTAGTAGACTTTCAGGATTTTCTTCTGCAAGGATGAACTCATCGACCCATGACGACGTCACAAGTGGCAACTCATTATTGCAACACGCACGCACGCACGCACACTCGTCCACCCATACATACACACACACACACACACCGAGTGAAAGACAAACAAGACAAGCGAAGACGATCTCAGAAATGTAGACAGCCTAAAGTCAAGCTTGACACTGTACTCGGGACATTTAATAGTGTGGCAACTCTGTATTTTCACGTGTCGACTCAGCAACAGACATATATTTTGGGAGTGCAGCATTACAAATATGGTCAGAACAGCACGCGTCTTCGGTTTCACGTATCTCTCTGGATTTTTTTGTGTGTGTTTTTCACTGACTTCTACGATCACTGGAATATGAAGTTCCTACTGTATGATGTATACACATGATGAGATAGATGTGGGAGGGAGGTCAACCTATAAGGTGGAACTTTTCCAGAAGAGGGGTGTGGTTGGAGGAGTTTTCCAAGGAAATTTTATTTATCGACAACATTAAAAAAATCTGTACGTGGTGGAGAAGTCTCTGTTGGCCATTTTTTTCACTTTCTCCCCAATTATTTTTGGGAAAAATCCATTTTGCCAGACGACAATTAGTCAATCCATTGGCGTGACCAAGTTTTGCTACAGAAGGGCCAAGTGACTCCACCAGACAAAACAAAACAACAAAAAGAAACGAATCTAATCAAATGCAGTCCTCTCCGTCACTTGAAAGCCGTACCATAAAGGTATTTTTTCGAGGACTCCTTGTGAGTCTATTTAATATGGTAGAGGCGTGTTCTGTTCCATGGCTGATTGGAGCCGTCACAAGCTCGACTAGTGTGTCCAAATTGATAATCAAGCCCCAATAGACATGAACAACAACTTATATGTATAACAAGGTGTTTTTCTTCGGCATTTGTGACCAACTGGCACACAAGAAAATTCACTCAACGCTGGCGTTGGCTGTGTTCACAGGTTTTGATTTCTTCTCTCCTATGCAGATCCGCCGGGTTTTCCCCATGGGCAGGGAAACAGTTCTGTTACAGTCACAATTGTTGCTAGAGCGTCTGCTTCTTGTCGTAGCTCTTTATCCTCATCCACAGAAAGGCGATGGTGATCAGAGCAATGATCTGGAAAATGCATGAACTAATGTGATCGACGTTCACGTGGAGTTTGAACAAAGTTCCTCACCAAGATCATGAGGAAGGCGATGGTGACGCCAATGAAGGCCGCGGTATCGATGCAGACGGCCTGTGAAAGCGGGGTTGTCGTATTAATCACGACTTCCTCCTTGTCCTCGTCCGTCAAGGCGAACTGGACGTCGTTAGGGGCAAGAACCTAGAGGAAGCAAGTTGTTGGTTTTAGGATATTTCATCAAGTTCACGCTTAAAAATGAATCAGGGTCTACAAACTCACCCTGATGACCTTCTCGGTCTCCACATCGGCCATATCGGTGGCCTCGCGCCTCACCACGTGCAGGATACGGTTGCCGTTGCCGTCAAAAGCTGGTGAACGTCGACGTCTGGGGAAACAGTAATTGAGAAACTGCTGAACTTGGATATGACTTGAAAATCGTGTTGCTCCTGCTGTCCTGATCTCGGCACACCCCTGAGCACTCCCCTTGGCATCGTCCCTCGCTGTCCCCTCCCAGTTCTGTCCCCCCCCCCCTTTTCCTTATCCCCATAGCAATTTGCACGACCATTCCATCCAAACAGCCTTACCTGGCCTTAACTTCGTGATCCTCTCCAGTTCCTGCATCCACGGCATTCCTGACCCCCTTGGAGGCCTTTACTCCCGCCTGTTGGTCCTTGAGGGGCTCGGCCCTGAGGTCGTCCAACAGCTCGAGACTCCTAGGGCGGCCGCCGCCGAGGTTGAGGGGACCCTGAGAGATGGCGGAGCCGGCAGACAAATGTCCCAGCCGCCGGTTGAAGTCGTTACTGGTAAAGAATAGAGTGTGACGGAAATGAAAAAGAACAGAACCGAGGATGAGCTGCCTGCTTGACTCACTCATTGAGTTCGTCACTCTCGTCGTCCCTGGCCCTGAGGTCTTCGACCACGGTCCCATCGGGCTTCACTATCGTTACCTTCTGCTCGGACCCAGAAGGCGTGTATTGCCCCAAGGAACCGCCGGAAGGCAACCTCGGGTTGATCACGTTGTTGCTGCTACTGATAGGAGAGCTCTGGGGAATGCCATAGCTAAAAAAAACCAAGCGAAACAAATATGAATGACTTCAACGAAATGTGGAAATAAAATGAGTGCTGCTCTTCCTCCAAACCGTGTGATCTTGACATATTTAGACACTCGTGAGATTAAGCGGTGAAGATTAGACATGACTTTGCCTTGCCGATGACCTCTGGTGCTGCCCTCAGATCCCTTCATATGTGATAGACGAAAACAAGTAAGTTAGATACTTCACATTGCACCAAACAGAGCAGTTTTGACCAATATGTCACGCCTGTGATTTGACAATCTTCTGCCCTCCAGCGCAATTACTGAGAGGGAAGGAGGGAGGTCTTCCATCTTTCCTCTAACCTTGCGTTTTTTCACAGTCGTTGCCCACTCTAACCTTCTGTCAACATTTATTTCCTCAGAAAACTTCAACTTGGATGACATTTTTCTGTAATGTCAGCGCTCCCTCTTCCAGGGGGGGGGGCCTGTCTCCCTCCTCAGGAGTGCACAACATTTGTAAATACTGTAACGCTGACATGACTAATATTGTTGGGAAGATGAAGCCCCCTGAATTCTCTGAGCTGCATCCATCCAAAGCTCACCCTCCTTTCACAAAAGCATCTGAACCGATGCTTGCACCATGACGACACGGGCGAGTTCACACTTTTTTTTGCGTTTTTGCTGCGATTTTCCACGTCAGAGTTTTGTTCGGAGGAAAATAAAAGTTGATCTAAAGTAAAGCATCGCTTCGAATTTTTCTTTCTCTGCTGTCATTGTTCATTAAGGAAGAGGTGTCAAGGCTGTCAACAAAAGGGAACAAAAGTGGAGCAAAAAAGGTAGCATTTTCTGGCGCATTCTGGAAAGCGTCATCGAAGCAAAATCCGTTGGGACTTCCACAAGTCAGTTTTGACTATTCATTGCCTTCTTACTCTTGAAATTGGCCTCAAATGGCAAACAACTCAATAGACTTTTGTTCCTTGTAAAAAAAAATCAAACTGTTCTCTACGTGTGTCAAGGTTTGCAAGTTCTTCCAAGCGAAACGCTGAGATTTGAAAATCTTCAGCGCGTGTCAGCCTCAGTCTTATAAGTAGGTGATGCGCGAAAACAGAATCAAGGATTGGCGGATTTTTCTGCCTTGTTGGCCCCCCTATGAAAGTAGATTTAACGGTCCATCAATTAGTCATTGCGTGTGCACCGAGAACTCCACCAGACAAAAAGAGGGCTGACTTGAAAGAGCCACAGTGGAAGGCGTCTCCAGACTTGAGTGGGGCACCCAAGCATAGCCAAGCAGTGTCTGGTGGAGCGGCGGTGTCAAGCACTACTCGATCTTCGACTTCAATATCAGTTGTGGTGTCAAGTTCAGTAGGAGCCTTTTTTACAGCTCAACCGACCAACCGGGTCTCTTCTTCACAGCTCTGTAACGCCTCGCAACAGCGAAATCTCCGGGAAGCGAGCGATGATTTTTAATGGCGGTTCATCTGACCCCTCCCCTGGTTCATGATTTATAATGTTACAGCCATGGCGTCGGACGTTTTCTATGTGCCAGTAGGAGATAAAAGAACTGTTGCAAAACTTTCATTGTCATTTTGGCACGCACTCGTGTGCAAAAAAAAACAATGGAAGGCGCATGGATGGACCCATGTTATTGCACTGCTTTTTTCCCCTTCACTCGGCCCCAACACTGTAGTGACATTCTTTACAGTTAGTAGTGCACTGATTACCGAATATGGCACTCATGCCATTCGTGACCAGAAAGGATGACCAAAAGTCAACCCTTGTGACCGGGACAAACGACAACTGTGAATAGGACAATGACCATGGACCTTCCCCCAGGACTCGTGGGTCGCTGGCACGAGCATTGTCGGGCTGAATGGGCCTTACCTGGCCAGAACCGGAGCCTCGGGCGATCCATAACCGTCGATCGCCAACACCTGACCGGACTCGAACCCACTACTGGTAGGGTCAATACTAACATGAGGCAAGAGGATCAAGTGTTTAAAAGCGGCAAAACTCCTGCTGATTGCTCGTTTATACCTGTCCAAGACAGGTGCCTGAGGAGATCCATAACCTTCATCTTCCAGACCAAGGTAGCCGGAACTGTCACCGGCGGAGCCTCCAGAGATGTCAGCATTGAGTCTTAGAGCAAAACAGCTTCTTTTTTAGAAAACAACAAAAATCATCCAGTCCCTCCACTTCAACAGTTACCTATCAGACACTGGAACCTCATGGCCTCCATGGTGATCATAGCCTTCAGCCACCAACTCACTTGGTGCTTGTACAGCATTGGAGGCGCCTACCTGATTGGCAGCCACGAGGCTGGCAGGAATCCTAGGTAAGTTTCAGAGTAACTTGACTTCATCTGCATTATCACTTGTCAGGGAAGTTCCCTAAGTGAAAATACCTATCTAAAATGGGCGCCTCTGGAGCACCATAGCCGTCGATGGCCAGGACAGGAGCCGCACGGGCTGGTCCGGTGTTTACCGGAGAGCGGAGGCTAATATAGAGTCGGGTAGATCAGAGTTTGGTGTCGCCCATGTATGCAAGTTTTAGAAGGGTATACCTGTCTACAGGTGGGGCTGCTGCAGTTGCTTGCGGCGACCGTAAATCACTCACTATTTGGGCCTCGGGTTGCCAACTCGGGCTGCCACCCGGACCAGAGGCACTGTTGTCACTGAACCAATGACCCGTTACAGTTTCATGCTTAGACTTGAGTGTACTCATGGTACTGCATAACAATGTCACCGTTCAAGGGCATTGGAAACTGTTTTATGAGTACAGAACCCTTTTCATTGGCATGGTAATTACAGTAAATTACTATGCAGTGCAGCACTTTGGTGGAGAAATTTTGCTGGAAGTCATTGCTCTTTTTCCCTATGACTTTTCTCCCGAAAAGCTTACCTGTCCACAGCTGGCGCTTGAGGCGCGCCGTAGCCGTCGACGGCGGGAGCCTGTGGCGCTCCGTAGCTGTTGGAGCTTCCCAAGGAGTTGGTGTTGGGCAAGGAGTTGGAGATAGCGCCATTGCTGATGAAGCCGCCGCCGCCGCTACCCCCGCACTGAGGGTTGGGGCAAGCTCCACGGCACACCTGGACCACGCACTGGAAGTGCACATTCATCGAGTCCGGAAACTTGAAAGCCTGCAAAAAATCATCGTCGAATGAAGAGACTTGGCAATTTTTTTTTTTTTTGCATTCAAGTCCAAGGGCAACTTCAACGCCGGAGAAGAAACATTAGTCAGTGCAAGCTGATCCTTACCTGGAAGTAGGCGTAGCTGAGGACGTTGGCAGTGGCGTCGAAGTTCTTTATCTTCTTGAAGGGGCTCATGATCTTGGGCCTGACCACGCAGCCCTTCTCGTCTACCAACTGGATAGGGGACCTGAAAAGAAAAAACCACCACGGGTGAACAAGCAAATTTGCTCCCTCTTTAGCCAAATTTGCCTTTTACCTCTGTCCGTCGTGGGCGACGCAATTCCTGACCATCATGTCGAACTTGTTTTCATCGTCCTTGACCCCGAGCACCATGGTCATGGTCTGACCGATCTTGACGATTCCAGACACCTCAGAGGCGTGAGGACCCTTTCCGACCTGACAGAGAAGAAACTGAGTGCACGTGGAATGTTCAGCCAGATCCCAGAGGCTCACCTGGATCTGCATCCAGCAGCGGAGGTTGTCTCCCAGAAAGTTGGCGGTGACCGGGTCCAGCATGTCCACCTGATAGGGCTTGAACGTCACCGCCTTCTCATAAAAGTCATACCTGGTGACAGAGATCGCGGCAAGTTAGCAGAGAAATTTTCTGTTATGATCAGTTTGATTGAAACAAACTACATGAAGAACCACAGTGGTCCGTAGCTCAGTCGTCACTTCTTACCAGGTGCATCTAAGCTTCCTGGCCTGGTCCCAGACCTCCTGGAGCAGGGGGTCGTACTGGATGATGACCGTGTTCTCGATGAAGCTTCCCTGCGGCGTGGGTGAGGAATAGCCGTCGTTGACCGAAGAGGTCATTCCGCAGGAGCGCAAGGCGATGTCAAAAGTAGCCTGAAAAAGAAAGAAAGTCACATAGCAAACTTTAAAGGCATAGATTGAAACTTAGTTCACACTGTCGTGCACTCTGTGGTCAGCTCGTCATGGATTCACGTGATTTTGCTACTTAGGGAGTTGCAACATCACAAATCACCAAGCTTCTTCTTTTCTTCTTCTTTCGCAAAGAGCCCTCTTTTCTCAGGCTGCACATGGCGTGAAATTCCGCATTTTCCTTGAACTTTTTTGCGAAAACTGCAGCAAATTTATGCATTTGGGAAATAGAACGTGATTTTAGGATATACTTTCCTGACTTTTGTCCTCAGAAAAGAGATGAACTTTTGCTAGAGGAAAGGACGACTCTTTGGAAAGGTGACAAAGCCACTTTCCGCTTCCGGTTGGTTCTACCAGCAGGAAATCGTTTTCGCTCCGCCAGACAAGCATCATGTGTGACCAATATACTCTGTCAGGCATGCCAATCTTGAACCTGACTCCAAGCTGGTGTCTGCGTGAGTCAGATATTCGCGATGGGCGAAGTGTGCCGGATTTGGATGTTTTGAGTCACATGTACACGGACTGATTCTGGTCACTCATATTGGGCGAGCTGGCCAGTGCCATGTGGAGATTACCGCCTTTGAACGCGCCACCTGACGCAAATGAGTGAAAACTGTTCTTTATGCCATTCCGCCAGTGTCAACACGCCCTAACCGAGTTGTACATGACGGGAAGGGACTGAAGTCACTGACGCCGCCCCACCTGTGTCTGGCCGAGTCCGCTGGGGACGTGGACGCAGTTGATGTTTGAGTAGTGGCCCTTGCTGAAGATCATGCCGTAGAAGGGCCGGTCGAACTCCACTCGGACGCGCATCAGGTCCTTCTCGCACTGGACCTGTTGGATTGACAAGAGGTCAGCTTGAGCAGTTGACACGTAGAAGAAGGAGAACATCAGACACTACCTGCAGGTCCCTGATCTGCGCCATGTTGGTGGGCTGCCCGATTTGCCAGGGGTCGAACTGGGAAAGACCGCCTCCGCTGCCACCGCTCCCGACACCTCCTCCGACACTTCCACTGACAAATCCGCCTAGGAGAAGAGAAAAAAATGTCAAGTCTCCCTTCCACTTGTCTTCTTCCGTTAACATATTAGTGTCACACTATTTGTTCATTCTCAGTCCAGGTTTGTTGACTTTGGCGGAAAAGTAATCGAGCTCCTCGCACTTGAAGCTCTGGCATACCTCGAAGTACGGGGAGATAGATATAATGATAAATATGCATGTATAAATGTACTCTATACGTTCTGGAGAGAGGGAGAGAAAATGCGTCAGTGACAGACTGAGAAAAAGCACAACTCTGATGTAGCAGCATTAATAATCCGGCTACGCTGGCTGCTGACGACCAACGTTCTTCAGAACTTCCATGTGTGAATGCGCGCGCGATCGTACGCGTGCACGGTGCGTGCGTGAGTGGGTGTGAACGCGTGCACAAGGAAGACGAAGAGAAATCTCTCGCCCCTATATATGCATGTGTTCTGTACTTTGAGAACACGGTACGAGGCGACTTTAGTTTCCGAAATGAAAAGTGTACGCTATAACATTTAAAGAAATACTGCGGAACAATGTGCATGCACGTTAATTATGGCGACAACGACAGCACCTAAGTGCAACATTTGTCCAATCTCCCTCTGCAATGACTTCAGTTCTGGTCCGGTTGGCTCGAACCAGGAAGGGTCCATGTGTGCCTGGGCCTGGACCAGGACCCGGGGCCTGGGCCTGGGCCTACTGACGCGCAACTTCTCTCTTCCCTCCCTCCCTCCCTCCCGTTAAAGCGCGCGCACGCTAAAATAAGGGAAAACAAGAACTTTCACCGCTGGGAAAAGGAGAGTAAAGGGAATAAAGAGGCTAAAAGGGAGTTAAGAAAATAAATACCACCGACCTTAATCACCTTTGTTTAGAAGCTTGACAGGAAGGGTGGAGAAGAGTGGGTTGGAAGGATAATTTAGTAGGGGGAGAAATTTTCCATAAATGGGAGGATCATTTTCTACGCCGGAGGAGACATTTAAGCCCACAGACTTCACTGCTGGACAGAAGCACACCAGACGCATCTTTTTCATCACCTAGAGTGATGCTGATTTGAGGCCTCAAGTTGGGTTGCTCGGAAATGTGCTTGAAACTCAACTAGATTTAAGCTTGTATCTATCTGTATGTATGTATGCATGCATGCATGCCTGTCTCCACCTTGTACTCGGATCTTTGTCAGCGTTACGTCAAGAGGATGGTGACGATGCAGACTCTTCAGATCGTCCGACTTTTTTTCTGTCAAGCAGCGGAACGAAATGTGCCGAGTTCAGTTGGCAGAAAAGGTTTATTATTTTTCGTCGTATCACTTTTCACCAAATTAAATTGCCAAGAAGAAGTGTGCTAGTGGGCCTGTCGGGCTGGAGACGAAGACGGAGGCCGCCGCCTTCCTCTGCTCGGAGAATTTCTCTCCTCTCGTGTATCAGCTGGTGCCAAAAAATTCTTTTCTCTATTCTGCCAGAAGGCCGAATGAGGGAGGGACGAACATTATTGTAGTAGCAAGTCTGAGGTCTGAGGCACTTTTCATGCTTCAATGGCAGAAAATACGTGGGAACTCTGACCAGAAATGCAAGCACTGTCTGGATGATGAGGTGGAAGTTGGTGTCCTCCTCTGCCTGGCTGACAATGAGAGCCAATGATGCTGGCGGCCGCTCATGGGGACTGGACCAACCTCATCTTGGCCAACATTTCTTAGGAATCCAGTCCATTTCACAAAGTTGTGCAGAATCTCTAGGGACGAGGAGTCCGAGATGCTAATTTTCCTCCCAGTGGGACTGTTATAAGCGCTCGCGCGGACACTCGAAATTCCCAAGTTTCACTTTCTTTCGAAAACTCTTTGATTAGCATAGTGGAGGAGGGACCGAAGAAGCGCTAAGTAAACACCCCCCCCCCCCCACACACACTTTGCACGTGGGCTTGATCAATCAAGTGAGTAACGCGAGAAGATGAAGACTTTCACTTATGAATAAATTTTGAGCTAAGCAGAGCCTCTCGAGGGGTATTTCCCACCTCGTTATGCCCATTGGTAGGGAGGAGGGGGAGATTTGCTGCGAGAATTCCACAGTCCAAGCATGTCAAATATGCACCTGTGATCTCAGCATGTGATCTGTAAGTTGTGTCCCAAAGAACGTCGCGAATGAAAGTTGGTCTTCTTGCACAGATGGTCCCAGCATTAGAAGACACCTGAATTACTTCAGTCAAAATTTACAGGGTGTATGGAAAGTACAAAAATGAAGCATCATCTGGTAAACGGTGCGAGTACGACGCACTGGGTGGAGAGAGGTTGCCTTGTGGCCAGGGTGAGTTTGTACCCGCCTCACCCTGTAAGAACGTTTCCTTAATGTTCTCACGCATCCTCACAAATGTGGGAATGGTGCAGACAGATGTAATTTTGCGGTTCAGAATTCATGCTTGCAATCAGTGATGCTCCAGCATCTCCTGAGGATCATCGTAACATGAAACATGACAAGACTTTTGGACGAAGATGCAGGAGAATCCCCCAGGCAGAGACTCACAGACAGACAGACAGACAGACAGACGGACGGACAGACAGACAGGTAAACAGACAAGCAGACACACACACACACACACGCTCACACACACACACACACAGGGGAACATCGACCCTGTCAGGGGGTCCAAGAGGGATGGAAAAAAAAAGTGACGAGGCAAGATCTGGAAAGAGGAGGCCTATGAAAGAGCTCTTTTTGTCTTCAATCTTTCTGACTTTCACAGCTCGAAAAAGGGTCTCATGTCCATGACAAAGGAAAAAGCGGGAAAAATCTCCCGAGACATATTGAGCCAGAAAACTTTCCTTCATTTCTAAGAAAATTTGGTGAAGGCTCGTTTACTGCAGCAACTTTTTTTTCACTAACCTAATTCACTCTGGAATGAACACAGCCTTCCCGCTAGGTGTATAGGGGTGCGAAAGGGTGAAGACAAAAGAACAAAACAGCGGCTTCTGTGCAGTCAATGCCGGAAGTCTCAAGGATACTAAGACATTTCCCTAAGTAAAACACTGACTTGATCTCGACGAGGGTTCGCCCGGTTTGTGGATCTGCAGTGTGCAAAAACGATTCGCAAATTCTCTACCAACTCAGTCATGCACTCATAATCTAACAGCGAGATTGTTTTTCGTCTTCTCCATTCGAGTTCTTCTCTCTGCCTCGAAGCAGAGAAAACTTTTCTGAACAACGTGCCAAGGATAACTGTAAACAAGAGATCCTTTTGCTACTCAGGATGCTGCAGGTGCTGCTGCTCCTGCTGCTGCTCCTGCTGCTGCTCCCGCCGTTGCCGTCGCTGCTGCTGCAATTAGCCCATTCGGGCAGCCACTTTAAGGCAGCTGGCCTGAACTACAATCATAATTTTCCCCGGTGATTTTAACGTCTGCAGTGCATACAAAGAGTAGGAAAAATCACTAACTTTTGTCTTCGCTTTGAATCAGCCCACTTGAAAGCAATCACAGGTGCAGCAACTTGGTCGACGACGCTTATGACCACACCTTAAGGCAGTCTCGCTCCATGTACCGGTACTCATGCCCAGATGTAGCGTCCGTATATCCGGGCTCAAATCTTACGTACAAACAAGACGCAGTTCTTATTCACGATCATGATGAAGTCAGAAATGTTTCTTGAATTGCAGATAATGGATTCTTTGCTTACGTCAATTATTTTTTCAAAGGCACCCTCTGGTAATGAGTGATATTCAGTTTTCACACAGTCCCACAGCAAAAGTTCAACATTCTGAGCCCGCATATATGGTCCGTGCATGCTGCATGCATCGTACTGACCAAGATCGACGCGTGACTTCTCGCTATTGCATTGACAAAACCGATTTTTTTGTACTCTCACCAATTTTGCTACACGCGACAAAAGCCTCGGTTCAACAGGGGGCACAACCTGTGCAGGACACCGAAGAGGTCTCGGGACGGACTCGGCCAAGAATTGTGGCAGTGTCAACGTGCCCTAAAACTCGAACCCGGTAACCCAAAGCGAGCATCTTGTACCTTTTCTCTCTAACGGGATCGCGGCCTGGGGAGGGGGGACGTGGGGTGAAATCTGGGGGAGAAAACGCACCAAGGCCGTAAAATAACAGTTCCTTCCCAACTATGAAATCGATATGAAATCTTTCTTAGTGTTTTATCGCAGAAACTCTAATTTGATAGATTTCAATGAAAACGTTGTCAATGGGAGTTGCCGAATTGATCCAAGCTGGCGCAAGAATGGCATTCGTCCACTGTGGTTACAACATTTCTTCAAGAGATGCCGCCTGTATTTCATATATTAGAGCTTTTGTGTAGTTCAGTCAGTGTGTATCTCACTTTCACTTCATATACGTGCATGGACGCCTCAACCAGAGGTTTTCTTTTGGCCAGAGCATAATATATTGCGCAACTTAAGTCCACAATCGTTTTGGTACATTTGGATGTCTTTGTGATCCACGAAATGACAGCTTCTTTGGGGGTGGGTGGGGGAAGAGAATTAAATAGTTGGCCCGTAAATTTCTCTCCAAAGACTTTTTTTCTTATTTTCTACTCGTTTATTTCGTGGTGTCCAGAGACAGACGTTCCGTCAGTTGGCGGCTGACGCTTCTCTGGGGAACAGCAGCAGTAGCGGCAACTCGTACAACACGGAAGATCATACGTATGAGGACTTCATACGTTCTTGCAAGGGGTGAGGGATGACAGGGGCAGTTGTGGTCCTTCTAAGGCACTCTAGGATTTGGACAGGGTGATTCAGTTGTCTCTCTCACTAGAGACATTCTTGAAAGACGGTCAAGCTGGTGAAAAGCTTTGGCTGGGCTTTCCTAGACTTTTTGGCCTACAACTTGACTTGACTTCTTTGGGAGACTTCTAAATGTACCGATGACAGTTCAAAAGTGACAGAAGCTCTGACAACAAACATCTCGGCCAACGCCACTTTGTATTGCTGCCTCTGTTTCAAAGTGAGTGAGTTATTTTGAACGAAAGCTTCCATCATTGGAAGATGATCATAACGCTATACAAGCTTTGGCTGCAATGATCTCTGGTGCCTGCTATATGATCAGACGGTTGTGC
>JAAUXU010082747.1_pt1 | contig 18833 bp, 13 predicted proteins | sample 7278151 | NCBI WGS metagenome assembly JAAUXU01 (sample SAMN14350113, study PRJNA611818) | marine sediment metagenome | isolation source: surface marine sediment (1.8m) | place: French Polynesia: Moorea | collected 2018-08 | reverse complement strand
ATAGCATTTTTAGAGTTACAAATTCAGACATCTCTGTGGACTGTGCTAGTGTAGTAAAATTCAAATTAGAAGTGCAGATAGTAAGCAATCTTTTAGGAAAAAACTTTTTTTTACTAAAATCCTCTTAATTTGACCCTATGCCAAAAAAATCCACTATGGAAAAATATGAATTTCCAGAAAAAGTACCATTTCGAACTAGCCTAATAGTTATGACGCCCCTCCTTTCATGTCAACCATTTCCTTGCCTGGGTTCCAGTCTTGAGTCTTTCAAGACTGAGACAGAAGTCGTCCTGGGCAATGAGTCCTTGGCTGGTCAGGCGGAACTGGTGAGGGTGGAAGGACTGCAGACAGGTGTTACCTCCAATGACGGTCTCTTGTCCAGATGCTGGGAGGAGACATCTCAACCTCTGGCTGTGGCGTTAATGAAGTCTGGAATATACTCACCAATTGTGTCCAGACACTTGAGGAACCCAACCTGTCCAAAATGGATACCTCCAAAGGCCAAGTCTGTCTTTTGAGGAAGCTGGATATGAGGAAAGAGGGATTAGGACACTTTCTGTACCGAAAAACTTGTTATCTCACCTGCAATTCCGGATAAACTTCGTCCAAGTACCAGCTGAAATCTTTACAATCCAGGCTCTTCCTTAGCTCCTTCCTGAGGCTTACGTCTCCACAGTCAAAAGCCTTCTTTTCAGTCGACAGGGTCAAGTTGAAGATGGCCTCGAATTCGTCCAGCCAGACGGAGGCCAGGCGACGAACATTGCAGGCCATCGTTTCCTTAGAGCCTTGTTGTCATGCGAGGTTGTTTTACAAGTGCTATTCAGTCCATGGTTATATATTCTCTCACCTTTAGGATAGGAGTAGACGTTCCTCTCCTTGTAGATGTGCCCCACCTTTGAGCAGGGCACGATTTCCATCTCTCCTCCACAAGTCCAAATCCTCAGGGAGAGCTCGATGTTCTCTGCCCCCCAGATCTGTGTGGAATATGGTGTTATCTTATCTATTTCCATGTGTTCCGCCAAAACTTACCTCCATCCCTTGATCATAGGTTCCCAGGTGAAGGAACCACTCTCTGTCTATTGCAAAGAGTCCCCCTGCAATTGCCGGGGTCTTGAAGCTGTAAGTTGAGTCCCGGAGTCTTCGGCTGCGATCCCGCGGGGGCAACCATTCCCAGAAAAACTCCAGGTGCCAGTTGAAGCCGCCTGACCAGAAACAAGCGCATAAACAACTGTCAACGCAAGTTAAAACCAAGATTCATCTTACCCCGAAGAAAGGTAGACACTGGCTCAAAGTTATAGTGGTAAAGGTTAATGTTCTCGATGACTGGGGAAGCCAACCTCTTGGGGTTGTCCTTGACCCTAAAGAGTAAAGGTTCAAGCCAACCAGGTTCAGCCTAAGCAAAAGTTGGTGAGACAACGTTGATGATGAAATATTATATCATTAAAATGAAATCAGGGCGCGCCAGAACTAACTTCAGGAGGGTATACGTAACAACAGTGACTTTAACAGGGGTCTCTCAATGTTCAACTGCATTTAGATTAGACTAGGCATCAGGCAGAATCTCAAAAATGATGTTTTGAAACTTTTAACAAAAATACAGAGTCAATTGAGGCCTCAAACCTCACTCCCTTCATGAGGCTGCCACTTGAAGCCCTACGCTTTGAATCACACATCTTAGCCGTTGCTGTGGCCCACGTCTTGCCTCACTTTTCCTCAGTGCACTCCCACAAAAGGAATATGATTGTTGGCAATATTGGCCTTCATTTTGGGCGATGATGAATACTGTTGACAATCCTATGTTGACTTCAGGGCGTGTGGCAAGGTGCGGAGTTGCAATTTAGTGGCCAGTGGCCAGCCAAGTTTTCCTTGACCATTCATGCAACTAAGACCACATCTTGGCCTCCTAGCCCGGCATGATCTTGTGCATGGCCGTGGACTTGAGGCCAGCAGTCTTTGAAAGTCATAAATAGGGGGTACCGTGTGCATCTTGGTCACAGGTCTCTTAGAGCACTGTCAGTCATCTTTTTCACTTGTAAATGTCACGATTGACAGTGACAGTTAGCTTGAACTTTTGACCAGTTGATGTTGCTGTAGCCATACAGCCTTTGCTAGACGACGCATGCTGACCTCCCTGAGCACCCTATGAGGCATGTTATGGCCACCATAGTCATGCTTGTCCTGAGCATGTCCACAACACTGGTCTTTAGTCAAGACAATGAGGGCTTCATGCGCAACAGACTGTAGAATGGAAAGAAAGGAACCATGATGAAAGATAATAAGAAAAATACAATATGGAAATTGCCATGATGCATGTTTTGACTTTCTAAGTTAATCAAAGGCCACAACTGCCCAACTTCAGCCCCAAATCAGCTGCATACTGACCATTGCAGGGCACTTTTGAACTCCTGCTGCTGCATTGAGGTCTTGCTTGCCAAAAGTAAGTAAACGAAACGTGATGCCTGACCTATAACGATGAATCTCAACATACATGTGTATTCCCCTTTTGCCCCCGGTAGAATGCGTTTTTCCATATACTGAAGTCAATTCTGGGGCACCCTGTACAACCGACCTCACAGTGGCTGTCCAAGAACACTAGGACGCGACCCGAGGCTGCCAAGGTGCCAATCACTCTGCTCCTGATCAGTCCCTCCCTGCGCTCATTCCTCAGCACTGTCACCTTTGGTTATAGATGAAGAAAAAAAACTCAGTTACCAACATTAAAGAGAACAAACTGGGCGAAGTACAAAGACCAGCAGTGCATCACTTCTTGGGGGGTGAGGGTGGGGGAGAGGATTGCATTGTTGTCTTTTTGAATGACTCCATGAAGTGTTTCCCTTTAATGTGAAGAAGAGTCGAAGTGCTTTTCAAGAAAACACCATGTCTACACTGAGCAAAAAGTTGAAAGAAAAAGTGACAAAATCAAACGTGTCGAATGCTTTTCTCACTGTAAGAAAGTCGCCCCCTTCCTCACCCACCCACTCCCTCGCTTTCCACGAAAGTGTTGCGCAAATCCAGTTTTGACTGCCCAACCTTTGCTATGTTTTTGAGAGCCTGTCCGACTTCCGGGTCCTCGTTGGCGTCGTCCACCAAAATGATCTCACGCAGGAGGGCGGGAGGAGAGCGCTCCAGGACACTCACCTGGCCAAAAGATGCGAAAGTCGAAAGAAAACCACCGTCAATCTGTTCCCGTTCTTGTGCCTCACCACTGTCCGCAGCAAAGTGGACCTCGGCTCGTCCCTGAACGTGATGATGACCGAGGCCTCAGGCAAAGGACCCCCAGTGGACCAATCAACTTTGCTACACCCTGTGGGCCTAAAATGTAAAACAACAAGTCAAGCATCTCCATGTGGATGATCTGCACCCAGAACATTCCGAAAAGTTTGTTGTTGTCGCTAGCCTGACTCGTGTGGAGCTTGAACAAGCCTCCTCATCATACGATGCTCCTTCAGTGTCATGCCCTTCGGTATCAGCATCATTCTTATCTCAATTCTCTCTGACTCTCTGCCCACAAGGGTGAGAGACCGTTGTTGCTTCTGCTCAATCGCTGTGTGACGCTTGAGCAAGAGCTTTGAGCAACAGTCATAGACAGAAAAAAACATATAAAGCTCCACAGGGACCCTTTCTAAAAATGGCCAATGAACAGGTGAGGCTGCTGATCATTTTTTGCCTATGTCAGTAGTTGGGGAAATATCATGTGTCCGTTGCAATGCAAGGTAGCATTTTCGGCCTTCAGAGAAGAGGGATCACTGAGAGGCACTGCTACATACGTGCACTTACAGGATGGACAAGGATTTACTTCATCACCCGAGATAAGAAATTGCTTTGCTTATAAGAATTCCTGACTCAAGTTGAATAATGCCGAATAAATTGTTGGAAAGCTCATGGTGAAAAAGGTTACCCGAATTTCAAGCAGAATAAGTCAGTTCACAGAAAATCAAGCTGTTCATCCTCATGTGCATAAGAACGACCACGAATTAGAAACATCACAAAAGCTGCAGAGATCAGAGCTCATGAACTCTGTGCTACCTAGTGCAAAGTAATGGTACCTTACATACTGTGTCAGTTAGTCTAGCCTAGCATTAACCTAAACCTCAGCCATCTGCAGGACTTTTGACAAATAACGTATGTACAAGATGACTTGGCTACACCTCACCTGTTTGTGAACAGATATCCGACAATCGTGTACGAGTCCATCCGTGGGGTACGACTATAATCTTAGCTGAGACTTTATTTCGAACGTCCACGTGGGTGCAAGCATGACTTTTACCCTTGGTCCACTGCTGTTGCCGGTCACATGAACTCATGTAGATTCATCATCATTTACACTTGCAATCTTTTCTACATCTTCTGGAGCGTTTCCCCCTGAACACAACTCAAACAGAAATCAAATGCTTTGAGCGATAAAGTTTTCAGTGGTGAAAAAATCCCCACTCGCCTAATACGCATAAGTCGGTATTCACTGTCGTGTTCATTGATCGCATACTAGATGTTTAACAAAGCTCTGAATGAGCCCAAGAAGTCGGGTATCTATTGACAAAGAACAAAGCTATGGATGGGTGGTCAGCTGAGTCAACCTCTTCTCGTGCCCCCCCCCCCCGGGCCCTCAACGTGGGTTTGCACTGTAGAGCAGTGTTCAGTACCCGAGCTTCACGTTCAAGTTGGTTCGAGCTTATTTGGACTGAACTTGAATCAAATTGCATAAAGTAAAGGCTGGATTTGTGTGCTTTAGAAAGCTTGGTTCGAAACCTGACGTCGACGGGTCTACTTTTTTTCACACTAGAAGGTTCTCACATGGAGCAGAGAAACATTTTGTGTACAATTCCGAATAAACCTTCGGGAAAAATGAACATTTCAAAAAAGCAGGCTTTTTATGGCATGTGATGTTAACTCTTCTTTGCTATGGCCCAGAAGACCTCCACAAAGCTGAGTCTGGAGTCCTTTCCGATGATTTCTCCATTGTCAGAGCTGGCAACAGCTGACGCCAAGCAATGCAATTACTGAAAATGAAGTGAAAATATTGCCGCAATATTACTTTAAGTTCCTGTCAAGTTGGACGTGGACGTGGGTCGAGTTTAAATCGGCCGCGCAAAACCTGACACTGCTGGACCTGTTCTAGCTTCCTGTGCCACCTGGGAAGATAGAGGACCACCTTTTTTGAAAGACCACACAGCTGTCACCCAGCTCTTGTGACTGTCTGTCACAGTGCTGACTGCTGAGGCTATCATCTCTGACTTGTGATCCAAGGATCCATGATTCGTGTGTATACAATCGGAAGAAGTGTAATGGTTCCAACGATAGTTGCGCTGGGCCGAACTGGTAGGGGCCTAATGTAGGCCTATTACAGAAAGAAGTATGGCGGCGTTGCTGGATTCGAGCTCCTTCCAGGAGATACGTGAATTGCGCTCATTTTCCTGTTCTGAGGCACCTTCTTTATACAAGAAACAGGGACTGTGCCACAGACTGCTTATACACCGCAGGAAATGCAATCAGCTGAATTCTGAACAGACCGTGCAGTGGTTTAAGCAGTCTGTGACAAAGTCACTTTTTTTTTTAGCCTTCCTCTACTCATGGGTCCGGATAGGCATGTTGCATGCATATAATAGCTAGGCCTTTAGAGACCCCATAACGCACGTAATGCACGGTTCGACACCTTTTTGCATATTTGATGCATATTCCATCAGGTTCACGTGCGTGCACAAGACTTTCCTTCTCCCTAGGGTTTTGAACCTCTTCGAAGGATTTCTTGATTCTCACATGAATTTTCTGAGAAGTCTGAAGAAGTGCCTCATTCTTCTGTCTGGTGCTCCTACAATGAAATTTAAATTTTTGACTTTTCTAGACAATTTTTCCCTACTTTGCGCCGATTTTACCATGTTTTCTACACAGAGCATGAGTGGCAACTGTACCAAAACCACCCATCCCTATCCACGAGCTGTAATTATTCACCTCGATCTAATCCCAGCTGTGAGGAAACATGGAGCTGGCTCGAGTTAGGTTGGAGCCCGACCCCGTCCCAGGCCCGACATATCCCCCTATTTTCAAAATTTCTCTTATCTCAAGGCTTTTGATCTATAGTACAGTAATTTCCTATCTCTTAGTGCTTTACTGAAAACATTGCGTGCATAAAAATCACGCTCCGACAGGTCAATATTGACTTCATTAAAATTCGCATACTTCAGATGTTCAAAACTTTTGTGCAATATTTTCTCGGAGCTTCTTGTCTATGCGCATGTGTAGATTTCATGAATTCTCCCTTTTAGAGGTTAAAAATCTGGTCTTTGGTGACAGGAGAAGAGTTAGGAGAAAAACACTTGTGTGCGCTACAGGAGACCTCCTGACATGAATATTGTTGTACTGTGTTCTCGTATTTCCTTTTTGTCTGCCCTGCGTGATGACCACTGCAAATGCTGGCCAAGGTAAGGGGCCTAATTGTTTTAAGTGTTAGCAATAGGTCATTTAGTCATTAGGGACACACAGTTTGTGTGCGCGCGCGCCCACATTAAAACACAGTCACACTAAAGTTAGCACGGGTGCATGTCAGACACGCAGCCACGTAAAAATTGCAAGCTGTAATGAAATACTTTCCTATTCCGCCGCAGTGCGAAGATCCATAATGTTGAAGCATTGACACGTGTAGGGAAATGTGAAAAATGTTAAAGTTAAGGAGTCAACGATTTCTGAAGCACCTTGAAATGGTTGCTCTGAACAGATCTGCCTCTTATCTCTTACGATTGTTCAGTTGATTTTTTCTTCAAGTCAGCAATCATTTAGTGCTTTAATTTGTAAGGTAGAACTGTAATAGCCAACTTTCAACCCTGACTAAAGTAAAGTTGACAGAGTTACTGTGAACAAGGCTTTGTTTTGTCATGCCTACATCATACGCAGAAAAAAAATCCTTTTTTGCACTGTCAGCTGCTCAGCTGCTGCCAGCTGTGATGTGCAAATTTCTGAACAACGAAAAAAAAAAATCAGGCCAACCTTAGGGGGCTTTTGACGTCAGAATTTTTTATTTGTGGCAGGACTGCAAGAAAAATGTTGACGCACTCCCTAAATTTAGACGAGCTTCAATTTAATCCAGTTTGTGACTTACGCTGATAGCCGATAAGCATAAAGTTAAACTATTAGGACAATTAGGTAACAAGTGTTTGTTGACATCAGAACCGCAAATGACCGACACCAAATCTTTAAAGAGTTTCCTCTTTTAGTCTTTTCGTCATCATTTTTTTCATATTTCAGTGTGATAGCGAAGTACAGGGTGACTCGGTTGTCTTGAGAAACCTCTTATTTTTCCCGTGTTTACGAAAAGTGAATCCCCCCCTCCCATTTTTAAGGAATGGTCAATGATATCTTCAGACGTTTTGCTAAATTCGCAAACTTGAATCTGTCATCACTTGAATTACTATCTAAAAACTGTCATCACTTGAATTACTATCTAAAAACTGTCATCTCTTGAATTACTATCTAAAAACTGTCATCACTTGAATTACTATCTAAAAACTGTCATCTCTTGAATTACTATCTAAAAACTGTCATCTCTTGAATTACTATCTAAAAACTGTCATCTCTTGAATTACTATCTAAAAACTGCAATCATTTGAATTACTATCTAAAAACTGTCATCTCTTGAATTACTATCTAAAAACTGCAATCACTTGAATTACTATCTAAAAACTGTCATCTCTTGAATTACTATCTAAAAACTGTCATCTCTTGAATTACTATCTAAAAACTGCAATCACTTGAAAACAGCCTCGAGACTGCAAAGCAAGCCACAGGGAAACAAAGGATTAATTTTGCGCAGCGAGCTTAGGTGAAATATTCATCCTCATCATAACACTTTATTCTTTATTTGTTTAACCTTTGCATAGCAACCCTTTGCCCAAGTCACAATTGCCAAAAGAAAAAGAAATTGCAACTGCACACTACACAAGTAGTGATGTGGTCGTGAACTTCAAGACGGTCGATCTCCCTCGCTTGTTCGTGCAGGGCCAAAGCTCGTGTATCACCCTGTACAACAAGGTATAGGGCCAAAACTGGATTTACGCAGTGTCAGACCCGTTTGGAGCAGCGTAGTCGTTCCATTGGATTTGGGGATGCTTCAACAGTTGACAGAAGCTTGAAGTTGTGTTTTTTCCGTCAAGAAACACTGCGTCTTTCTGAGTGGAAGGGTTGGAGTCTCTGTGGAGACAGCCGAACCAGATCCTGGGGCAGTTTTGGGTCGTCAAGCCACAGACCCGAGTTTAGGTGTTCCTTCTCAGGGCCTTAGAGTAACTGAGAAAGGGGAATCCCCGACTGCGATGTTGTAAGTCCTACAAAATTGCGGCAACTATGAGAAAACGTCCCGAGGAAGGTTGACTTCAGCCAGTAAGAGCACTGATAGAAGGTGGCTGAGACTGCGTCGTTGGGCATACAAAGGGCGCGCTTAGATTAGCTCAAATCAGCAGGTTCAGCAGACCTGGACTAGTGGTGGGCAGTGGTAGTAGTGTTCGGGCTGGGCCGGGCCGATTCCAATTCGGCCCAAGAGTTGCACGTCCAAGAGCTGGGCCGACTTGAAATCGGCAAAGAAGAAAGAAACTCTGGAAAAAAGAGTCGCATGTGCTTTGTGCCCAACAAGCTTTGGAAAGTTTTGCGTCAGTGAAAGAAAATCGGCCCACCGATCTCGGGCCGGAAAAAAGTGACCCGACCAGAGCTGGGTCATGCCCGAGACTTTTATGGTCGGGCCGGACCCGAGCCCACCACTAGACCTGGTTTCCACCTCACAGGTTTCCAGCATCCCCCAGAGTTCATTCTGATCACTTCTCTTTAAAACAGTCGAAGCTCGGTTTTGGAAAGTCGTTGGTAGCCCTGAATGACTTGACCTAGTCGAGTATTTCCAAAGCACTATCAAGTTTTGATGGCAAAGCCCAGAGACCCTGGAATTTTGCAGGGCAAAATCTAAACAAAACCAAATGTCAAGCTGAGGTCGCACTCACTTTGATCCACTTCGACAACCACTCTTCTCAGAAGGTGTATAATGTGAATATGGCATCAAATAAAGGATAAAAGTGGTAAAAAACTCAAATTAGGAAGAAATGGGTAGGGAAAACTTGGCAGAATTCCATTTTTCCCCAGTTAGACTTCCCCAAATCGAGAAGGAAATGAAAAACTGTTTCGGTCGGAATCTTTCAAGGATGGAATTTCTTTCCAAAATTGCGATTCGATTGCGTTAGTGTAAAGAATTGGTCGAGATATGTTTTTGGCGGTAAATATAAATTTATTGCATAGGAGAGCATCTCCTATGAGGTGTCTATCCCTAAAAATGGGTTGGCGCTTTATTCTCCAACCCTGTTTTGCACACCGTTTCTTCTACAGAGCTTTGAAGGAAGCCCCAAGGAGTCCAAAAATGAAGAAGAAGAGGAAGAAGAGGAAATAGTGATTGCTCATCCGCCTCCCCCTCCTCCCCTGCTTCAAGAATCACGACTGCCACATAATTTTTGGCCTCCACCGCAGCTTTTTCAATCACAGCATCTTCTTGCTTACCACCAGCACTTTGTCTCAGGGTGAGCTGTGGCTGCTGCTACACAACTGCTGTGTTACGTTCAGTTTGCTTGTCTCCAGCCTTAGGAACAATCCATTCTCTGCTGTCCTGATGGCTGGTCTTCGCCCTTCGGGTGTGAGCTTACCAGCAACCGCTGGTACTGGTCTTGGTGCGGCCGTACCCAGCGTAACTGCAAATGGTCCACGCGAGAGAGAAGAGAGCATTTCTGAGACCAGGTATGTTGAGTCCCTGATCAGTCATTGCCTTTTCATCTATCCACAATGTCAGGGTCCTGAACCATTTTAGGCTGCTTCCGTCCTTGGGGGCGCCGAAGTCGCACCCAGGCATCTCGTCCACGAGGTCACCTCCGGACATCCCCCCCACGAGGTCACCTAACGAAATTCCCCCCACGACATCACCTCCTGACATCCCTCCCATGAGGTCACCTAACGAAATTCCCCCCACGAAATCACATCTTCGCATCCTCCCCAAATCGTCGTCCATGAACACCGCCAGGTCGTCTGTCAGACCGTCGATCAAGTTCTCCGAAGCCAGCACTTCCCACCTGTTCAGGCATGCGTCGGAGATCACTAGGGAAACCAAGGGCGGCTACCTGCAGGGTAGAATCGACCTCCCTACTGGCTTCGGAGTCCTCGGGGCTCCCTCACTCTACCTGAGGCTCTCACTGGTGCCTGCTGTAATTGACGTGGCGAGGAACCCGTTCAACCTGCACCCCAACCTGCTGCATATCAACATGAGGACGAACAAAAAAACTAGGACACTAAAGGTATTTATTCAGGACAGAGATCAAGGGTGATCAATAAGTGCCTGAGCAGAGGTTATCAGCTCTCCTGATAAGCATTGGCTCTTAGAATGTTTGCTCTAGGAGATGCAAAAGAAATTTCTCAAGGTAAATTTAGAAAGCCCATTGTTTGTTAACGATTTCAACTCACGTCAAGATAATCGCGTGCTCAGTGACTTCGTTCGCTGACCCTTGTTGCCGCGGATACAAACAGATAGAAGATCTATTTGTAGGGAACAAACAAGGTCAGCAGGTGCTGTACCGAGTGCAAGTAGAAACACCTATGTCGTGTACGTGACGCGTGCGTGGGGTCTCAAACTGGCGGACCTATTATTTGCCGCTTCTCCTTACGCTTAGACCCAGCTATATAGTTTAGGTCGGGCTATCCCCAGCAACAACCATTTCTGTGTCAATCATTGCCATTTTCATGCAACAAATGCTGTACCAAAGATGCAAACTCTGTGTCATTAGGATGGAGAACTGCCTGATGACGTCGACTGGCAGTTTGTGTTCAAGATCCACAACGAGGACGTCTTCAGGGTGTGCCCGCCCACCAGCCCGAGCCTTAGACCAAAGAGATTCCACAAGATGTACATGATCATCCTGACACATTCTTGTCTACAGCTGTACTTGGCAATTTTCGTTTATTTTAGGGTTAAGGATGGCCAAGTTGACAAAGTATCTGAGGAAACACTGAAAGAGGACTCCTGTGAAAGGTTGAGAAAGGCCAGGGATCACAACATATCCCTGAGTCAGGGTGAGTTGTCCTGTCGTCAGTAATGCCTTTTCAAGCTCTTTTCTGTCGTAGGCATGCTCCAACTTCCTGCCCAGTATCACCTGACTCGCTTGTCCAGTCTCAAGGATAACGGCATTGACCTCGGGGGGAGCGCTGGCCTCATGCTCAACATCATCACCCCCCTGCAGAAGTTTAGCAAGGGCGGGACAACCATCTCTGACGTTGTCCGGCAGAGGTTCAGGGACTTGTGGCAGAGGGACATTTCGCAGGAGGTCCTTACTCAAGTCGAGGACGTCTTCACCAAGAAGAAAGAGGCGAGAGAGAACAATGCTCCTTCCGAATCACTCACCTCATCTGAACGTGCTTTACTTTCAGGACCGAATGAAGCTGCAACAAGTTCGCCTGATGGTGGAGCTCTTCGAATCAGAGCAGCTGTCCTTCCACTCTTCGACAAGGTCTCAGGTGGTGACCAACTCCAAGTCGAAGGAGTGTGGGCCGATGCGGATTCACGAGGTCCACCCCTTGATCAGCTGTTGCCGGTCGCAGACCAAGATCTGTGTGATCTCAGATTTCAAGCTCGTGGCGGACGTCAGGGCCAACTTCATCCTGTACGATCCGGAGGCCAAGAGCATCGTGTACAACACAAAATTTCACGACCTCATGAGGAAGATCAACCAGCCCGAAGACTGCACCGTCTTCAACCAGACCGTGCTTTTCTTCAAGGCTCCCGAGCAGAACTATGACGTCATCCAGGAGGTCAGTGCCACATACATATGTAACAATTCTCTAATCACTTAAAAAAGAAAAAAAAGACTGTAACTGCCTTGAACGCAACTTGATAGCGTCTCTGCAGGGCGTAAAATATAAATCATTACAAGTAATGCATTACATTTCATGTCATTGTAATGTTAGCACATTACGCTTTCAGGAGCAGTAATGGAATGACATTACTTTTCAAAACATTACTCATTACTATTGCTTCAAATAAATTTGGCTGCAGAGCTTGGCGAATGTCTGGCAACCCTGGAAGCTTTCAGGCTTCACCTGCAACTACTTTTTCTCAGTGACTTTCTTGGCCTCCCACCACCACATCACCTTGTCAGAAAAAAGTTACTCCATGAATGCAGCTACTCATGCATGTAAATAATTGCAAAAGTAACGAGAAATGTAATAAATTATAAAAAATGTAATGTCTAAACATCTCTGTGTATGTCACCATGACATGGGGCGATGAAGAACGTGCCTGAGAGCCGGAGTCATGAATGACTTACGGTCACTGAAAAGACTCATCTCCATAAGGGCGCACGATTTTGGATTTTGCATTCTGTCAAATGCAAAATTCTTTGCGAAAAAGACGTCTGCAGTTTTCTCGGCCTATTTTTAGTTTCGAGCACATCAGAACTGTCAGTAATCGTAATAAGTGAGGTCAAGTTTATAACATGTGAGGGTCGTAGTCAAAGGGTGAATATGGAACATCTTGGAAATGCTTTACGCCTTTTTATGCCTACCACAGACTGAGGAATAGCCTCTAGTTGTATGTGCGTACTTTCAGTCCACGCTGAGTTTTTAATTTTTAACCCGTTTGCCCAGTGCGTATTCATGCATGTATGTACTGATGCATACCCCGAATTGAGTCAAGTACATTTTCCTGAAGGAGTCCCTTCGCCGGAGGCCTAACAGTCGAAATGAGTGGACTCAGCGATGTATTAAATTGTGAATCGTGCAAGCCCTAAATGAGCATTTGTTTGCAGATCAAGAAGAAAAACCTTCAGCTGAGACTAGCGGTGTTCCGACCTTCCGATAAGAAGCTGAGCTCCAACTCCTTCATCTTCACCTACCTGCAGCACAACAACTCCTTTGACAAGAGCGACGCTGACGACAGCTGCGCTTTTTGCACCTTACATAACATGTCCCAGACGGACGAGATTGGTAAGGACTTGCCTCCAGCCAAACCTGGAGTGCAGCGCCGGATTGCCGACCTGGTGGAAGCCCCCGAACCCGTCCTAGAGCTCTACGACGAGTCAAAGAAGCCGATGACACCCTTAAGTCCATCCTCTAGTTCCTGCCCTTCACCACCGCCGCCGCCGCCGCTGCCGCCGCCGCCGCCGCCGCCGCTACTAAGGATGGCGACGACGGTGGCGGCGACGACGACATCGACGACGACACTGGCTATGACAGGAGAAGCTGGAACGCCCCCTCTTGCACGAACAGAGACTACTCAAATGAATCCCTCGAGTTACTCAGGAATGACTCCTCCACTGTCCAAATGTTCGAAAATCACTCCTGAGCGATATAATCAAGAATCCTTCCTTTTGGGACTGCCAGTGCTGACTCCAAACCCAGGTACAGAGATGCTCACCCTCATGGCCAGGAAGAGAAAGTACAACCAGAGAGCTGCCGCTCAAAGGTGCGAAGTTGCGCGTGTTCATTCTGTGCCAGGCAAATCTGCACGTGTATGCAGATCTGCCAGGCAAGTTTGTGCGATTGTGCAGATCTGCCTGCCCAGCAAGAATGATGATCTTACTGTTCACTTGTTCAGGGCACAAAATTTGGCCAAATCAGAGGAGCCTTTCAGAACTCGCTGGGGCGAGGTGCCTAGGCCAAATCCGACGTCCTTCACCATCAAGACCAATGACGTCAAAGAGGTCAAGATGGAACCAGGTGAAAGAACAGCAACATGATAAATATGGCAAGTTTTGACGCTCACTCTTGATTTGTCTTGTTACAGACACTTTTATCTCTGAATGCCCCACCAAGGGGCAGAGATTGACCGGTGAGAACATGGATGTCTTGGACTGGAGGAGGGAGTCGAAAGATGCTACTGTCGGGCTCTTGGACAGAGAAGGTGTTGCAGTGGGCAAGATCAAAAGCGAGGAAGAGATTGCAGGCAGCAGATACGCAGAAGAAGAGACGGTGGGTCAACACTTGACCTTGCCAATCCCCCCTAAGCCAGTTCTGCTCCAGTACAGGGAGCAGCGACAATGCAAACCGAGGATTTGACCCGCATATAATGACACTGATTAGGAGCAGGTTGGTGTTATAGAGTTATAACTAGACACCGACATTCGATAAGTGTTAAAAATCAGCAAAAAAGGTTTTTGGAAGTTCTGGAAAACGGGCATGAAGAGTTAAATATGTACAGAAAAGCTTCTGAACCATCAAATTTTAAGAAAGTTAGGCGCCCACACATATACAGTATATTCACCAGGAAATACAGGGATTACTCACGATTGAGGTAGGCTTGTCCAACCGTGATCTTGTGCAGTTTTTCTTTGGTGAGGTTGTCTCTCGCAAAAGGCTTTGGATCATCCAAAAGAAATTTGAAGTCGTCATACTTGTAACGGATTTCTTGACTTTGCGAATATGATGCTTTTGTTCCGTTAGAGAATGTATGAAGATATTGGTTATGCAACATTAAGCATCATGGTTCTCGAGGTGAAGGACGTCATGGATGATCTGCATCACCAGTTTTGCGCAAAAGGGACAAAAAGGTTTTACTCATAGAAAAATTGCAACGAAGAGTTCACTACAATAGTCGGTGCCTAGTTATAACATACTCTCTCCATTCCAAAACAGTTGTCTGCTCAACAAAGTTTGTCTAGACTTTTTGCTGTACGTATAAACAGATGCGTGTGATGGTCTCGAAAGACCAGCAGTTTTCAGTGACTTCCCTGGTGCCTTCAGTGTTTTGCCGCCAATTTTCCCTGTCTGAGCTATTCACATTTAAAACTTCTGCTTTCCAAATGCATTACATATTCACTCGCTGTTCTTAAACTTGTGTTTTTAATTGCCCAAAACTTTGCCGAGAATGCAAATGAACCATCCATAGATGAATCTCACTAATGCTGAGTGCTGCCATTGTTGCTGGACGAGTCCAATGATGATGCAGTTGAAACTGCAGATAGGAATGCAGCAGTGATGACATTCATGACCAAGCCTGAGGTTGGTAAATAATACCGTGACCTTACCAAAGGTCACGGTATCCATCACTCTGGCGTGTTTCAGTCCACTACGACAGTCTAGGGACGTTTGTTGCGGAACATGTAAAGGCATGGATTTGGACCAATGCTTTGGAACGGAGGGAGTGGAGTACTGCGAAAAGGATAAATATACCCGAGGATCGGCGGATCCAGGCAAAATATGCGTACGTACAAGCACAGCAAATCTACTACTTGTTAACACGACTACTTAAGTCTCCCGCCCTCTATGTTGAAATATAACTTTTTAAAGCTGAATAAACGTACCTGTTGTCAGGTACAGTGCGGTTAACCCCCAGCTCAATGCTGCTCCTCAGATTGATCCCGAACCTCTGCGTCGGGTCTTCGGAGTCCTCGTCCGGGCGCCAGTCGAGATTGATGTACGACTTCCAATCGAATTCATGCCACGAAAGTTTTTCTGCGTGCCACAAGTTGCTTGTGGCTTTATTTTTATTTTTTTTACTAGAAGTGCTACTCAAGGAGTGCTGTCTTACCTAAATATTCTCTTTGGCACGTGCCTTCAAGGTCTTGTCCCTTGCATTCCTGATTCTCGTCAACCTCTCCAAGAGAGGGTCCGGAGATCCAAATGAGGACAAAGGCAGTCTTCACCCACATGGCTCTTTTACTCCACCAGACAGTTCTGCTTAGAGTAACTCTGTCAGTATAGCAATTTTGAGCCTCGTGATACCCATGGATGTATTTGCAACAACTTTTTTGTTACACAGCAGGTTTTCTCAGGTCACGCAACCTCGTCGAGACAAAATCTGTTCAGGATATCCACGGCTTCAAAACATCTTCCTTGGCTGAGGTCTTTCTGATGAGTAAGCATTATATTTGACTTTAACACAATAATACTTGTTTTACAACGCAGAAGTTGCGTTAGTACCAAACACAGTCGAAATATAAGGGGTAGCTGTCGTGAACATAAATGTTTAACACACGCTTATTTACGTAGTACTTTAAACAAATGCACACAACTGATGAAACATCTTGGCAACCAACGAAAACTTTTAACTGATGGTAACATCACAGACGATTTCCTCCATTTCTTCCCAGTTGCTTGGACGGGTCATTTCTGAGACTTCTTAGGTCAGACTAGGACATGATGTTGTACTCCTCTCCGAGCTTCTTAGAGTACGCCTTGGCGGTCCAGGCCAACGCCACCGCCCACTTGGCCGTCAGCAAGGTCTGCACTGCTGGCATGACAAGTGTGCGGCCCATCGGGTGAATCCCGATCTTGTAGTAGACGCACACCGAAATGTAAGTGCAACCAGCTAAAAAAAAAGCACGAACAAACAAAGAAAAATGGAATAGTCAGCTAAAATAGTTCTTGCTTTCGGATGGACACTGTCCAAAGGCTACTCACCTACGCCAGACATTATTGCCAAGATCACGGCCGCGTACTTGATCCAGGCCAAGGAGTGCTTGGTGTACATGGCGGGGAGGGCCTTGTACCAGTGCAGACTGTGTAGATGGATAAGGCAGAAGCACAGCAACGCCGATAATAAACTCCAGAAGCCTTTTATCCATAAACGAAGTTTCAGTTGTTGCACAGACACTGACTTTTGTTTGTTTGTGTGAGGGCCGCAAATTTGCATACCTGCGTGTTTGTTGTCGAAGACGAAGATGAAAATGAGGGCGCCAGCGGACCCGATGGCGGCACCCAGAACGGACACGGCCAAGTGGGCCCACAGGGGAAGGCAAGAAGAGACCATTTTTTTGTGAGATTTCAAAAAAAACTCGTCAAGATGGACTCTTCAGCTGTACAGAGCGTTGGATGAAATATTCATGATGGCTTGGAGCATATTTCTGTCGTCGTGGAGAGTCTTACTGGACCTTTCAGCGATGGAAAGATGTTCTGGACTTTTCCTTCTCCCTTTTCGAGGCGGGCAGCCCAACTATCAACTTTTTAAGTACTTGCAGGTCCTCTGTTTACACCTTCCTCTCTTTTCTTCTTGCCAAATGGCATCGAAAGCGTCGTCAGCAGCAACAAGGGCAGGAACGGTGGGGGGGAATTTGGCCCTCGTGCCTGCCCGGGCTGGCTGTGACCAGCAGACGTTTTGCCAGGGGCAGGAGGAGAGAGAGGGAGAGACGGACATGACGATCATCCATTCCCCCCACAGGAATCATCTTCAGTAGTGCTAGTAGTGACTTTTGATGATTGATCTTGCAGTCTCACTATGATTGTTGTAAAGGTTAACGCTGACTCCTTACCTTGGTTACCTGAGGAAGCAAAGCTTCAACGTGGTTAGAACAAACACTATACTGGAAGCAACTATAAGACTGTTGGCGCTATGGTTTGAGACATGCCCTGTACACAGGGTGTGTCCGCCTTAACTTTGACACTGTGAAGTGTGGATCTTCGGTACAAGTTGTGAGCTCGTGGCGTTTGGAAGCTTTTACGTTGCGCAGTTAGAGGCCTTTGCTGGGGATCGCAACCACTTCTGATTCGATCTTTGGTCACATTGGGCAGGTTTTCGTACCGATTTCAGCCGTTGCAGCTGCAAAAGTGTCAAACAGGATGTGGGAACCCCTGTATTTAGATGTGCCTTAGATGTGGAGGTAACGAAGTGATGAGTGACATGACAGTTGTGAATGCTGCAAACTTGTGTAAATAAAATCATTGCTCTTTCATTTATCAACTCAGTAACCTGGCCTGATGGCTCGAGACGACCAAAATAATATGCATACTTATAAAAGGCGCAGAAACAATAGCATTATCAAGAAAAATCACCCAAAGTTTTTCCTCAGGTATTACTTTGAAGCAACTACTGCGTCCGCCAATTCCCGCCACTAGATGGGGCTGCCGCTTACGACGGGTTAGACGGCAAGTTTTTGAACGGCTGAGTCATTTTTTGAGATTTTAATCCATTGCTTGAAGTGATATTTTTAAGAGTGCTACGAACCGATCCCGTCCATTCCGAGATGTTCGCCCTGGGAGCATTTGGTGCTTGGGCCTATAGATACACTCGCTATCTTCCATGGCAGAAAAAGTGCTGTGCTACCAGCAATATTAGGCAAAACCACTTAGCTGGGTATGTAAAATGGGTGTAGTATTCTTCACTGTTCGCACTATACAATTCATCTCTCTACACGTCCAAATACGAATATCTATGTCCGTGCACACTTGAGGTTGGAAATTGAGATTGAAGACTTGGTGCTAATGACAAATATGCTGATGTTAAGTGGTGACCTCAAGTGAACTCCCAGGATAATTCCGACCTCATTTGTTTCGCTGCTTTCGGTTTGGGTCCTCTGACCGAAAACTGCAACTCAGCCTTTCAATCTCAATGTACACTGTACTGTACAGCCTGTATTTGAACTATCCAACTATCATTTTCGCGGTGGACATCAATAGTTCATATTCACGCATCATTTCATGAAGTGCTCAAGTTTGCCGCCATTGGCTTTGACAGAAATGAGCAGTTGTGCAGATGGAGCAATAAAGCATTGGGTCGTCATCTAGGGATGGTGATTCTCCCTAAATAAGCTGCTTCATCTCTTCTTCAAACAGTTAACAAAAGCCTACGAACACCCGCCAAATGAGCATCATGGAAGAAGTTTAAGCGATATATGGTCATAGACATCGAATATAGCCATACCTGCAAGTTGTCAAACATCGCGGCGATATCTAAACCTATATCGAGATATCAAATGACAGTTCTGCAAGGAAAGGTGCGAGAAGCAGCGGATGATCCCATGAGGCAAGACAAAGAAGCAAGCGAGTGACGAGGTGAGGAAATGGAATGAATAAACTGGTGCAACAACAATGAGACGCAGCTTCAGGTCTTGTTGGGGCGT
>JAAUXU010019642.1_pt1 | contig 18848 bp, 12 predicted proteins | sample 7278151 | NCBI WGS metagenome assembly JAAUXU01 (sample SAMN14350113, study PRJNA611818) | marine sediment metagenome | isolation source: surface marine sediment (1.8m) | place: French Polynesia: Moorea | collected 2018-08 | reverse complement strand
TCGTCCCGATTAATAAGTTGCTCTCTCATGTCTCGTAAAAATTTTCGAATTTACCATTCAGTGCAATTTTTTTAATTTTGGGCCACCCCGAAGCAGGTTATGCAGCCTCCCCCCCCCCCCCCACACACACACACGACTCCACCAACCCATCACCACTACCACATGGGCCCAGAAGTGAGTAAAATTGGCCCCGAATGCATCACAAAAAAAATCTTTTCTTTCTGTTGAAGTAGTTTTATGGCACAAAAAGTTAACTTATGTTGCTTCTTGACTAAATATTGATCATGGAAAATTTTAATCGATTGATCGTCGCTCATACGATTAATCACTTCATTCATTATTCACCACAATGAAGCGCACCTGGATTCGGAGAAAAGAGAGGCAAAGCTTACTTTCACTATAGCAACCATGTAACTGCACGTCCGTATATGCTTATAGAGAGCGAGGTTAAAGTTTGGCCCCGCTGTAATTGATCTATGTCAGTCCTACATCCAGTGCAACAAAACTGAAATTGTAAACAAAAACATGTCGTCTAAAAAAAATCCGTTAAGTCTGACAAATATGACACCTACTTCTAGTCTAGTCAAATATGGCATCTACTTCTAGCCCCAAATCCGCACTTTTCACATCACACCACTACATGCATACATCTGTCCTGTTGTAACAACACCCTTAATAACCTTTGGGTAGTGCTGCCATAGCAACCTCGAATGAGACGTCACGATTGCTCTCTAAAGTGGCCGAAGTCTCTGCATTGATATTCACTCTAGCATCACATTCGGTCAGGTGGCTTTTGCCATCTGATCCAACAGGACACCAAGATCATTATGATTGAATTCCTACAGGTGCGAACACACGGGATCAACGCTGATTCATGCGGTGGCACCAAGGAGGACTTCTGCAAAAGGAAATTCCTATGCTAATTTTTTAAGTGTCTATCTCGTGAGCCAAAAAAATGTTTAGTGGAAAGCAACAACTTGAGCTATTTTCCAGATACATAGCTACAGACGTGGACTTTCATCTTGCATGTTGTCTGTAGGTACATTTTTCCTCAAACATGAGCACATTCGGGGGGGGGGGGGGTCAGGGCCTTTGCTGCCCAGAGATGTTCGGTACACAAATTTCACAAGTTATAAAACATCACTAAACGTTACGACACGCTTAAAGCCAGTACTTTGGCATCTAGAGGGATGTAAACAAAACAAAAAGGGATCTCGTTTCCTTGCTGACTACGAGTTTCGCTTCATATTTGACAAACCACTTTTTCTAAAGTTATCAATCGTTACATAGAGTTATGATCTCTCTTAAAACCAGTACTTTGGGGGTGTGCTTACACCACATAGAGTGTGCAGAGAGATAGTGATAGATTCGTTGTCCAAACGAACTGTTGTCCTCTTTTGCAAGAGCATAAATGCCATAAAAGTGCACTTTGAGTTGACTCCTTGCCATCCTCAAGACAGAGTACTGTATGTCCGTCTGTCAGTCGGTCGGTCGGTCGGTCAGTCAGTTGGTCGGACAATCCGTCCGTCGATCGGTCCAGGCCTGGTCCTAGTACTCGAGGTGCTAGGAGGACGTGCCGTCGTCCACGCTGCCTGCGTGCGTGTGCATGCATGTCTTAGGGATTTTCGCTTAATGTCTGTCGATCGAATAATCATTAGAGAGTTTGTGAGATGGCTCAATCTGCTGCAGCTGCTACTTTCTCTTTTGCTGCTGCTCTCTCTGTCTGTCTCGGCTGTTGCTTCTGCACCTGCTCTCACACATGAGGAAAGAGCGAATAGCCAACTAAGGCCAGGGCTAAAGCCAACATCGAGGGAGGAAAGGCCTCTGGTGAGGTCGAGAAAGAGAGCAGGCAATGATACCACAAGATGCTCTCTACAAGTTATACATACACCCAACAGTGTAGACTCAAAACTCATACTATGTGTATCAACCCCTCCCCACACTCCTTCACTTACGAACGCATCGGTCCATCTACGCACTCTCAACCAAGGAGAAAAACTTCCTCTGATATTACTGGGAGTGCTGCTATTTCATTGTATCGCCAGAAGCCCATGGAGCAGCAGCTGCTACTGCAGCAACACCTAATGCTGCACTTGTTCTCACTTTCTGCACATGTACAGCAGCGTGCAGTGTTTAGAACATAGTACCAGTCATGGTAGAAGTGTACAGTGGACCCCAGTTGTATTCACAGTCAGCCAAACTTCGACAGTGCATAAAGTTATCAATGTCATTTCGGCCACAGTCATGCTCGTCCGGTTAAAGCAATCACTGATTCACTGGGATCTACTAGAAAAATTTTATCGACAAAGCATGACAATCACAATTACGCCTGAATTCAATTTTTTTTACTACAGGTGAACTTAGGTCTGTTAGGAAAAATATGAGTCGTTCATTGAATATTGCCTCAAGATATGCGGAATTAAATGCCGTTTGTTTGTTGTTTTGTGGAATGTTCATAAAAATGGCAGTCAGCAGAGTTCACTGAATAATGATTCCATATACGCACATAATGTTAGAAATTACAATTTAAAAACTGAACTCATGGTCTTTTCTCTCTCTGCTCTTTTTCAGTTTGTAATTTCATCGTACATGAAAAATGTTTGAAAACAGTCACCATTCCTTGTGTCAGTGTCGCAGCCACGTTGGTCAAGGTGAGTTCTTCTTTCTTTTCCCTGAAAACTTGTGGGTGTAAGTACAAAAGAGTTGCCACTTTATTCACAGAACCCTGTGGCTCACGTCTGGTCAGAACGTACCACAATCAAACGCAAATTCTGCAACGTTTGTCGAAAGAAAATGGAAGATGTGATGGGAATCTGCTGTGAAGGTGAGTAATAAAGCTTTGTATGCTGTGCGCGTATAACACGCAGTGTATATTTATAGTTGCGGCGGAAGCCGATTATTAGAGAATTTTGCCCCTTATAACCGGCTTAGCTGAGAGCAGAGGTGGAAAAATTAAGAGTCTGATTCTATTTAACAGGAGAATTAGACCTGACGAAGTTGAAACAGACTCAACCTCATCAGGAGAAATTTATTGTAGGGGAGGATCTTGATGACGTTGGTCAATAAAACGGGAGTTTGGGGCCCCTGAACTTTGGTAGATTCGGCTGACACCACAAGGACGTGGACGTGGTTGGGGCTCTTGAAGCTGTCGTACTCGTTCTGACCCAGCTTGACTACTTCTGCTTGTTTTTCAGGACTGGTCCGTACTTATACCCCTCAATGTCTCCTTCAATCAAAAATCGAACGGAATCTTAATTTTGCCGCAACTACAAGTTGTTTATCGTCCTGTTCCACCAATTCTGGTTTTCCTTCTTGTAAGCGGCTTCCACTGTATCTATCATCTTCCGTCTTCTCTTCTCAGTATGTGATTACTACTTGCACGAGTTGTGCCAGGAGTTCGCCGTTCCTAACTGCGTGGAGAGCGCCACCTACGACCCAGCAAAGCCACTGACCGAGGCTTCGAGGGGCGTGACCCATCACTTCCAGGAGGGTAACCTGCCCAACAACTCAAAGTGCGCCAAGTGCCGCAAGGCCTGCTGGTCGCTAGACTATCTCACAGGCATGCGGTGTCAGTGGTGCGGACTCACGGTAGGTTCAGGATGGCGAAAAATGCTATCCACAACATTCGTGAAATAAGATAAAAAACATCCAATTCTAAAATTAGTAGCTACTTGGAATTTCTGGATTAGGCCTTTCTCACTTGCTATGCTTTAACCCATTAATATGAGCCTTACTACTACAGTAAAGTCTCAATTTAACGATGCTTCCTGTCGAACAACTGAAAAAAAGCAGGAAAAAATGTCGTATACTGCATAATCCTTAAATGCCTGACATTAAGCATTGTTCCAACTTGACCGAAGGAGTTACGTATTTTCGCAGACCAATGGGACCTCTCTGATGATGATAACTCTTCTCCTTTAGCATGTAGCAAAAGTGCGGTACTGATTTAAGCATTAATACAGTTGGAGCTCTCTGTGAGAATAACCTGCCAAAAGACCAAAAGATAACCCTTCTGCTGGTCCGGGTGAGACAGAATCCGATTAACACTTTTTGAGGAATCAGTGTAAATGAAGGTGCAAAAGGGGTTTCTCCTCCCCGTGTAGTGATTTCGCCTCACCTCGATATTCAATATCGCTACCCGTAGGTAGTGATAAGGGAGAAACTCTCTACCATTGTAACGTCCACATTTAATAGCAACAAATCCTTCAAGCTGATTTCTTCAGTCACATAGAATACGAGGACATTGCTGTTTTTGCACCAATCCTGAATGTTTGGTTGTATACACATGTGACAGCGCTTTTGCATCTTCCTCTCCAAGGCGCACTCATCGTGTCTGCCGAGCCTGACCGCCGCCCACTCCACTTGCCAGTTTGATCCCCTCGAGCCCATCTTCTTGTCCCCTTCAGCCATCTCCATCCCGCGCGCTCAGTTGGCGCAGCATAACGCGTTGCCCTCCAAATCGGGCACCAAGGACTTGCCCACGTACATGCAAGCGCGTGAGTAGACGATGTTGAAAAAAGACTCGACGGCGACAGAAGAATGAAAATGTGTGCATTTTCTCTCAGCTATCCGTACGAGCATCTCTGACGACTGGAGCAGCACTGGCATGATGGAGGCGGCGTCGGAGCTGGAGGGGGGTTACGGAGGCGAGTCGATCAGAGCGCGTAGGGACAAGGAGCGACAGAAGGAGCGCGCTCGCGTCGAGAAGGAAAAGGAGAGTGACGAAGAGACGATCAAGGTTTACGACGGTTACAACTCACTGCGCAAGCGTCTCTTCCGCACAGTCACTGTGCACAAACAATGCTCTAAGGATGAGCTGCTCCTCGCGGCCATGCGTGCGTTCGTGGTGACGCAGGACTCGAGGAACTTCTACCTGCTCGACGTGTACGCCAACTGCGACGGAGAAAGAGATGAAGAGCTGGAAGATCCTTTTCCAGTCAAGGGACTCAAGAGAAAGGAAGGACGGCGACCAGCCATCCTCATCGGACTAAGGTACTGTCCTATTACCGGTAATTAGCATTATAATTAAGTACGGATGTATGTGGGGCTTGGTTTCCTCCTTGCAGAGACAACGAAAACGACAGCGGCGTCATTAAGGTGTACGCCCGTCGTCTTCAGGTGTCGCAGCCCTCCCTGACGATTCCCGTGTCTGGCATTATCACGACTCAACAAGTCATAAAGGAGGCGCTGGCAAGGTTCAGGCTGGAGGACGAAGAGGGAGATACTTATCAACTCGTCAAAGTCACCCTTGAAGCTGGCAGAGGTGACCCCGACTGATCCCGACCAATGATGACCAAAATGAATCGTCTAACTAACCTAACTAATCTAAACTCACACTTGCAGTGACTGAGACGCCCTTGGCGGATGACGACATCCCCTGGGATGTGCTAAAACGTCGCGGCCACGAATCTGTCCGGCTGATGGAGCTCACACGATTTTACCTCCAGCTTCGCAAAGATCCTCACGGACCTGACGTGGCCCTATTTATCGGAAACCTGCCGGCCAATCAGTCGCAGAAACAGTACGAAGACATTTTATCAAACTTCCTAGGACAAGGTTAGCTGCGCATACAGAATTACCGGTATCCCTAATTTACCGTATGGACAGGAAAAAATGCTGCAATGCTAAAATTTCAGTAACTTCTGTAATACTGCAGATACTACTCGGTTTTTACAAGCATAATATAGTACTTTGGCTACCAACCTATTAAATGGCACTCACATACACCAGCATTTGTGCCAACACCAGGCTGCCAAAGTCTGGTGCTTCAGATCCCACTGAGAGTAAGAGGAAACTCTTAAAGCTCTCAGGAAATTGCTTACGGCAAGACTGCAACTGCTAACACGAGGAAGAGGAACCTCCAGATAATAAGAGCTCGGCATGAAGGTGCCAGCATGGACTACTTGGTCAAGATCTTTAAGCTTCAGCCGAGAAGCATTCAGAGGACCCCATGCAAGCAGGCTGGCACTGGACCCTCTGTTCCGGACAAGCCTTCAGGTCGCCTTGTCCCTGCAACAGCAAGAGCAGCTCAACAATGGCCTCTCGTTGGAGTGCAAATGTGACGAGATAGCTTAGGTCTGGGCTCATACGTGTGATAGCTGCTGAAGGAGGTACTTTCTAGGCCCATTGGCATAAAAACTAAGGTGAAATTTGCTCCCTGTTTCCTTGTACACTCAGTGGGATCTTAACCAATAGACTCTGGCAGCCCGGTGTCGGCGCAAATGCTGGTGCATGTGAGCGCCATTTAAACGGTTGGCAGCCAAAGAACTAAAGCATATTTGTGTGAATAAACTAAGTAGTTCTGTAATATTACAGAAGTTACTTAAAGTCTAGCATTGCGACATGGCCATACGGTATATTGTACCCCTATGTAAAATATGAAATTGCAGGCAACGGGTTCTCGTCCATTGGTCCTATTTACTACGAGTACGGCTCCATGATCATCACCTTCGACAACTCAGAGAGCGCCGTTCTCGCATTTGAAATCTTGAAGGACTGCTTATACGAGGATAAGAAGTTGCTTGGTGAGCACTTCGTGCGAAAAAGAGAAAAAAAGAAATTGACGAAACAGCACAAAAATGCTTCCTCTGCTTGCAGTGATTATGCTCCCAACAGTGAAGCCTGAAATGCTGGTGCCCAACGTTAACCCATTGTTGGTCTTCGTGAACGTCAAGAGCGGAGGGGGTCAGGGCCAGCAGCTCATCTCCAGTTTCAGGAAGCTCCTGAACCCGCACCAAGTGTTTGACTTGTGTGACGGGGGACCGCTGCCAGGGTAAAGTCCCTCCAGCACATCACCTTCCATCTGAATGACAATGAGCCTCTCTCTTTCCGTCAACAGCTTGTATGTGTTTGGCAAGATCGTGAAGTACAAAATTTTGGTGTGCGGCGGCGACGGCACCATCGGTTGGGTACTTCAATGCCTGGACAACGTGGGCCAGGACTCCATGTGCTCCAGCCCACCTTGCGCGATCGTCCCGCTCGGGACCGGCAACGACCTAGCTAGAGTGCTCCGCTGGGGGCCGGGATACACTAGGGATGAGGATCCGCTCTCCCTGCTCAGGGACGTCATCGACGCGGAGGAGATCAGACTAGACAGGTACTCATTAATTTTTTCGTTCAAGCCACACACTGTACAGGTCATATTACTATATACATTATGCAGTACCTAACACTTGTGCGTAACTTACGCCACGCATGTTCTTTTTTGTTCATCAGGTGGACGGTCGTGTTCAGACCCAATAACCCGGAGGAGGGTGACGACGCCCAGACAAGCGAAGACAACGCGCAAATCTTCGTGATGAACAATTACTTCGGCATTGGACTAGACGCAGACCTTTGCCTGGGTTTCCACAACATGCGCGAGGAAAAGCCTGAGAAGTTCAACTCGCGCATACGGAACAAGGGCGTCTATGTTCAGGTAACTGACGACTGTCAAACCCGTGGTGGACATTGCAGTACTCGACGTCGTCCATGTCTATCGCATCGGTCATGTAGGTCAGCCTCCAGAAGATGGTGGGCAAGAAAATGTGCAAAAACATGCACAAGGAAATCCGCGTCGAGGTGGATGGCAAACTGGTAGAGTTGCCCACTGTCGAAGGCATCATCATCCTGAACATCATGAGGTGAGCATAGCTTGCGACACAGCATGAGTGTATAGATTGATTTCAGAGCGACTTGTCTTCTTGTAGCACCTTTAAGTTTTGACTTGGATAATTGACCTGTCCGAGGCCTAAGATTGTTGCTGTCCATTTGTCACAAAATTTCCAGTATGAAATGCTCAGCACAGTTCTTTCGACCATGACACTGAAAATACGGAGAAAATGATGGAAAAACCGAAAATAGAGGACCATCTTTGTGGGTCGTTTTGGAAAATAGAGTAATTTAGCTGATTTGGTCCCAAAACGTTTTTCTGCGCACTGAAAAATCCAATTCCATATGAACACCCGAGATATCGCTTTAAAGCATTTACGTCCGATTTGCGCCCGAAGACACTGCACACTGTGCAGGGCAAAGAAAATTCGGGTAGTGAAAAAGTGGCGTCAAACTACAAGTGTGTTCGACCCTCCTCGTCAAACTACGTGAAAATGTCCCCCCCCCCTCCTCCTGTGGATTTTGCAGCTCTCTGGTCTTGACTACCATCGGTTTGGTTAGAAGGAAAAGTAAACTTTATTCATGTAACAATGTTATGTGACCCCCAAAAATGTTTCATGTCGCGGCATTTGCTCTGGCACCACTGAGCGTTATTAAACATAGAATAGAAAAGCAGAGAATAGCGAGGTTTCACATCGGGCGTATGCAGTTGCGACCAAATATCTGAGGCAGGTGGTGCACTCAAGGCTGGTCTGCAATGAACCCCGCAATGCTTAAAACTTTGTCGTTCCCAGTTGGGCGTCTGGCGCCAATGCGTGGGGTCCTGAAAAGGACGAGAAGTTCACCAAGCCCAACCACTGGGACGGAGTCCTCGAGGTGGTTGGAGTCACCGGCATTGTGCACATGGGACAGATCCAGTCTGGAATGAGATCAGCAATCAGAATAGTGCAGGCAAGTGTGTACATATAACGTACGAGTGCTGTACACAGACATTTTTATCACACGACTATGATATGTCATTATTATGCTAAATATGGCGTCCCCACAAATCTAACCGTCTCATACGCTATGTCTATTTATGCATCACGCGATTGGACAGGGCGGAGTCATACGTAGTTGACTGACATTTTGGGTGGGTGGATGCCTATTTTTTGAATGGAAACGAGTGCCCACTAAACCCGTTGAAGTGGCCGAAATCATCTCTTGCGGATACTGATTTAAAATATACGTGGGTCCGAGGATGTAGGTTTCACGGTTTGGGCACGTATCAACAGCAGACATACGGACAGGTCGCCCTTATGTATTGGTGCACCGCCAATATTCAAAAGATATTTTTTCTTGATCACCGTTGGCTTCACTTCAAATTCTAAGCATGCACGCTTAGAAATGGTCATTTGGCTCAAAACTCATCCCGGTCTGCCCAATTTTTTTCCTTCAAAGAATCACTTACCATATTCAATTTTATACAGAGTGCGGCAGACACAGTTACCGCGTATCTACTTCTGCTTACTTCAGGTCGCATAAAATTTCCTCTCGCACCCTGTAGTTGCAAGTCGACTTGAATATATTACAGTGTACTAAAGTGGAATTGCAACTACCGTCACGTACATATAATTCCTATATTTGATACGCATAATTTGTGATTCAATCGAAAGTGTGGTCGTTAGCAACAGAGTACTTATAAACCAAAAGTAACGGCGCAACTGAAGACGACCTTTTTTCAGTTAATAGTATGTTTTTCCGCTCTTAACACATATTTCTGAAACAGGGCAGTCACATCAAGATCCGCATGTACTCTGAGCTGCCGGTTCAGGTTGACGGCGAGCCTTGGGTCCAAGCCCCGGGTGATATCGTCGTACTGAAGTCTGCGCTCAAGGTGAGAGATCTCAGAGCCCAAAGAAAAATGAGCAAAAAAAGGGCAACAAATAGATAAACTTTTCCGCTGTAATGCTAATGAAAGCTCCTCACGTGTTAACACTGCTTTTCTCATACTACATAATCTTTTCTCTGATCGCAGCATGCAATGCATGCTCTCTGCTTTTTTTATGCCGCTGCTGTAATCCTAATACAGTAAAACTTCAACATACGTACTTCTCACACATATTCTATATACAACACACTTGTTCTGCCTCTGTCTCTGTCTGTCTCTCTCTTTCTTTCTCACTTATGATTATTGTACCCCATTATTGACGGCAGCAGCAGCAGCAAGGCCCGATCGCTCAGTCCCTTGTCGTAGGCTTCCTCGGTCCCTCTCTTTTCCCGCTTGTTGATCGCATCCGCCAACCATCCGTCCAATAATGTCTTTTAGGCCACCATGTTGAAGAAGACGAAGATAAAGCGACGAAATACAGAGGTGGAGAAGTCGGCTGGACCCATACATCAGGACAAGGACCCATTTGCATAGACGCAAAGCAAGAGAGAGGTGGTGGCACTTACTTGTCGTCGGCCCCCTTAACTCCCCCCCCCCCCTCAAATTTTGATACCCTCTTTCTTGTCACTGCCACGTTCAACTTCTTATCCTTGTATTGCTACAACGAGGCACTTTTCTTGAAAACAAGAACAACAAAGAATGACCAGAATAACTAAAAAAGGGACTTTGCAAAAAAGGGGAGATTCTGTCTATTCTAAAAACTAATTGCTAGCGACATCATTATTGCTTTCTACCTGCTCTACATGAGTTGATTTCTTGCATGAAACTGCGCGCTCTCTAATCCCAAAGGCTTTTCTCTCCTTCCTGTACTACACATGCTCATGCATATTGTACTGTACGTGTACATACATCTGTACAATATCATTTATGTACGTACTGCGCGAGCACAGTATGGGGTTCCAGAACTAACATTGCGACGGACCCAGTTTGAAGTTTGACCTAGCTATAACAGTTCTGGGACCTCGTATGCAATCTACTATCCCCGTACGAAGATTTGGCAAAGATGTACAACGTTCTTCTTGACACATACACACACACAGACGCACACACACAGACACACACACACACAAACCAACCAACCTCCCCTCCCCTATTCTTTTGCACTACTCTGTTGGCTGGACGGCTGCTGGTCGTTATTGTCTTTAAATCAGTTCTACTCATTGAACAACTGCAACAATAATGAAGCACCTTTGAATATTTCTTCTCTTCTGCCAGGCCACAATGTTGAAGAAAAGTAAGCACAAGTTCAAGCGCCGCAACACCGAGCCAATGGTGAACCACTCGCTGGTGGCCTCCACGCCGTCAGCCGGGGCTGCCGTCGCTTCAGGTCAGCAACAGCAGCAACAACAACAGCAGCCTCCTGTCAATCTGGCTGACATCTGCGACTCCCCCACGCATGCTACGGCCGTTTAAAGGCAAAAAGAGACACAGACGAGCATCAGTAATAGTGAAAACTATTTCTTGTACAATTCCTAGAATTGAAGTAAGGTGCAGCTATTTTAAGCTGGGTCGTCGAAAAAACATTCTTTCTCTCTTTCTCTCTACGTAAGCAACCATAATAAGTATAAGAATATGCGTACTACATTAAAATATGAAATTAAACATTCTACACTGTATAATAATTGTCCCACTACAACTACTATACTAGTACTACTAAAGCCTATACGGAATCTATCTACTCGCACCAAACCATTGTCGTAAGACATAAGTATTATTCTGATACACCCACGAAAATTCTAAGATTATCTCTCCCTATGTGCTACCTACCAATATCCACTTTCATACACATTCACAGGAAATTCCTTCAGTTGACATCTGCAGCGGCAGCAGAGATTTAATGAACGTAAATTCCTATCCCTATTCCTAGTTGAGTGTAGTACGTACATTTCCCACTCGTAGCACACAATATAACTGTACACGCATTATTGCAACACACATATTCTAATGTAATACGTACATCCAACGTGCGCAAACGCACTCAAACAGAAAAGATTATTAGTCACAGACACGAGGGTTATGGAAGTCCTTAGAAAACATTGATGATGATTATCAACATCTAATTATGGGTCAGAGTGCGCAGTTTTCCTTCCTCTCTCTCTTCTTTCCACTATTGATCATTAATTTTTTGCAAACTTTAAGTATTGTGAAGCCCAGGTTATGGAAGAGCATTTAGCCACGAGAGACTACTACTTCTCCCTAGTTCCGGGTCGTTGCAGCAAGCACAGAAGACAGAAAAGAGATTTTTGAAAAAATATTTAAAAATAAAAAAATTGTACGTAATGTGAACCACCTGTCCGATATGATGTAGTCGACATTTAAAGACAATACCCAAAGATTAAATTAGTTCTGTATCGATCATAAATATCTTGTTGGTAGTTTTCTGTGTCCTGAATAAAATCTACACAATCACTGCAATTTATTGTTACACTACTGCTACATAAATCGTACACTGCTAACTACTGTACTACATAACTTACTACCAGTGTGGCCAAAGTAATATGTCATAATTATGCGTTGCGATGGGATGTTCAACAACTGTGTCTAATTGTGATCGAAATAAAAGTTCTCAATGTATCTAATCTATCTATATTTTTCATAATCTTCACTGAATGGTAACCTTAAGCTTTTTCCTCGAGTTTCTCAAACTGGACGACAATGAAGAGTCCTCGACAAATGTTCTTCATTGGACCAGAGCACACAGATAAAGGCAGTAATTTTCCATGCTTCATCACTACAGGATCCAGCAAAAAACGAAACATTTCCATGCATAACTGATGCGACCTTGATGCCAGGTCTTGAAAAAAAGGTCTCCCGTAACAAAGAAACTGGCAGCTCTAGGGGTGCGGAGGATCTATTCAAGCCGATTATCTAAACCTAGAAGAGTACATGCTCTAGACCAGGCTTTGGCGCATTGTGGCCTCTGAAAGTGAAGCATGGGTGGAGGAACACGAGTACAATATCCGTTTCTGGATAGCAAATACGGTAGGCACATCTCTTCCCCTACAGTTGACCACTTTAGAGTTTATTTCGATGTCAAATTATTTTTATCATACATTAAGGATTCTTAACCTTCCCACCTTTTGCCTCACCTTCAAAAAGAGCTTGACTGCATCCAAGGAGTGGTTGGGGTAAGCGAGGTTGTTCACCACGGCATGCAGACTCTCCTTCGCACTCAGGCGGACCCAGCGTCCACCTCTGAGCTATCCAAAGCTGAACAATGAAGTCAAGGTTGAAGCAGAATGAACTTCTTCATTAGAGGCAATGCATCACACATCTGTGGGTTGATGGGGTCAGCATGACCTCGTCATTGGACGCCTTGTCGGGCCACACTACCTGGACATCCCTGCAGATGAGCTTGTTGGCTTGCATTGACCCGCTACATCAGCAAGGAGTGAGCTTATTGAAGCAGAACTCCTGCGGGGTGGGGTCGGAGATGTTATGTTATCTGCTCGATTGGGGAACATGAATCCCTAAGCTGCAATGAGCCTTTTGTCCCTCAAATGCTGGCTGGAGACAAAATGCGTACTTGCAAATTTCATGTACACATGCTCAAAGACTAGATTCTTCGCTTGCAGAACAGGGGCAGTAAGAAGCCCATCTACTCACGACTTTGTCGCACGGCACCATCACTTCGTTAATTATCCTATTGATGATGGTCATGATTGATTTGAAGCTGTTGTCGACCACAATTTTGCGAGTGATGGCGACCGCGGGTGACTTCTTACCCCTCGAGCACCTGCCCGAAATTTATCATGTGACTAATCGCAGCCATTATCATCTTAAGATGTGGATTTGGTCGCCTTAGCAGCCAGGATACTAAGCAATAAAGCGCTGCAACCCATGTCCAGCACCACATGCGGGGTCCACCGGGTCCAAACCCTAATGTGAGGGGCCAGGGGTGTGGGAGTCACCCGGAATAAAGGCGGCACATTTGACGAAGACACCAGGCAAAACCGACAAAAACTGCTCAGGTCGGTGTGGACTTATGTCAGTTGCCACGGTTTGAGTGCTCTAGTATCACTATGGGCCGTCATAAAGTTGCTCGCAGTGTTGCATCTTGACCAGCACTGTCTAAATAATTAATGCCATAAGATTCTAGTGCTGCAGTGCAGCGCCTGCACTAAATTTCTCTCCACTGAAATTACTTACGGCAAGGTCATGGTGCAGTGAACGAAAGTCCTGGGATAGCACCGAAAGTAGAATTCCTCCTGGTACTAATCCTCTCCATCCTCATCAGAAGACGTTGAAGACGTCTAAGCAGTGGACATTTTCCTTCCCATGAGACTGACCTCAGTCCACTCTGAACTTTCCAGCATCTGGTGGACGAAGCCAAAGTTGTACCGGTAGCATCCCACAACTTGTCAGTTCTCCTCCATTTGCACAGGTGCTTCCTGTGGGAGTCGCAGCCTTGTGCAAGTCAGTCAGCGGTGCTGAAGGTCTCATGCAGGCACTCCCTGAGAAGTGCCAGTCCAGGATCCAAACTATTTCAGTCGCCGTCTTGGTCTGACAAGCCCGGCTGACTTAGCCTCAAGACGCAGGTGTTGATCAAGGCTTTGACAAACATTGACGGGGAAAGGAGGAACTTCTTTTCTCTTAGCCGGAAATTTGTTCCCCGCAAGAGTTCATCTCAAACCCATCTAGGAAGGACTGTTCAACTTCACTTCCTGCCGCGAAAGGTGGTGGATGGCAAGGAGGCAGTGGCAGCGGCGGCAGACCCGAGTCATGATTGGCCATCCTGATGAAGTCGTAACCAGCATCGAACCTGAGACAGATGCCATCGGCGACATAGGTGAGTGCAAAGGAAGTATTACCTGTTGACCAAATATTACATACATAGGTACTTCTTACGTCTTGTCAGAGCAGAAATTCGGAAGTACCGGAATCTGGACTTAGGCCATGGTGCAGCTGACCGGGTATTTGCTAACTTGCTGATGTCAGTAAATGAATAGAATCATGAAAATTGATTGCCGTGAACAACATATCTAACTATTAAAACAACATAAGTATGTGCATCAAGTGATGAATAGATGGTGAATGTTTTGATTGTAATTACTAATTTAGCAGTGAAATCTGGCTCTGCAGGTACCATGCATCAACGTTGCATTAATGTATGACATTAAGTCGAGAAAAATTTATGTTAAAACACATCTTAATGTAGCATACATATGTATTTACACTTCCGCAATGTAGATTTGAACAGATTTTGAAGATAACTTAAGCTGGACTTATACATACACACTTAGGATTTTGCATGAAACATTTTTTGCGCTCCGGTGCGTTTACCAAACATGAAAACTGCTTCTACTTACCCACACTCAGGCCAGTCGATTTACCAACACTGACTACTTTGGTAAATTTGACTCAGTTAAACTGGATGTGCTTGTGATTGATTCCTGCCGTGGTGCCTGTTTACAGGTCGTCCCAGTATAAGCACTATCCTCTTTGGCAGTTCATGCAATAAATGTGATTGAAACCATGACTTTTGTTTAAACAATCAGTGGTAAATAGCAGTGTAGGTAATTGACGGAGGGTGAGTTGAAGAATCAATGTTGGTAAACTTACCGGAAGGGTTTTTCTTTTTTAAAAATAGGACCCCTTTAAAGGCTATTATAAAAAGGAAGAGTTATGCATAATAAGAAGACTGCTCGTCGCCCCTCTCAAGCCTCTGCCTTTTATTATACGCCAACTCTTCCTCGCCGTGCGCAAAGGTACAAGAATTCCCGTACTGACACTCTCCAAACGTCTGATAGTTCTGACAGAGCACAGTCTTAGCGTTGCTCTGCTTGCGCTTGATGGCCGTTGAGCCACCGGCGCGCAACTCGTTTGGGGAGTGAGCGAAGTGACATATGCCACCCTTCGGGCAAGAGGCGCCGTTGCTCACGTTGCGGCACAAGACGGTCTTGTAGCTGTCACGGTTCGTCAGCTCGTTCTCGCCGTGCGCAAAGGTGCAGTCCCCTCCATTCTGACAGCCGCCGCTGATGACATACTGCTGGCAGAGGACAGTCTTGTATGACTTGTTGCCGCCGTTGGCCAAGTTTTTGCGGAAACCGCCGCCAGCCTGGTTGTTTCCGAAGCCGCCACCATCACCGAAGAAGATGGGTGGAGGTGTCATGGTGTTGTAGCCGCCAGAGGAGACTGCAAGTGGAGGTCTCGGCCTGAGTTCGCCCTCGCCGTGGGCGAAGGAGCACATGTTTGCCTTTTCGCACCAGCCCATCTTCTGGAATCCCGAGCATAGCATGGTCTTATAGCGCGGGTCCTGGCTTCGAGCCCGCGCCATCTCAGCCTGGGTGTGCGCGTAGTTGCAGTGGTCTCCCTTCACGCAAGCAACATTGTTGGTGATAGCTTTGCACATGGAGGTTTTGGGGGCGCCCTTGACCGAGGGACTCGGCGGCATCATCGGAGGCTGTCGCAACTCCATGGCGCTGTGCGCAAAGTTGCAGGAGTTTCCTTTCGGGCAGGGTATGGTGTTGGCTATGTACTGACAAATGGTAGTCTTGTATGAGCTCATCTGTCTGACGGGCCCCGATCCGCTCAGTCCCATTGCTGGACGTAGCTCGTGATGTCCGTGGGCGAACTGACAACTGAAGCCAAAAGGACATTGCTTCTTCTCCACGTAATTCTTGCATAGGATGGTTTTGTAAGCCGAGGGCCTCACCGGGGGCATGTTGTTGACGGAATTGCCGGGGGTCCTCAGCTCACCAGGCGAGTGAGCAAATTGACATGTGGGACCGAAGCGACATTGGACCCCGTACTTGCACATAGCAGTTTTATACTGGCTCTTTCCAGCATTGGGCATCTGCGGGTTTTCTGAGGCAGTGGGCGCCTCCCGCAGCTCCTCCTGACTGTGGGCAAAGTGGCAAATTTCTCCGTATTCACAGGTTCCGTCCTTCTCGTGGTTCTGACACATCCTCGTCTTATAGTCTGGGCGAGCCCGCGCCTTGGCGGCTAGCTTCTTCCTCGCCTCGTCCGTCAGCTCGCTCGGTTTAAGCGGGGTCTTCTGCCTCAGCTCGTGTCGCCCGTGGGCGTACTGGCATCTGTCGGCGAACTGACAATACAAGCCGTTCATGTAGGCTGTACAGAGAGACGTTTTGTAGGCAGGATTCGACTCAGGGTTGAGCACGGCAACTGCCTTTTGGAGCTCGCGCACCCCGTGAGCGTAGTTGCAAGCCCCGCCGAATGCGCACACCCCGAACTGCAAGAACTTTTCGCACAGTTTGGTCTTGAGTTTCTTCTCACCTGGCCGCCCCTCGACGTCACCCACAATCTTTCCATCCGGAGTGCGGAGCTCGGACGTGCCGTGAGCGTAAGAGCACGACTCGCCATTCTTGCAAGGTCCGGCCAAGTAAAACTGGCACAGCGTCGTCTTGTACATAGGTCCAGAGACGCTGGCAGAGCCCGAGCCCTGATTGGGCTCCGATGGCTTCCCTTCCACGTCGTCCGCCATGTGTTGAGCGCCAGGAGGGTCTTGACGTCGCTGACGAGGAAAGCCTTAGCGACGAAGATCAGGACCTCGACAACAGTGCACACAGACTTCAAAGAGACTTCTCGGTGCTCTCGGTGCTCGCGAGTATGAAGACCTTGCGGTGCAATCGGTGCAGGGTGAGGCGAGAGCTGAGACGAGACAGGGAGGGAAGGATGGAAGAGCTATACGGATCAAGTGGCGCCACCTAACGGATAGAACCAGCAGATCACTTACGGTCATGGCACAAATTGCACATTCTTTGCTTTTCTTTTGTTCCATAAGTACGACTGGCAGTGTTCACCGACCTTAAGGCAGAGGTCGGTGAGCTAGGTTAGGACAGACGGGGATGGCGCAGAGGTTATGCCCGAGAGCGGAGGATGGCGACCTATGGCAACAGCACATGGGCACTCTCCACAGCACATAGTGGTACACTACAGGTTGAACTTGCTGCAGTGTGCATGAGGGCACACTCTACACTATCGCATTTCCACTATACCCATTAATCTGTGAAAAATCCTCTCTCTCGTTTTGGAGGGGCCTGATGCGGTTTCTCTCACCCAGAGGGCGCTTCCAACAGCACAGCTTAAACTGCGTCTCCCAGCGACCACTCCAGGTTAGGGTCGATGCGGGCTGCGGCCCGCAAAGGCCCGCAAATTTGTCAAAGCCCGCAGTCGGGCTCACTCCTACTGAACAACTGCTCAGGCAAGACTGGCTTGAAGTGGAGCGGTGTCCAAGCCTATCAAATATCTTGTCTTGCAATTATCTCAGGCAATATTAATAAAAGAATATTCTACTGGAATCAACAGAGTTTGCTCATATGAGCAGAATGGTCCAAATCAAATAAGCAAGTCAAGGTTCCAAGCTAATGCATTGGAGAGAATTTGGCAATGCTGTACGCAATCTCATGCTTGTCCAATGAGATGGAAGGCAAACAATCTTGGAATCTTACGTGCTTCTACGTTACACCCGCGGCCCGACCCGCACATGCTCAGCCCGCACCGGCCCTTTTCTAGGCATTATTTCCTGCGCAGCAGAGCCGTATCTATTCACGGCTGCGTTTCGAGCTTGATGAGGTCAGCACTTAGAGCTGCCACGATCGGAAATTAAGAGCGCGAAAATAAAGATGTGAATGTTTAAAAGATTTATTGGTAGCACCTAAAAGTTCTTTTCCATTTTTTTCTGGGGAGCAGAGGCGTATTCGGTAGCTCTTTGCACGAATCTTCACTCTCTGATCGGAGCAACGCGAATCCCAGCCAAGGTCATACAAGTTGAAAGTCGTGCCAGCACACTGCAAAGCGCAGATTTGATTTGAGGTGGGACAAATCCAAGTTACACAAACCTGCGAAAAACGTGCTTAGAAAACCAACTGCTGAGAGAGCAGAAACAACATGAGACATATCTTTAACTAGTTTAAAAAATGTCACGCTTATTCCGGCTGCGAGGAAGGTCCACTTTTAAACAGTGCAGAAGTACTTTTTAGGTACAATATCTTATCTCTCATCACCTAGAGGAGAAATGAAGTCTTCTAAATCCTCAGTGTGGTAAAAACCAAAGAGAAGGAATGTTGACCAATGGGTGATATCCAGAGAGAAAGGGAGGGAAGGAGACATTGGGGCTTGCGCAGAGAAAAGAGAGAAGAGGAACACATTTCCTTTATAAGGAGCGAGTGGGTAGTACGGGTGTACGCCAAAGAAAATAAAGGAGGGAGAAGGTGAACGTTGCCCTGGCTTGCTCTGAGGATTTTGAGGCCACTAGCCAGCTGTCATGGTGGTCCTCTCTTTCACAGATAACTTAAGGCTGCAGTCACACATGCAGGCAGACTCAGCTGCTCAGTCGCACTGCAGCCTAAAGTTATCTATGAAAAGG
>JAAUXU010070591.1_pt1 | contig 18849 bp, 30 predicted proteins | sample 7278151 | NCBI WGS metagenome assembly JAAUXU01 (sample SAMN14350113, study PRJNA611818) | marine sediment metagenome | isolation source: surface marine sediment (1.8m) | place: French Polynesia: Moorea | collected 2018-08 | reverse complement strand
GTCCTAGCGGCGGCCCAAATCAGGCCGATTTCTCACGATTTTGGTATGTATGGATTCAGAAAAAGGAGCTCTACAACTTTTGTTTAATAAACTTTTTCTGAAATGACCAAAAATTGGCGAAAAATGACATTTTCGTCATGGCGACAGTAGTCAGAAGCTGAAAAATGACGTTGGAGGACGGTCTAGAATTTCCTCCCAAAATTGGGTGGTCCTATACTACTTACATATATATATAAGTGTATATACATATATATATATATAAGTGTGTTGCTAAAGTACAAAACGCACCATTGTAAACGCCCCCCGAAGGATGGACGTAGATAATTGTTGGGATGATAGCGACACTGAAAGATAAACTGTTTTATGTACGGAAGTACACTGTTTACGTACACTTACGACACGATCCCGGGGTAAGGCAAGCCCTCGGGCGTGAGCACCGGGTGCCGGACGGCGGACGGGCGCCGGACCAAGGCCAGGGGCACGCCGACGGCAGCGCGACGCAGGCCGCCAGGCGGGCGGGCTTTCTCACCACCACAACGTTTAAAGGTCCCCTCGCAACAAGGAAGTCGGTGCTCCTCCAGCCTACGTCGCTGCTGCTGCGCTGTCATCTCAAGCCTGTGCTTTGCTCTGCTGCTGCAAAACACTGAAATTCCAGCTGTTTGGATGAGATCTAGCCGCACTCTTCCAACCATGACAACGGCGGGCAAGACTTGAGGTGGGGCCAGGATGAACATCATGAAGAAGATCCTGTCCCAGGGCTCTGTCGCCTCCGCCGCTGCCGCCACTGGGCAGACGGACGCTGCCGAGGCGGAGGAGACGGAGCCGCTGGGGCTGGCGCACCTTAGGCGCCAGTTCCAGGAGCTCCAGGCGCACCAGGTTATGTCGTCTGAGACGGAGCGCGAGGAGAGGATCTACATGCTCTTGCCGCTCTTCTGCAAGGTAAGACTTCGTGTCGCATCTCTCGTGGGGCGGGGCTGACTGCCGAGTGCAGGACGGCCGATGTCATAGAGTTGGCCCTAGTGACTGAGACCACGAAGAGGTTAGCTTGGACACACTGGTGTGACAGAAAAGATCCCTTCTTAGTTGTTTGCTAGCCTGGATGGGTCAGTAAGCCGTCGGCTCGGATCTGAGGCGGCCATTTGGTTTGGGACAGCGTCTGGACGACTGCTGGTGCAGGAGGTTCGGAGACGGGCAGGGAACCAATCCACGGAGGCGGCGGCGACTGCCATTGCCACCTTTCTCGAGGTGGACGAAGCTGAGGACTCCAGCAACGGTTGGATGCTGCTCTCGGCCGTCAACATCCTCGTCGCAGAGGCTGACGAGGAGATCAACGACGTGAGTTTCTTTTCTTTTCGACACCGTGTCTGCCAGGACTAAAACGGCGGCGTCTTTAAAGGTCCTGACGACTGCGTCCGTCCCCTCCACGTTGGTGAAGTGCCTGTACCTGTTCTTTGACCTCCCACCGCTAGCGACCACGGCAGCGACAGCGGCGGCAGAAGAGGGCACGTTTACACCTGGAGAGAGGAGGATCTTGCTTCAAAAGCTCTTCATACAAGTAAGTACTGGGGCTGCATCCATGCTATCCCGTTGACGCCAAGACCGTGGTGTGTCGTAAATATCGTGTGAGTCAAAAAGCGCAACGTCAAGCATCCAAATGAAGATGCCAATTGAAGGTGGAGCCAATACAAGACGACGTGGATGACGTTTTCCAGCTTCGTGGCGTAGAAACTGCTACTTCATTGCGGAGGGTGTAATTTTGCTTTTCACCATGTCTCACGTCGATCTTTTTTAAGAATTAATTATCTTAAATCTTTTAATTATCTAAATCTTTTAACGAAATAGTGCACCCTGCCTGACACTCTTGGCTCTCATCCGACTATAGTTTTGTGTGTTCAACTAAGCATCTATCAAAAATCATGTGGTCACGACTTCACCCAGGTGTTGCTGCGCTTGAGCACTCACGTCCCTGCCGTTGAGGAGCTTGCGCGCAAGGACGACCTGACTCTGCTCTTCTCCGCCGTTACTTCGGCGTGTCCGCCGGAAAATGTCAAGTGGCGCAAGACTGCGGCCGACGTCCTCCTCTCCATATCCAGACACAGCCTTAGCGCCCCAGTCATCTCCTACCTCCATAACAAGGGCTGCATTTCCCTGTGCATTGAAAACATGCAGCGCTCGTCCCAAGACCTCGCCCCCCTGGAAGTCGTCGAGATGTTCGTCGCAGTATTCTGCTTCCTCAAGGACTCTGCGCAGGGCTCTCAGACGCTCCTGGACGACTTCAAGACCTGCCAGGGCTACAATTTCTTAGCCGAAGCTCTTTTGAAGTGAGAACATGGACTAACATGCATAAGAGCTGAAATGCACAACTAAATGGATATATTGACGCTATTTACAGACAAGAAAAGATGCTGGAGACTGAGTCAGAATCGAGCGAGGCCATCCGCAATCTGGTCCTGTTGGTTGCCTCCTTGTCGTTCTGTGGACATACGGAACTCAAGGTAGACTTCTTGTCCTCGACGATTTACGAATTGGACTCATTCAAGCTGCCGGAGCCGGAAAACCGAGGGTCAACGGTGCGAAATGTGCATGCTTTCGCGGTGTTGCAGTCGGTGTTTTCTCGCGCTCAGTCTGAGCGCCTCTCCACGATCGTGCTTGACGCCATCGCCACCGTCTACAACGCCGACGGTGCCAACTACTTCCTGTTGGAGAGACAAAACAGCCTCTCGCAGTTTGCAGAAAAACTCTCCGCCAAACCGGCGTCCGCGCAGAGAAAGTTTTACCAGCTGCTGGAGTTCGTCGTCGTCCACTTAAAACACGTGCCAGCCAAGGAGCTTGTGGCAGTCGCAAGGTATGTTTGGAGAAATTTGTTTTTATGCATCTCGAAGTCAGCATTGCAGTATGACTTAAGAGGTCCAAACATTGGCACAGCTTAGTCATTTAACAAAGGTACCCAGCCCTAAGAACTGTTGTACAGAAGCCTCAAGAGTGGTTAGGTCTTGCCTTTACCCGTGCTAAAGAACACGTTCGATTTGTCCATGTTCGAAGACCATGTTACCTCAAGCCCCAATTCTTTCTGTTAGGCTGCTCAGAGCAAACCCACACAACGACGACTGCCGCGAGCCTGCGCTGCGCTCGCTGCTCGTCATTCTCAAGTTCGACCCAGTCTTCAGAGACGTCTTCAGGGAAGTAGGTGAGTCAAAGAGAAGAAACGTTTCCAGTGTTGAGGGTGGCAGTTCATTCCCCACACACTTCAGGAATGGTGGAGGTCTTTGCCGACCTGTTGAAGAGCGACGTCTGTTGTCCTCCTTTGGTGAACGTCGTGTGTGAGGTCCTATCTGGTGGTTGCCACGAGAACGCCGGCGTCTTTCGCGACTGCGGGGGCATCGACGTCCTAAGAAGACTCATCCTTGACAAAGAAGAGTCCGGCTTGTCCATCATGCAGCAGCTTGTCTTGGCAGGTGGCTGCGACGAGGACCTCGCCGCTTTCCTGGGTCTCCTTCAATCTGCTGACGACGTCGTTCTCAAAACCAATGTCATCAACGCCATCTCCGGCTGTCTCAGGGAGAGTCACAGAGCCAGAGCCGGGTTTAGGTAACGTGCCATAGCGCCGTTTGCACGACCAATAAATTCAGCCAAGACCCTCTTGCCACGTTGGACCACGTTGGACCACGTACCGGACTGCTGCACTTGGGTCTTTCGTTCGACTGAATGTCCGGTTCGTCGGAAACCCGGTCTTGTACACTTTACGGCCGATGCAAAAGGGATTTCGTGTCATTTTTTTAACGTTTTTTCTCTCTCAGACGAGTCGGTGGCTTCGTTTACTTGGTGTCTGTGTTGGTCTCTCTTGAGGGTTCCCTGTCTTTCGACCGCAGCATGGACGACGACGTCGTGGTCTCCACATTTTCTCTCTTACGCGCTATCTTCGCATGTTTTAACGTCGTCATGAGGTTCGAGCCTGCAAATGCCAAGTACTTTCAGGTAATAATTTATATATTCACCTTCCACTCAACCCCACCAATCATTCGCGATCATCGACCCGGAGGCAAACCACAGTGTTCTGTGGTTCGACTCCGGGGCTACCCGAAAGGTTCTCATAGACTTTTTTTTAATAAGGGAACGAATAATTCGAGAAGGGGTTACTATTGAGAGCAGGTTAAAAGTTGAAGCAAGACGATGGATCACTTTTCGGGCGTCTCACCCAGAGGAGTAATGACCAACGAGTATCGACCCTTTAATGACTATCTCAAGGGGTCCATTCAAGCCATGTCAAGCTTTATTCAGATCTTATTCTCTTAAGTGGATGCTAACAATGTTGACAAACATCGATTAGGTCGAGATGAATTGCGGCAACAGCTTGGCGGAGACGATAAAGTTGTTGGGGTGCTTCTCGGCCTCTCCCTCCACGAAAATCACAAAATTGTCAGAAAGGGACCAAGAAGAAGCGGTGGTCTTCAGGGAAATATTCGACACGTGCTTGGGTGATCTCAGAGATTGTTGGTCCAAGCACTCAGGGAGATATCCGCCCAAGATCTTGGCCGCAATCGTCGTGTTTCGGATGCTCCACGACTTGGCCATTGAGGCCTATGAAAAGAGTAGCAGAAACGTCGCCAGAGTCAACTCGGTGGGCAAGACAAGCTGTGATGAAGACAAACCAAAGAAACCGATTCTGAACCTTTCCACAACTCCGCCAGCCCCGGAACCCACAATTGTGCATCCAGGTACGCCCATGTGCCCGTTGCAGTCCTGTTTATCCCTGACCACAATGTCCGTCTCCCCTACAGCTGTGGTCACCTCCATGCTGAAGCTCTTACCAGGACTGCAAGACGAGAATAACGTCACCTTAGGTCTCCAACTGGCAGCGTCTGACGTCATGAAGTCGCTGTTGCGCAGCGATCGCAATCAACAGACATTGTGTGACGTTTCCCTTGTCGCCGATGTTCTGGAGGTTTGCGTTCCTGCCCTTGAGGATGACGAGCACCCCCTGCATGGTAACGCCCACTGCATCCTCGAGAGGCTCGCGGCGCAGAAGCTGGAGCCGAGTGACCTGAGGAACTTTCTGAGGTTAGGGAACCCTCTGGCCTGTCTGGACCCGGAAAGAGAAGGTGGCGGTTGCGGCTTCGTTCCATTAACGCGAATCAAGACGTTGGTGTCGATGACGACTCCTCGAGACTCTCAACAGAGCAACTCCATCATCCAGCCGCCATTCGTAGAACTGGACATGACCTCTGAGGGATTTGGCTGCCTCTTTATCCCGAGCCTCTCACCATCGAGCAGAGTGACGACGGTAACGGCTGCTTCTTCTCCAGCCGCCACAAAGCCGGAGGTGACTGCCGCCGGGGCAGTCGTCAAGGGTGGAATTGGAAGTGGAGACCGGCCTTTTCCCCCGAGTCCTAACGGCCTCAGCTTCTCCACTTGGGTGTGTGTGGACAAGTTTTCCGATCCGAGATGTGATCCACACCCTATTCGACTCCTGACAATCGTCAGGCAGTTGGTGGCAGCTGGCGACGAGCCAGCAGTTGCCGCCGGAGAGGATGACGCGTACGTCTGCCTGTCCATTTGTTTATCAGCCCGTGACAAGGCTGTCATCATCACTACACAAGAGAGTCAGTAAACCTAAGAGCATTATTTCATAATATATGCACGCTCAAGCGATGACTGACCCATGTGTCTTCCACAGCTGCTATGAGCGATTGGAGCGACTTCCAGCCTGATTTTAGTGGCGACCGTGGAGTCCGAATCTGGTTTCCTGACCTCATTGCGGAGTGCGAGTGGCATCATATTGTAGTCGTGTTAAACAGACAGAACCTGAAGACCCCCTCGGTCTCGCTCTTCGTCAATGGACAGCACATATCGACACAGAGGTATGTTCTGCATACGCGTACGTGTACGTACGAGCTCCCGACGTGTCCAGTAAATGAGTAGTGAAGTTGCCTCATCTCGCAGGATGCAATACATCAACTTGTATCCCGGCCCGGGCGTCACGTTCGCCACTGCCTCGAGTACCGTACACGGGTTCATAGGGACCCCGCCGCAGTGGAGGAACCATTCCAGGCTCTGCTGGAAGCAGGTGAGAGTGAGAACAGTCTTGGGAATTTTGCTTTATACCATAGCTTTGAGGAATATCCCAAATTTGAAGCAAAACGTTGAGGAAGAATAACGCTTGGTCAACAAAATTATCGTAACATTGAGATTTGACTGGATGCATTCATAATTACATATATATAACTACGTGTAAACTTAATTCATCGATACTAATTAATTATGTTTACAAGTCTTTGAAGAATGCTGTTCTGAATACAGGGCCCTTGTCTTCTCTTCGAAGAAGTCGCATCTCCTGCGCTCGCCTCGTTGCTCTTCAGACTCGGGCCCCACTACTTAGGGTCGCTGCAGGCGCCACAGGTGAGATAGGGCCCTTATTTGATAACCCAGTAGGGATTCAACGTTGTGCTTTCCTCAGGTCACGAGCTCCTCTTTGTCCTCGCTGGAAGTGCTTCCGTCGCAGCTGCCTGAGGAGAAGTTGGTGTTCGGCTTGAACGCGGCTGCGTCTTCTCAGTTGACGCTGGCTAAGATCCGTAAGGTTTATAACCGCGCTGACAATCGTTCAGTAGCGCGCCAGCTATCGATGGCGCCTGGCGACAACGCCTCCCCTATCGGGGTCGTGCATAACTCGGCAGCGCACCTTCTGGGCGCGGCACGGCCGCTCGGAGGCGTGGTCGTAGGATACCTGGGGGTTAGAGTCTTCAACCCGCAGCCGGTATCGAAGGTAAGGTGGACGCACCTGTAGTAACCACAGAAAATTCTATAGCATACGTACTGCTTAAAGGTGATAGAGACCGTTGGCGGGTGCGCTGTATTATTGGGCCTCGTTGCCATGTCCAGAGACACCGAGAGTCTCTACGCCGCCGTCAAGTCTCTTCTGTGTGTCCTCCGCAGTAACCCTCTGGCCAGGAGAAACATGGACAAGGAAAGAGGATATCAGATTATGGCGATGCTGCTGAGGAAAAAGGTTCGTGACCTGACCATTCTCCTTCAGGTGACCTCTCCCGTCAACTGGAAAAACCTAATTAGTATGCATGTATGATATCCCGATGTGACCATTGTGACTCCAACGGTACATACGATATCAAGTTGGCAGCTTCACGATGCTGTATTTAAATTTGTTTCTCAGGCATCAATGCTGAACTCGCACATCTTGTATCTGATGTTCACGATGTGTGGCACGGTGGAACCAACAGGGTCAACTCCTGCGGCGGGTGCGACCGCCCCAGCAGGAATTCCCAATCTCTCGGCCTTCAGAGATGTCCTGTGCGACCTCGAGTTGTGGCGCCAAGCGGCGCCGGAGTTGGAAAAGGCTCTCATCGAACACTTCTTCGAACTAGTCGCTGACACAAGTAAATTAGATACAGCGTCGTAGTACACTTGAATTTGCCTCAGATGGACTTTTTTAAGGCCTCCAACGCAACGGCGCGATCATTCGCACGATGCGAGATCTGGACATGGTGGAAAAGTTGCTGGCGCTTCTGAAGAACAACAGCGAGGAAGTCGAAGCTCGCTCATCCTCTACAATCCTAACGTTGCTTAACGTGATTCACGCGCTCCTCTGCTCCAGCCCAAGAGTTACCGATGTCCTTTGCTTCGCACTATTTACCGCAGCCACTTTGAAGCCCGACGCCACGTCCGAGAGAAAACTTGGTCGACTGGAGGAGGAGGGAACTGGAGAGGACGATGGCGGCGACTCCTTCGTCGTCTTACGCAATCGCTGTCTCAAGCTCTTCTTCTCCTTGCTGTACACCGGCAAAAAGGTGGGGACTGCATAAGTCAAGCAAGAATTTATGGTTTTTCACGTCTTTCGTTTTTGTCCTGAAGTCTCTTTCAATGTGGTCATGCCATTCTTTATGTCCCTGCTCTCCTGCCCTTGGACCCTTCCCTCGGGTTATCCTCCCCCGTCCACTCTCAAGCAATATGTACAGTATGTACCCATCGTATACTTTATTTGGCTCACGTTCTGGAAGTGCAGAATGCGTGAAGGAATTTCCATAACTGCTTTGCTCGCCAGGTTCACATCAAGTACTGCGAGGACGTCGTTCAGGTCATCGGGTTTGATTGGGTGCTACTTTTCCTACAAGGTCACCTGCACCCAACCACGGTCGTTTGGGGGCTCAGGTGAGTCGTGTGCCTATCGATACAATGATATTGCTGGCTCTCATAAGATAGTTGTCTACAATGACATGTTTGTATAGAATCCTGATGACGCTGGTCTCTGTGCCGGCATTGATGGAGAAGTTCCGGAGCGGCACGTGCAATGGCCATTGGTTAGCCAAGTCAGAGGTTGTCCTGCAGGACAAAATGGTTCGCGCTCTGGGCCAGACTCAGTCAGTTTCCTCAACGACTTCGGTGCTGTCGTCCAAGAGTTGCTTCGTGATCCGGCAGGAGCTGTTCTCGGTGCCAGGATTCCAGCAACTCAACTGGCTGATGCCTTCACACGTAGATATTCCCGAGAGCTACTTTCTCGTGATCGCTATGGTGCTGGGAAGGACCCTCAAGGATCTTCCGGAAGAGCCCAAATTTGACATGGACACAGTGTGGAACCACGTCTTTGGCGGCGGTGAAGTAGAAACAGGGTCCGTGGAGTTGTCGAGCAGGATCAGCTTGAGTGGAGACGCAATGATCACGATTCTCGGCATGGTGAGACCCGCACTGTTCAAATGCTACATCATGATCATGGGCCATGAACACGTTACAGGTGCGCACTCTTCTCAACTACGAGTTCAAAAACCCTGAGAAGCTGCCCACATTTGCCAAGGAGTACCCCGTAACTCTGACTCAGTTCCTGTGCTACCTGTACCACAACGCGGCAGATTTTATGCCCGTTTTCATGACCGAGGACGTCCTGACAGCCCTCGTGGCCACGCTTTTCCCCATCGTCAGTAGCAGCAGTTCCTCGCCCATCAAGAGCTCGAACAACGAAGAAGAAGGTACGGAGCATTTCAACTACTCATGACGAGTACCTTGTATTGAACATATTTTTTGTTAAGCAGGTGATCAACTCTGCAAGCATCCAGCCCGTCGAAACATCATCCATTTCATGCGGACGCTGATCGTGGACTCACTGTCCCTGGCGCCCCCGGCTCAGAAGAACTCGCCAGTTATCGACTTGCTACTCAACGCAAAGCCCGAGAACGCCAACTATGCGCAGAAATGCAGGTAAGGTGAATGCGATGGCGTCATCATTATTATCATTGTCGACGTTGGCTTTGGATAACTCTGACGTGCCGTTACGTAGATTTCAGACGGAGCTCCTCGGTACTGTGATGGACCACTTAGTCGCTGCGGACGTGCTGATCGGCGATCAAGCTGCTCTGCCCATAGCGTCCTCAGGCAGTTCGCAAAACGTCGCCCCCAACGTTTTCTACTTGGCGACGAGACTTGTGGACAAACTGTGGCAGGTACAGAGATGAGTCTTGACACTCCTGACTGTCCTAAACCATTTCCTAAAACTCCTAAAAAAGAGGGTGAAAGTTACGGCCATTTGTAACCTCCCGACTTATAAGCATAGGATTACTATTAAATGTTTATCAGCTCTACATAAGACCCATTAAAGATTGTAAACTACGTAAATTCGGCGGCCTCCGAAATTTATTCCATGCTGTAATAGTAAAATCTTAACGTCCACGCCTGCTTTGCTATTATGTAAGAAGAGAAAGTTTCATGCAATAAATTTCTGTTAATTTTTTAACTGTAAAGTTTAACTTCAACTTTTTTTATGCTATGCCTCTTGCTTGTCGACCTCACACTATACAAAAACAAAAATTTCTGGTCTTTACACCTCCATGGTCATTTACAGCATATATAATGTACAGTTGTACATGTATGAACCGAACGTATAAACAGAATGTATTTCATCATGGTCATTCGTTTTCTACTTACCTAGGGCGTGTTCAAGAAGGACCCTGACGAAGTCTTTGAGTTCGTGCTTAAGTTGATCGCTCAGGCGAAGCGTCGTAGCAGCAGCAGCAGCAGCGCCATGACACTTGTGGGCGGAAGCCTCTCGTCACTGGAGGGCATCTACAACTGCCTCAACAGGACAATCCTCTACCTCCTGTCCAGGTGCATAGAGAGCAAAGGTCTTGCATTACCTTCCGAATGCATCGTCCCGCTCTTTGTTCTCAGACCCCACACACCTCCTGGCGTCGCTAGCCAAGTGACGACTCTGGATGCCCTGCATAAGCTGACCACGCACCGCGGCATCGTCTTCGGGGCAGGAAATCACGACCTCGACTTCTTTGGTTGCCTCACCTTCTGCTTGCTCCAGATTGCAGCAGGATTGTCCATCCCAGTCGACCGTAAGTGCAGGGATGATATTCTTTTCATTCACATGCTTAAGACGCACACCCTTACCTTGGCAGCTGATTCCAAGACCAAATGGCACGTGACTCCAACGTCGGACCAGGAAGACCTTGAGCCCGGGGAGTCCGCCAACGTTCACCAGGGCCAGCATCTTCTGCGTAACGCAGCCTTTCGAGTATGGGAAGAGCTCTATGTCTGCAAGCGACCAGCTCTGGAGGAGGCATTCAAAACATCATTCGGAACACGGGCAAGAATTACATTTTAAGTCTTTTTCTTGCTAGATTGGTACAATGTCATCCTATATCTTGGCAGAACTCGACGCCTCCTCTGGAGTCCGTCCGGACATCCGTAAGCGAGGCGGCGGCCAAGATGTGGCGGCAGCGACTTGGTCAGGAGCGCTACCGTGGCGGCAAATCTGCTGCGGCCGCAGCGGCATCCGCGCAACCTGTAGAAATGTTTCAAGCTCAGTTGGAGTCGCGCATCCAAAAGATCACTGGTGGCTTCGCCGGCGGATTGAAGCGACTGGCGTCAGTAGGAGGAGGCGGTGGAGAGAAGTCTGCAAAGGAGAGGGTGAGGGAGCCCCCACCAAGAGTGGAGCCCAGTCTATTGACCAAGGAGGTAAGGGAACAAAAAGAGACATTTACCATTGGTCCGTGGCTTCACTCACGATGATATGTGATCTCTGGACTTGACCATCAACCCGTCCAAGGGGCCGGAAGAGCCTAATTTCACTGTACAAACGACCTTTTGCTGGCCTTAGCCATTTCTGAGACAAGCCATGATTTATTTACAGCTCCGGGATTACTGCGTACATCAGAGGGACTAAAATGTCCGTTCAAAGTAGTTCCGCCACTTGTCGACTTTTCTCAACATTTTGCACTCGCTGAAAAGGAATTTGACAAATCTTGGAAATGCGTTGATCGTCCTGACGTGACTCAATGTATTCCAGGTCGTCGAGCACTCGACCCTGTCGCATTTGTCCGTGGTGATTGAGGTAGTTGAGCAGCATTATCGCAACCTCGCGCAGACCGACAGACACATGCTCAAGTACACCGAAGAAGAGTGGCTGAGGACCGAGGCAAATCTGACCCGCGAGCGTGGCCTTTGGGGTCCGTTGAGCGAGGATCCGTTGACCAAGTGGATGCTGGATATGACTGAGGGTCCGAGCAGAATGCGCAAGAAGCTCATCCGCAACGAATTATTCTATTTGCATTATCCGGCCCCGCACAAGAGGAAGAAGGACGACAAGGAAAAGCCTTTGAAGTACAAGCGCCCGACTAGTCTGGATAGCTTGCGTTGGCACGACCGATTCGCAGCCAAGGGGAACAGCAGTCGGATGCTGCTGGACGAAGACGATGAGACGGAGGCGCTGGTGGAGATGGAGTACGACGACTGCGACGTCGCCGTTCCTGACCACAAGGACCTCACCATCGACGAGCAGATGAGAAAGATTGGGCAAGTTAACTCTTTCACTAGCTTCGTTGTGTAGGAGTGAAGTACTTCCGTGTGCGTGAGTAGGATTCCCAACTGAAACAGTGCCCAGTGGGCAACCATCAAAATTTATTGACACCATCTCACATGTGTAGGTTCCAGCTCGGCCGGACAAAGGCCAAGCAGCCAAAGAAGGAAGAAGGTAACGACAATGACGAGGATGATGAAGATGACGATGAGGGAGAAGAAGCCCTTGTCGAGAGCGAAGATCCCGTTAGTCCGACAACGGCGTCCACTTTGACGTCCCCGAAGACCTCCGATGAGTTGAGCTCCGACTATCAGACGGTGATGAGGCTACTGGAGGAGGGGGAGAAGATCACACACATGTACAGGTGAGCACAACATGTGTACCGTACATGACAAGGGAATTAATTTTGTTTTGTGTTTCGAAGGTGTGCGCGCATTCAGGGCTTGGATACGGCAGAGGGTCTGCTGCTCTTTGGCAAGGATCACTTCTACATTTTGGACGGATTCACCTTGGTCAACGGACGAGAAGTCCACGACATTGAATCCATTCCGTTGGACAGGTTCGAGCCCATCATCCCCGTCGTTCCTGGTCAGCAGCTGTCGTCCAAGCTGAGATCCAAACGACAGGTATTTTTTTTTTACAGTTTTGAGTATGCTTCATCTCTGCAGCACTATCAAGTAATCATTGTCAGGCTCTAAAAGTTTCCAAAGCTTCACTATAGTGCATTCTTGTCCACAGCACTACTTATAGGAGAAGCTTTTGTAAAACCTGAACAGTGAATGGTATCAAGAGTTCCTTGGATTCTGCTGGAAGTGCGATCAGATTTTCTGCACAAAATGTGTAGAAGAAACTGTTCACCCAAAAAGAACCCGACATCAACGTCTTACCATTCTCGATATAACAATGTTTCTAGGGGTAAATGAGCTCTTAATTTCCTGCTTACCAAATTGATGTTTAAGTGCGATCTTTTAGTCATTTTAATGATCCTTCTCGATATAACGATAATTTCTCATGAATTTTCAGTAAGACTTGGAGCTGGACAGTTAACAGAGAAAGATGGGACTAAAAAATATTATCAGTATTTATATTCGTAAAGTGTGATATACCTCACAGAAGCTACTTTTGTCTGTTGATTAATGCGCAATGCAAAGATATCAAGTATACCAGTTTACAGGTGGCCATATCTTTATACAGCATTGCCGTCAAATGTTCAGGAATCGCATAGTCCGACTAGATAGATAGAACATATGTACACGTGCTAGCATCCCAACAAGGACAAGGCACTATCGTAAGCTTACAAACATACCGGCTAAAGAATTTGCATAGTACATAGTAGAATTGCGTTGCGGCAAAACACCTTTTGCAGCTCGTTGCCCACTCTAAAGTGCTCAGTCACTTAATGGTTGGTTCAAAACAACACTTTGCATCTCGCCTTTCAGTGGAGGCCTCCAGGAACTTGATGGGCCCAGCAAAATCGCAGATCCTAGCTAAGCGCTCTTTTGCAAAGTTACTCATATGTTTTTACGCGTTATGAACAGGTCAACAAATTTTCCTATGACGTCGTACGAGAGGTCCACAAGCGCCGCTACCTCCTGCAGCCGATTGCCGTCGAGATTTTTTCCTGCGATGGTCGCAATCACCTCTTAGCGTTCGCCAAGCACATCAGACCCAAGGTCTATCAGCGTCTTTTGTCTGCAGCCGGGCCCGGGGTGGCAGACATCAGCGCCCAGTTGTCGGTGGCCGGGCAGAGCAGGTCGGCGAATGTCGAGCAGGTGAGTGCATTTCAATGAGGGAAGGGGACAAGCAAGGGGCTATATAAAATTACAGCACTGAACGTAAGCTTCCTCTAAAGTGTGCAGTTACCTCATGTACAATACTGAACTAAGATATTGCCGGCCGTATTGGAGCCCATGAACATCATGGAACCAGGCAAGGACGTTCCTGTACGTGGGGAAAAACTCACCCTCGTTACCCCTCAGGGCTCGGGTCTTCTGTCGACGTTGATGGGAGAGACTTCTGTGACTCAGCGATGGGTTCGCGGCGAGATTTCCAACTTTGCATATCTGATGGCGCTGAACACCCTGGCCGGGCGGAGCTATAACGACCTCATGCAGTACCCAGTCTTCCCATGGATCCTGGCTGACTACACCAGCGAGGAACTCGACCTCACTGACCCGGAGACTTTCAGGGACCTTTCAAAGCCCATGGGCGCTCAGACGCCGCGCAGGATGGAGCAATTTTTGAAGAGGTAATTTCACAGCACTGACAGTGACTTAAGCTACTAAGATTATCGGTTGCGTATGTTGCCGTACTTACATTGCAACTTGTGAAAACGCAGGTACGATGAATGGGACGATCCTCACGGCGACGCCTCTCCCCCGTACCACTACGGCACACACTACTCGTCTGCCATGATCGTCTCTTCGTATTTGGTGAGGCTGGAACCATTCACCCAGCACTTCCTCCATCTGCAGGTACGTCCTTGATTTCCTATCTTGACTGAGATATCGCCAACAAGACTAACAACGCGTTACAGGGGGGCCACTTCGACCTTGCGGATCGGATGTTCCACAGCGTGAAGGAGGCTTGGGAGTCGGCGTCGGCCAACAACATGGCGGACCTTCGAGAACTCATTCCGGAATTCTTCTACCTGCCAGACTTTCTGGAGAATCGCAATCGCTTCGATATGGGCACGAAACAGAACGGCGAGACCCTAGATGACGTCTTGCTGCCGCCTTGGGCCAAGGGCAGCCCCGAGGAGTTTGTGCGGGGTCACAGAGAAGCGCTCGAGAGCGAATACGTCTCCGCTCGCCTGCACGAGTGGATTGACCTGGTATTCGGATATAAACAGCAGGTACTTGCGTCTGAAGTCATGTGGCCGGGAATGGGGGGGGGGGGGGGGGGTACAAGAGGACGCCGTAAATGGGAATGGGGGGCACGAGGACCACCTGGTCCAGTAAAAGAGGTGAAGGAAGAAGATGGAAGGTACATATACCGGACGTCGATGAGAAAGAGCGATCTTGGATTTACCCATTGTTCTGGATGGACGACAGAATGCCGCCTGTGTAAGCAAATTGATGATTTTTCAGGGTCCCGCTGCAATCGAGGCCGTCAACGTTTTTCATCCACTCTTCTACGAGGGCAACGTCGACATCTTCAGCATTTCTGATCCTCTGCAGAGAAACGCCACTATCGGTTTCATTAACAACTTTGGCCAGATCCCTAAACAGTTGTTCAGGAAGCCCCACCCGGCCAAGAAGCCAACTGTGCCGGACAGCGAGAAAATATTTTTCCACCACTTGACGAACCTTCGCCCGTCCATGAGCCCCGTAAAGACGCTGAAGGGACCGGTAGGGCAGATCCAGTGCGGCAACGGGGACGGGGACTTCAGCAAGGTCATGTACGCGGTCGAGCAGAACAAGGTCAGCTTTAACCATTTCCGTGCAGTACATACGCTAAGAGTTTGAGGAACCAAAAATATCTCCTTCTTAGGTGTTGGTTCCTGGAAATTCCAACCGCTACCTTGCGTGGGGCTACGCGGACCAGAGCTTCCGGTTGGGGAACTACGACTCCGACCGCGCAGTCTTTGTCTGCGAGCCCTTGAACTATATGGTTGGACAGGTACATATTGGAACAGTTTAAGTGCAGTTAACGCCAGAAGTTGAAGAAAGCAAACTTAATTCATATCTTAATGTATATTTACAAATGCACTTCCTTTTAAAAGCTACTTCGATCGCACGGCCAATATATTGCACTCTTATGTTTATGGCACTGCCTTTGTAATAGCTGAGCATCATTCTGGAAACAAGAGCAGGAAACCGGAGTCTTCTTCAGCTTTGTACAAACTTTTGATCTGATCTGTAAAATGTATAGTGGGATCGCTGTCTGGACGAGCGTCAATCCTGTATTGACTCTTTCAGGTGCTCACTTGTGTCTGCCCAAGTTCCAAGCTGGTCCTGACTGCAGGCACTGGAACAGTCGTCTCCGTCTACGAGTATCAGAAGGAGTCGCGCCAGCTGACGTCCAAGAAGACGCTTTTCGGACACACGGATGCCGTCACTTGTCTCACCGCCAGCGCCGGATGGGGACTGGTACACGCAATAAGACGTTGAAGCTCCATCACACAGGTGCATGTGCTCTTGCTCTCTTGTTTAGGCTGTGTCTGGGTCTCGTGACCGGAGCGCGATCCTGTGGGATCTCTCCCGACTCTGCTACGTCAAGGCTCTTCCCGGCCACGCAGGTCCAGTCGCTGCAGTCGCCGTCAATGAACTCACAGGCGACATCATTACTTGTGCTGGTATGAAGAACCCACCTACAGAATATTCTACAGTTATTCTATCACTTACTGACTTCCATATTCACATTGAACTTGAGTCGACCCTCCGGGTCCACATTCTGGGTTGAGTCCTGCTCGCAACATCTCCACCTCCTTCCGAGGTGCTGAAAGAACAACTTGTCTACATAAGCGGGGACTCCTTGAGAGGAGGGGGCAGGTGGTGGTTCAACCATGACCCTAATGGTCGTTACGGTCTTATGCAGAAATTATGCCTTCTATCTATATTATGTTCTCATCTTCATGTACGGAGTGTACAGTAAAGTACGCAGTTGTAATCTAAATTTGCAATTTTTCTGATTCCAAGATTGACTATGTTTTACTTTATTGGTGGCCTGAGTTTCTATGTCGACCTCTCCGTTACAGAAGAAACTTAGAAGTGCAGTAAAAAAGTTATCGCATTTTGGGGGGGTCCCCCGGTATTCTTATTTAGTACAAGAAATCTCGAGGGACTGAGAAATGTCTACTTTTTCTGGATTCCTCGAGATATAGAATCTGACTTCTCGTGAAACGCAGGATCTTGGCTGTACCTGTGGGACGTGAACGGCCGTCCCTTGGCCTCTGTGGACACGGCGGCGGACTCGCCGCCAACCTCTGCGGTGCCCAGCAGACAAGTGAGTCAATTCTTTGCTCTGTCCGCACACTTTTTCTACATCCTGCTGTTGTCCGCCGCAGATCTTGTGCGTATGCTGTTCTCAGCATCACGAATGGGACCGCGAAAACGTCATCCTGACGGGCTCTAGCGACGGTGTCGTGCGGATGTGGTCGGTCGACTACATCGAGGTAGTGAAGGGAGAAGAACAAGAAGAGAGCAAGAACAAAGAAAGAAACGAAAAGTCCTCGGTGAAGTCGCTCACCCTCTCCGATGCCTTGGCGCAGTCAAGGAAATCTGATATCGACGAAGAAGACTCTTCAGACACTGAAGGGGAGGATTTGGATAGCGCTGCTGACGAAGATGAAGAGAAAAAGAAACTAGGCGATTCTTCCGAGAGCGGCAGTGACCAAACCAGCATCCAGGTTACCAACGAAGATTTTGTCGTCGTCGTCAGCAATAGCAGCAAAAACTTGGAGGATAACACGGATGGTTACACTTGGGTCCGGCGCCTCGTGTTCCGGGCCAAGCTGACGATGCACACGGCGTTCGAGCGCTCGGATAATGCGGATCCTGCGGCAGTGACCGCGCTCGCCGTGAGCAAAGATCACAGGACTGTCTACGTCGGAGACGAGAGGGGAAGGGTCTTCTCGTGGGTCGTTTCCAGCAAGCCCGGGAAAGGTAACGTAGTCATATTGTACATGTGCAGGAAGTTTAATCTTCTCTTTTCCAGGGATGGTTGATCACTGGTGCAAAGATGGGTCCTCCGAGTCGTGTCTGGGCTGTGGGGTGAAGTTCACCATCTACGAGCGCCGCCACCACTGCAGGGCGTGCGGAAAGCTCTTCTGCAGTTCGTGCACTAAGTACCAATCCGAGATACCAAAGATGAAGATCGCGCAGAAGGTGCGCGTGTGCAAAGCGTGCTTGGATCTCATCAGAAGACAAGAGAAGTAACGAGCTGCCAAAAGTTGCCATTTGAACCCCTACGTACCGTAGAGCTACAGTGTACGTATTGACAGCATCCTACTTACATCTGTTGTTGACCTTTAATATCAATGTTCTCGTACGTTAAACAAATCTTTTTGATCTGATGGTTTTAAGCCTTAATAGCAGTTGTCAGAGTGTTTTACTTGTGCATTTCTACGAGAGTCTCGTGATGTGATCTTGAACATGCATTCCCTTTAGCTGTGTCATAATGAAATATACTTGTATAGTACTCCAATGATTAGTAGTATACGGCTGTACAGCTATGCATGTAATCTTAAGTAATCGACTTTGGCACCCATGCACTTCACACCGGCTTCCTCAAAGCAGGAGACGTTCGTGTTGGTCCAGGAGAGTGAGTGCAACTTCTGCTGCTGCGGATCTCACTTGTAACTCTCGCAAGCGCCTGCGACTCTTCTGCACATCGTCCAAGAGGTTCCCAAGGATGACTTTTGGAACGGCCGCTAAGGCTTCCTGGAGGTTTTCTTCTCTGTAGACCCTCAGCCATCCACCACTTTGCAAGTCTTCTCTGTTAAGGGTCAACAAGAAAATGCAAGCGAGTGCGTTCCAGTTGAGGTCCCCGCTCCCGTCCACAGCCAAGTTGGATCCGAGCCCTTCCCTCAAGATGATCGACTTGGACAGGTCCGGGAATGGTGACAACGAGAGCAGCGAGGCAAGGGAGATCGGCACGTGATTATGCGGGTTCTCCTTGCCAATGATGAACCCGTACTCCAATAACAGTTTGACGTCGTCGTGTGGACCGTAGTTGATGAAGACCTCCTTGAACGGAGCGATCGCCTTCGCCGTGACCAACTGGTATACAGTGACCCAGAAATAATGCTTTTCTCAGGAAGTTTATTAAAATACAATGTTCGCATATCAAAGTGTTGCTCCATGAGGGAAACTAGCATTGCCAAAGTATCCCGTAAGTTGCATGGGTCATCGGGTGGTTCGACTTGTGCCACTACCTGGATGACGTCTGAGTGCAGAGTACAAACGTGCAAATCGCGTTCTTCGCCTTCCATCATTCATGGCCAGTGACACTGAAGTGTCCTCCTGTCGGGGGGGGGGGGGGGGGGGGGGGGGGGGGGGGGGGGGGGGGGGGGGGGGGGGGGGGGGGGGGGGGGGGGGGGCGGG
>JAAUXU010029609.1_pt1 | contig 18851 bp, 20 predicted proteins | sample 7278151 | NCBI WGS metagenome assembly JAAUXU01 (sample SAMN14350113, study PRJNA611818) | marine sediment metagenome | isolation source: surface marine sediment (1.8m) | place: French Polynesia: Moorea | collected 2018-08 | reverse complement strand
CTACATACGGTGTACAGTGTACAGTGGCCCGAGTACAGTGCTTGGCACCATTTGGGGCTTAGTGGCAGCTGATTCAGCTGTGGACTTTGCGTCCTACGTTCGATCGGCGTATGCGCGTTCTTCTTCTCTCTTTTCTCTGTGGGGGATGGGAGAGGTTTCCCCCTTTAGTTGTCAAAAGGGTTCCACATCGGATCAAAGGCAGAACTGGCAGGCAACGGGGCAGGTCTGATGCGCTCCAAAGCTGATGTTAGCGGTAGAGCACCATGAGATATGCACTGATGTGCTACCATGAGTGCAACTCAACAGTACTCTTTGGAGTATCAATAAATCCAGCCCAATTGATCAGTTCAGGCTATATAGCGTAGTCTGCAATAGCTGCACTCACTTGCAACAGCGTCAAGCACCTCTTATTTCCACCTATGTGGGCTGAGGACCCTGGCACCATCAGAGAGTGCAGGACGGTACAACCTGTATTCTAGTAATCTTGGTTATGATGAGCGTGCAGAGAAACATTTCCTCTTCCCACAGACTCCTGCTCCTACTGCACTGAAGGAAGCATTCAAGTCCAGCGCACTGCAGAAGAGGTCAGTGTGGCTATAGAAGAAGTCTACGGCAAAAGGGCAATTCTCAGCAGAGCGTGGCGTAATCTTTCCCTCGTCTCAACAATTTCAACCTGGATCGCTCAAGTAGTGTCGAAGAAGCTGGCACAGTGATTGGAGAGCAAGCCTAGTTACAGGAGGCGCGCAGACTCTGTTTATACTTCGAGTGCTTTAAACTTCGAGTGTTGACTACGAGTTACGGAGAAAAACTCGAAATAGTTTCGATTTCGGGTCAACCGATAAGCAACGCTAGCGTATACGCTGTAAGTCCCCCTTAGTAATTGGCCTCATTCCTAACAGCTACGACGCTACCTTCTCCCACAGAGAATGGACAATAGCAGCAAGGCCTTCCTGAAATTTTGTCCCCTTGGACTGATCTATTTTGGCTGGAGGCTCTGGTTTGGAACTGGAACATGGAGTATACTGGAAACTACAGCTTTTATTGGACTTCTTGTCTTGGCACTTCATCAATGGAGTAACGGTGGGTGTGGACAGCACAGCAGTGGGTTACTGAAAATGATATCACTGCACACCGCAAAATACTGCAACTCTTTAGGTACTCCGCATCGGTCTCTCCTGGAATATTGGTGCCTTTGGCATCTCAGGCGCTGGCAAGCAAGTTTGCCCGAACGGATGAGGAAGCAAGACATAGGGCTGCTTTGGTCGAGAACAGAAATGCGACTGGAGAAGAACAGGTGGGTGACAAGATAGCACGTGGAGGCACAAAATGGACACGCTTTGTTTTGGCGCCATTTTTCGACTCTGGGAGGGAATGGAACTCATGACTCAAAAGTTGAACAGACCAGGAACAGCAACACTGTAAATGACCCAGTACATACCTTATAGCTCTGGGAGGGGGGGGCCCTATTAGAGCATGGGAAGACGAGTGGAATCTTAAACACCGAGACAAAGTGCATGACGATTGACGAACAGATCACCAACTACTCATTAGCTTTACAATTTCGATATTTGCAAAACGTCGAATATCGCAAAATAGTTTAATTTGGCATATCGCAAAATCTTAACATGTTGCACTTGCCAAGAGCGATTTGAATAGAGTCTGTGAAGGGGGGGGGGCTTTGTAAGAGGACAGGACGATTCCTCAACTGTGCCCTCCAAGGGGGGGAAGAGGGTCCACGATTAGGGTTCTCTAGGATAATTTACGGTATGTTAATGCTGGACTAACAGGACACCCTGATCAGCTTCTTTCCGAATATTTGTCTGGACTTTTGACACATGTGAATTCCTTCAGCTTAGTGCAGATCCTGCGCTTCAGAACAGTCTCAGAAGATTCATCCCACCCCTTGGTATCTACTGTATTCCTCAGACACCTCCAGAAGCCCTGAAATGGTTTGAATTGGGGTAGTTTTGGGGATCTGCATTCCCTGCAGTGATTGCAGTACAGCCTTCCCTGAAACCGTCCTGTGTGACTTTCGCGGGATGGGCGAGGTCAGGACAGAAGTGGTACAGCCATGCTTTGACTCAATGAAACTTGACGTCGTATGCACTGAGATATCAACCTTCGACGTAGTGAAGAACCTTGGCATACTAAAGTCATCTCTAGTATCGAAGGTCATCATTGTGAGCATCAAGCTGTCGCTGCGTGCACTCTGTTCTCAAAAAATGACCACGCTTATTGACACGACAGAAGTATGACTCTGAAATGGTGATCCAGAGCGTGAGGTTCTTGGGGAACCTGTCCTGACCCCTGAATTTGACTTCATCAGGGTTGTCACACCGAGACCGTCTCTCGGGGTTTGTTGTATCCATCATTTCTTGGCATCTACATGGATAATAATGTTGTGCCTGACGAAGGAAAGAAGTGACATCACTTGATATTGCGCTGTTGCTCTGTGTCTGGTTTCCGTTGTTTCTCATTTCACTTTGTCGATGCCTTCCTCCTTGAGGATCCGGGCCAAGCTGCAACCGGTGTGTGCGGAAAGAGCAGGTGCGTCACAAAATGGGGAATGAGAAGTACATAGCGTGAGAAGTGAACAAAATGCAAAGGTCGCAACTAATTGGCAAACCTTTCTCCGGGGGTGTAAACCTGAAGGAAGTGAGCAGGGTGCATCTTGTTTGATTTGACTTTGCTCTCTTTACTTTGAGCGATCTCAGCAGTAACACAACGTGAACTTGTGCCGGAAGAACAACGTGACAGAAACTTGCCCCCCCCCCCCTCATCTTAACTCGTGTGAAGAGAAACACAATCTAAACAAGGTTAAAAAGAACAAGGTTTAGAAGACTACCTGAGGCTACATCTTTCTCATATTCCCTTCTCATGCATCTCGTACAGGCACTCAGACTCATACCAAGCAAATTGACGCAATAGCAGACACTCACGGCTTCACTCATGTCAACCTTTGCCACCACTTTGTTTTAGGAGAACTGTTAAAATCTGAGTTTTAAATGCCAGTGCAAATGCCCCACTTTTGTGTCACCCAATGTCGAGGAGAATCCGCGGGACCCACGAGGGCAGTGCTGCCAGATACCACATTTGCCCGCCAAATTTCAAGACATCTGACAGGACAAATGTTTTTAAACATTTCAGATTTTATTTAGTGTGCGCCTTTTTTTCGGGGCAAATTTTGCATTAAGTGTTTTTTTTTTTAAAAAAAAAGTGGATGTTGTCTGTTCTCATGAAGGTGGAAAATCTCCTGGAGCTTTTTTCGTTATGCACCCCGTAGTATACCTATCATACACCGCTTTATCTATACCTAAAGGACCACAGTCCTTTTCTGTGATATCGTTATGTGACCGCTGCCACGCTAGGTTAACTGTCCCTGAAGGCGAGGAAGACGGCGTGACCATCACTGGCGTGGAAGAGGGCGGATGCGTGTTCTACCTCAGGCTGTCAAGAAGGGCAGGCAGAAAAGCTACCGCACACCTGACCTGGAGAGACAAGGTGGTGTCACGAGTGTGGGGTCGCCTAACCGTATGAGGACATTTTGCAACTTTCGTACTAGTCCATTGGAGGCGAGAGCTACAACGCACTGACCAACTGGTCTTTGGAAGTGGCAAACGCCGAGACCTCGAGCGAAGCTACTGCCAGGGCAGGCGGGATTTGCCTCACAGTTCTGGAGCCATTCAGACGGATCAGGATCCTCTTCAATGGAATGATGAAGTACTGTAGCATACATAGACTGCTGAAAATGGATCGTCCAGGTGCAGCAGTAACGCGTACGTCATTCGGTGCTTTTATGCTTTGATTTTAGGAGAGCTTCCGATGGACAAGTTGTGCACGTGAGGATGAATTGCATGTAAGCGTCGAGACGATGTAAATTGTGTTCTTCCAAAGAATAACTCTACAGTGAGAACCTTTTAGTTGGTGTGCGTTGGATGAACCATTTGACTTGGGGAAAGACTCCTGCTTGTCCCACCTGGCCAGGACGGCGGCAGACATGGGAATCCAGAGCACAGAGCAGTTAAAAAAGCTGAGGTAAATCCTGAACATCGGTAGTAGCTGCCAACTTAGGTGCTGGTCAGGACTGACATGTCGAGTTTCAGCGAGGACGTTTTAAGTGGCATCGATCAGTTCGGAGTCGTCTACGGCAAAGCTATTGTTGGCGAAGACAATGAGCAGGACATTTATGTCCGAGGTCTGAAAAGGTAGTCAGATGTGGAAGAGTGAATACAGAAGTCTTACGCCGATGCAGGGCTGAGACAAAAGACGGATCCGGATGCGGGGAGCTCAACGACATCCTTGTTCCCGACGGCAACCTTTATCGGGGTGTCCGACAATGGTTTCCACTTTAGCCTGAGGTTGCAAGAGCGTCCCAGCTCAAGGTATTCGTACAGCGTCTTCATGCGTGAGATCATCCTTTTATCCATGTTTTTATCACGTTGTTCAGCTATGTCGGTGGCTTCCTGTACGTCCCTGGTGGAAATGGCGGTCCTATGAGTGAGATTAACTTCCCGTTTGGTGTCACCGAGATGCTTAAGGCTTGGCAAAAAGGAATTCTGAGGCCGCAGCAGCGACTTCTCAAGTTTAAAGGTAAAAACAGTACTGAAGGTACAACTGCATAAGAGTCAAAGTGTCATTTTTCAGCCTGCGGCCGTTGGTATAACGCCAGTTTGGTCCTGTCCGACCGTGTCAAGTCGGGTTTCAACTCCGGACCATTCTTGCATCCTTCCTGGCACGAGCAGTACGTCATCCCGGCGGACATCACGCTCAACGCCTCCAGAGGCAGAGGCTTGTTCATCTTCAGTCTGAGGTACGACCGCCACCATCTCTGAAGCATCCACGAACCTTGATCGTTCTTTGGAAGATCAGGCTATTGTATCACGGACGCACTGGTGGCGCTCGAGAAACAAGTCACTTTTTCACTCTTACTGAATCATGCGAGGCACTACAACTCACTAACCGCCGAGAACAGCATGGTATCTTCATAAATTTACCAAAATCAAGATGTGTGTTGCCATGTGTACATAACAGATTTTCTTTTCTGAATAGCACCATTTACAGTAGTGCTGCTAGTTGTAGCTTGCCGGCCGGCCGGATCGTAGCATGATTGGCCAATTCACGTCATTCAGAATTGCTACCTACATCTATGAGACCACCGATCTTCACATAGGCTGCATTGATCCTAAATGTCTAAAGAAATGATGTTCTCAAGTCTTGCAGAGGCTTCTCGCGGAGTCCTCAAAGAAGAGTCATATCCGCTGCTTGCTCCACCTCAACCCTACTCCCCACAAAATCCTTCAAAACCTGCCGTGATCTCCCTGGAGGCTCCGGAGGCGAAGTACTCGGAGTTGAGTGGGGGAAAAGGCGCTTCCTTGGCGCTCATGCTGACATGCCAAGATTTGGCGAAGAAAGCCGAAGTGCCCAAAGGTGTGGTCGTGACTGTGAAGGGATACCTCAGACAGGTCCATACATTTTGAACATAACAATATAAAAAAGCATGGACGCCTTCCTTCTTCACTTCACCATACCTTTTCAGGTGAAGTCATCGCAAGCTCTTGGTGCTGCCTTGGATGAACTTGAGCAGACAGCAAACGCCATGGATTTTCAGTCAGACTCTGAGAGACGAGAGGCATTGGAGAAGAAATGCGAATGGTTAATCATCGCTGGGTAGCGTTAGATTTGAACAGATATGCTCATACCTCACGTCACCTCTAGGGCTTCGGACGTCTTTGCTACGACTCAAGTGGAAGAATCCCTTGCCAAAGAGATTGCTGAGGAGCTGAGTGCAATCTTCGGAGAGGGTAAGACTTATGCACGTGAGACACCAGCTTCTACTTCAGTGATTACAGGTTGGGAAGTTCACAAGAGACTGGCAGTGCGCTCATCAGCCATTGGCGAAGACTCCGACGAAGTCTCAGCTGCTGGCCAGAATGAAACGTTCCTCGGGTGTCGAGGACTGGAGGGGATTCGCACTGCACTAGCAAAATGTTGGGCTTCGCTCCTCAAGTTTCAGTCTGTGGAGTACAGAAGGTGAGCAACAACGAGAAAAGAGCAAAAAATGAGGAAAAGCAGCGCGGCTGGTCATTTAGATGGCGTACGGTGGTCGCAAAACCTAAAGTCCCATAGACTTCCCTACGGAAATCGGACCTGGTCACGTAGAGACGGGCTCAACGTCATCAAGAGCAACATAGGCTAGGAGCAGAAGTTCTGGTATAGGGAGGGCATTGACAGCATTAATGACAACAATCATGAAGAGGGTTTTTTGCCCCTATATCTTGGAATGGAGGTACTTGAACTTGATTTTCTGCTTAGCTTCTTCCTGGTTGCGGGGCTGGCTTACCCCAACGTTCACTCTTTGTGCCTCTCTTAGACGGTCGAATTTATGTCCGAATGTCTCTTTTGCCAGGAATCTTATACGCTCTTAGAACGCATTCAAAACTCCAGAATACTTTAAATTTTTCCCCATCACTATAGGCACACTATTTTACACGCATTGTTCGATGTTGCACGAGCGCAGGACGCCAAAGGGTCTGCTACAGTCAACTCCGCTTATACGGACTTTTACGGACTCGGAAAAAATGTCCGATGATCATTTCCAAAGGCGGCACACCCAGTACAGTATGTTTCGCATTAGCCACTGTTACAGCATCAGCCTTCTCTCTATGACGAAGAAGATCGGCCAAGCAACGAAGAAGTGCTGGCGGTGGTCCGAGGTTTGGGAAGGACATTATCGATGCGGAGCAGCATCGGTTTAGTCCGGCATAATCAAGATAATCATTCTACGTATTTAGCAATCTACGATTGGTGCTTCGTTCTCTTTAAATGGGTGACAAGAAATGCGTAGATGTACGAGTCTTGCGACAACAAAGTTGCCTTTCTGATAGTCTCAATAGCCCTCATGAGTGGAGAAAAAGGCCTTTTATCCGGTGTGATTTATGCCGTAAAGAAGGGAACTTGCGAAAATTGCCCTTGCTACCCGTTTATCCTTAAATCCGGCGCCCTCTTAAGCGGGGACCACTGTAACAACAGCGTCTTTGTCAGGCAAAGTGGTCAGCCCATTCGCGTTCCCATGGCCGTCGTCATCCAAGAGATGGTGGCAGCCGATTGCGCTGGGGTTCTTTTCACCAGAGATCCGGTCAACGGGAGTCCAGAGAGGATGGTCATCAACGCAAATTACGGACTCGGGGAGGTCAGAAAGCAGATTTTGCAAACCGGGGCATAAGTACGAAAAGTGTGCCCCTCTTGCGCAGAGCGTTGTGTCAGCTAGCTGCGACCCGGACTCCATCCACATCTCCTACAGGCCGTGGAGTTCCGAAAAGTTTGCGGTGGAGGAGAAAAAAGTGGGTTCAAAGCTCACGAAGGTTGTCATGGATGAAAAAGGTTTTTTATTATCAACAGTCATCATAATGCAGATCAATCAATATTTAGTTATTTCGATTTATTCAGGTGGTGTACTCGAGAAGCCTACTGACGGACCCTCTGATGCGGCCGCCCTATCCTGCCTCTCTGACGACACTTGCCTGCGCCTGGCTCAAATTGGCGCCGAGCTGGAGCAAAGATTTGGCGGGAGCAGAGATGTCGAATTTGCCCTGAGCTCAGATAAAATCTTTTTGCTGCAATCTCGCCCGGTGACATCGTTCGAGGCCTGGACCGAGGATGAGCTGATCCGGGAGTTGGACGACGCCATTCCATCAGATCAAGACTTGCATTCCAGGGCAAATGTGGGGTAAATTATGTCTTCATTATCTGCAGTTTGAGTCACTAAAAGATGGGTCCAGCACAGAGGGCGATATGATAGGGACACTGGACGGGGAAACTGAGTTCTGCGTAACCCATCTTTTTGACTAGCACTGTAGTTGATTGGTCCAAGTAATCTATACGAGTCCCGGGATGTAGTCCATCTATGCGGTGGACCAAGATGGGCAAATCACCTGGGTAAAACTGCACTTTTTTAAGCATGAGAAGTAGAAGAGTCAGAAAATCTCCTACTGTGTATTCACAATCATATGTCTTCTTCAGTCCTCCAGTTCTTGGTTGCATTTCGATTCATATTTCATGCACAGGCTGAAGTTCAGCCTAATTATTCAGCCCCGTCCTTGCCACTCATGATCATTCCTACAGCGAGGTCATCGGTTGCGCCTGCACCGAACTGACGCAGACGACGTGGCCGCACACCATTGAACGCATCCTCCAGAAGTCGACGATGGGCAAGGTTTGCCCCTACACGAGAAGAGTCATGAGAAGTGTGTGTAAGCACGAATTCTTCAACTACGGGGATACTCTGTGTCAAATGGTGAGACCACGAACAGTGAGTAGAGGAATTGTTCGGACAGTCAGATGAACAGATGATGCATGTAAGTTACGTGAGCGGTTTAAGTATTGTACTGGTGTCCGTTAAGTATGTGTGCTGTTTAGCACTGGGAAAGAGTAGTATATATTATATACCGAAGGTTCAGCACATTTTAGAACTGTCTAGTACAGGTTAGTCGAGTCCTCATGCAGGGAGACCTGCTATGGACAGTGAAATGAGAAAGGAAGATCTTTTTTTAGAACTTTGGCTTTTTTAACGCACTCACTGCCTTGTAAACCAAAGGGAGCATTTTCTCTGAGTGTCCGAAAAACTCTGCCACACACTGCACATAGAGAGTTAAAGGTGCAAGCAAGTACTGTTAGTTATCTAACATTTCCTACTTTGATTGAAGGTGGAGTCTCGAGACGTCCCCCTCATTTCCCGAGTGATGGACATCTCTGTTTGCGGACATGAGGTAAAAAGAGCTGTTGCAAGTGTGCGTACAATACAAACGACAATACAACTGCTTATATTATTCAGGTCATTCGTCCCGAAGACCTCGATTTGGCCATTGCCCGAAGAGGGATCGCCACAAGGTGGCGAAAACTGAAATTTATGCTCGTGTTCTTTCAGGTGACATGAACAAAGTCTGTATGCACATGCATGTAGTACTTAAGCGAACCAAATTGCAGGGCCTTGTCAAATGTACATATGCCACCTTCTTTGGCCTGCCCGCGCCCAACATTGTACCGTCAGCCACGGCTAAGAGCTCCCTTCGAACCATTCACGGGAGCCTCATGGACGTCATCCGGGAGACCAACGAGGTAAACGCTCTTGATCACGGACTTTGAACATTGAGTTCATCTCATTGCTCTTTCAGCCCTGCCAAAAGCACTGTGACGTCAGCAACGCCTGCACTGGCTTCCAGATGGTCTTGTTTCAGATCCTGTCAGAGGGATCCTCGGGTAATCACACTGCAGAGATAGGTATTTTGCGTCACGCGATGAATATATTTGCTTTTTTAGAATGGACCAATGATCTCAACGCAGATGTCACACGCCTCCTCATCTCCGACGAGGAAGAGTCCGTCCTCTCCGCCGGGATCCCCAGTGGGCTGAGGGTGCGCAGCGTTTCCTCGCATAAGCGGTGCGTCCTCAGCAGACCATTTTCTTTATAGGCCATAGCTTTAGCTCTGTCGGGCTGCCCAGAAGTGGAGTCGAACTTCGTCCGAGCTCAGTCGACCTCAGAGGCTGAGGAGTGGCTGAAGAAGCAGCCTGAGGTGTCCAAACTCTTCAGGGACTTCATGCAGAAATATCATCATCGGTGCATCATGGAGGTGTGTAGCATTATGTTACCGGTGTTTTCCACCTGATGATTCAGACCAAACATCAATGCCTGTTTTAGGATACACTGGGTGCATTGAATAGTTTTTGAGGAGAAAACTCTGTTACTGGTTAAATTCTTGTGCAGAGCTATCTTTCGGGTAACCCTTTACTTTAGTTCGAGTTGACGAGCATCCCCTGGGGTGAGGACAGCGCACAACTCATAGAGAGTCTCCAGGCGGGAGTGGCAGGAATTCTTAGCCAAAATTCCCGTGGGGGAACATCTGAAACCACCAGGAAGAGAGAGACGTTTGATGAGAAGATATTGCAACTGAGTAAACCGATATCAAAAGGAACAGAGTAAGTAAAGACAACTCAGGAAGCGAACCAAGCCATAGCCAAGGTCAGTTTCGGAGTTTCCCCTTCTTTGTGTTCTTCTTACTTAACGGTTGCCGTTTTTGACTGCTTCCAATTTAGTGCAGTCCAGAAGTCAGAACGCTGTGATTAGCTCAGCTTTTGTCCTGAGGCCTCAATTTATGGGCCTCCCACCTCAGAAAAGTACTTCTGGAAGAATTATCGAATGTCCACATTGAACGTCACCCAGGATTGCTAAGCAACATGTCTATCTCCAGGCGAAGCCTCCGCTTCTTCACCTGGTTGGCCGGTAGAGGCACCGCGCTACGTGAGCAAACCAAGTCCAACTTCGTTGCCCACGCCCACAAGTTACGACAGATCACGAGGACTCTGGGTCTGGTCCTTAGGAAACAGGGTGTCCTCCCCCGAGAAGGCCTTGTCTTCCATCTCACTCTGAACGAGCTGGACCGGCTGGTCTGCGCAAGCATCGCGGGCGGAGGCGACAGTGCCTTAGTACAAAAGTAAGACTTCAACTTACCGGAGTAGTTGGTGTTGTCACCACAAACCCCCAGTCCGCATACATTTTAAGGTACCTCCTTTCAATTTTTCCACTTTTCCCACTCAACTCACCCCACTTTTTTTTACTTTTTTCAGACGGGACAAATCAATGAAATGCAAAAGACGTATTTTATGTATTTAACCACCAAATGAATTCATTTAAATCATATACAAGACCAATTGCTTCACACAGTGAACCATCATCACCCACTGTCAACAAGCATGCAGGCAGAAATTAGCGTCCCCTAATTTTAAAGTTAGTTAGTTTCATCGAAACGTAGGTGCTTGTTATGCTGTGGAAAAAGTTTCGCCTGAATGTACTGAATCAAAACAATGATAACAATTCCGCTGACTTGGTGAGCTTGCTGGCGTGGGCAGGAGCCCACACTTACATGGCGCAGCACATGGCCTTATTTCCAAACTCAGCCTTGATCCAGGGTACCACTTTGGTCTTCAAAGGGTTGACATACAGGTGCCGATTGATCTTTTACATGATGCTGGCCGACTTCTGGTCCGTATCCACATTTCTGACGTCATCGGGAATATCAGGCCTTTTTTGGTGTGTGCGGTCATTCTGCTGGTTGTTTTTCTTTTTTTCCCTTCGGATGCTAATTTCTGTCAACCCTGTGATGAGAAGCAAGGTATATACCGTATTACGATCATACGTTTTTATATTGTGTTGATGACGTGTGCAAGGGGCGCAGACCTCTACTGTTGCAGCTGCTTGAAGCAGTCTCTGACACAAATAACTTTGAGTTGCATCGTCCCACAGCCACATGGAAACTCTTCTCAACCTGGTTTAAGCGGAGCGATCTGTGATGAAATCAGGCATTCCCTGAACATTGATATCTTTCAAATAGTCTGATTTAAGCAGTCATCCTTTCCTCCAGAATTTTCTTTAGTTTTTCGATGTCGTCACTTCTTGTTTCTGTTTCGTTCAAGGATTCCCTTAGTTCTGTGATCTTCTCATCGTATTTTCTCTCCCAGTTCTCCTGACGTACCCTGAACTGTTGGATGATGTTGTTCATTGACCTCTCCTTAGCATTCTGTGCAATGCTCGAGTGCAGACACTTTTGATTGTCAAGCTGTTGCTGAAGATCTTCCTGTTGTCTCTTCTCTTTCTCGTTCTGGGAGTCTTTCTTAAGGCTTTCCAACTGCTTTTCTATTTCTCCAATTTTCATCTCAACTTTTTGGAAATCTTCCTTGTCTTCCTTGAACTGTCTCTCATGTTCCTCCTCAAGTTGTTCCGCTGTCCTCTTTTGCTTTTGCGCCTCTTCCTGGAGGACGATTCCCTTTAGTGGTTTCCCCGTGTTTTGGATCTCCTCTTTCATCTTCCCCAAAGCTTTCAATAGCTTTTTCATGTCCTCATGTAGTCTCTTATTTCTCTCGTTGACTTTTTCTATTTTTTTCTCAATGACTTCTTTCTTTCCCCCGGTTCCCTCCAGGGCTTCCCTAATGTTTTTAATCTCCTCTTTTATTTCCTGATAGACATTCCATGGGTTTGTGAACTCTTGATTCATCTTCTTCTCTTCCTCCAGGACTTTTTCTATCCTCTTGTTCACCTCATTTATTATCTTCTCTTTCTTCAGAGCTTCCTCCAGCTTCCTTCTTCTCTCCTCTTTTACGCGAAGTAGATTACCCTGGTAATCTACTTCGCTTTCAGAAAGTTCTTGCGTGTTCTCCATGATCGTTAATACGGCCTCTATAGCAGCAACCGACTTTTTAACTTCTGGATGTGATGTCGTTTGCACCATTTTTTCTAGGGCTTCCAATTGGTATTTGACCTCCTCCACTAATGTCTTCGCTTCCCTCGAGATCTTCTTTGGTTCCATGATCTCTTCACTTCTCATTTTCTCTATTCTCTCCCCCATATTAAGAAGGATTTCCAACACTTTTTTCAGTACCACCTCGTCGTTCTGTGTGCTTTTTGGCCTAACCGGGTCAGGGGACCTTAAGGCTCGCCGAACTGTCTTGATCATGTCAGCGATCATGTCCAACGAATTCCCATCCTTCTGCTTTTTCTGATCTTGTTTGCAATTTCGTTCAGCCATGTTGAGGACAAATTCTCACCTGACCAAAAGCTTGCCAAACACTGCCAGGGGATTCAAAAAGTTGACTCTCGTATGCATGTACGTTTACATATCAATGTAAAAAGATAAAGGATACATCATAATTGCCACGCCGCAAAAATGTGCAGCAGGCATCAAGATGCGGACTGAAGGTGTTGCCACCTCATGTGTAAAGGTGTCCGCTTTTGTTCAACATCTTTCTTGTCGGACGAATGTTGATTGCTTTGGGCCACAGAGTTTGTGGCAAACCTCATAGGTGACGGAAAGATAACAAGGATAATGACCAAGGGTCATATAAATAATAAAATTTGAAACTATCGTCACTAATTTCCGACTCATTCATTCAAGAATGATAAATGAGAGATTGTGGGTTCACACATGCGAAGATCCACACGCATGCACGGATGCACGCCCTCCCCCAGGGATGACCCCCCCACACACACACACATACACACGTATCGACACAGTCATATAGCGGAGTTTTGTAGCTATATATTAACGGCGCATATTGTAGGACTATATGCACCCGACTTGGACTGCAAGAGGGGCGTTGATAGCGCTAGATGCGTGTTCTATACACAGACATACCGGTCCTCTCGCTCTCATCACACGCTCTGCGCTCAAGTCAGCCGAGCAAATCAGTAGGGCAAAAGCTAAATAATCCGCATCCATCTTGTCTCTACGCATCTGGATTCCACATTTCGCATGAAAATTCCATCTCAACATATTCTAGGACAGCATATGTTGTAAAGTTCCACCTCAATTCTAAAATTAGGCCTAATCAATTAAGGTCAGGAATGTATTTAATCTGCATGTATTAAACTGCATGTTATCAGTCGTAAGTTCGTAATACTCCCGCGCCTTTTCTCTTCAGGGCCGTCAAACGTGAGCGTCTAAGGACCAAATTGGCAGACATCCGCTTCGACGAGATGACTTATGGTGTTCCCAAACCAGTAACAACAAAAGTTTACTTCACATGTTCAATGTCTCCGTCATTGGTCTCTCACACGTAGGTAGCTGGCTTGATTTCTGCTCCAGCACCTGACTTCGACGCCGACGGTTGCGTCGTCGTCCGCGGTACGCCAGCCTGCAGAGGAGTCTACCAAGGCTTGGCCAGGGTGGTCATCAAGCTGCAGGAGGCCAAGTCCATTCAACAGGTGCGATCTCCTCTCACTCGCGCCAAAGAGCGTGATGGACCTTTAAGCATCAAGTACGACAGATTGAGCCTGCGTGGATAACTTTCCTCTCTTCCAGGGCGAGGTTTTGATCACAGTGGGCACGGACATTGGTTGGAGCCCTTATTTCCCTATTTTGGGGGGCGTCATCACTGAATTGGGCGGCCTCCTGTCCCACGGGGCTGTCGTATCCAGGGAGTACGGGCTGCCGTGCGTGGTGGGCGCCACGGGAGTGACGAATGTCTTCAAAACAGGTTAATGGCTGTACAAACGACAGTAGCTCCAATGAAAGTCTGACTGTAGCGCACCAGACACACAACGAATTGTATTATATTGCTGCGTCCTGATTGCAGGTGACATCGTCCAGATCAACGGTAAAGATGGCACCATCACGAAGGTCAGAGGCGGACTAGCGTGACTTGGACAGTCGTAGAAAGTCTAGCCGAGATAATTGAAGGGATGATCAGCACGTGCCGATATTTCTACCCACGACACTCTTGTCCGTGTAGTATTCTCGAGCATCATCAATAAAATAATGAATAGCAACGGATCTTTGCCGGTGACTTCGCCAAGATCATGAGCGAACGGGTCAGGGGGGAGCAAGTATCAACCATGAGCACCAGACAAGCGACCAAGGGAACGACGCAATGTCCTCTTTGGAGCGCTCAGTTTCCACCCGAAGAACTTTTGGCTGGAAGTGGCAGACATTGTTTGATTCTTTCATTCCTCGTCCTTCCTTTGGTGGCAAAATGTGTGCTCAATGACGTGTTTAGAGAAACGAGGTAACAAATGTTACGCACACACGACAACTGTGTGTAGTATGACACTTTCTGCTGACTAAGCTCTTTTCCGCGCTCTTCTGCACTCGGACAAGCTTCTCCCCCTGGACCAACGTTGTTGAAGTACAACGCTTGGACAAGACTTTTTCAGTGCACGTTGATCACGCACGTACAGGGTGCGTCTAAATTAGGGACAGTCTCATTCTCGTTGTAAGAGCAAAGTCAGCTCTGCAATGTGATGTGCTGAAGGCTTAGTATGGGTAATAAGTGTATGGTTAGACATGTTTTGCTGACTGCATATGAACATTTTTGACTATTTGATGCACTTTTAATTCAACTTCAAAAATTGATTTAGAGACTATTGCAAAACCGTGCTAGGGCTGAACTGGAAATTCCCAACACTGAGAGTACATTTGAAAAAAAAAGCCGTAGGAAGTAGAGATTTGAGCTTGATTAGGAAACATTTTTGAAGCACTTTTGTTGAAAAAGTAGTTTTTAAAGGGATTTTTTTAAGTCTGTGCGACTGTTTCATTTCGAGAGCACTTATCTCTCATTTGAGAGGTGCACGTAAGCCAGAAGCCCGCCACTCCAGAAACCCTGTGCAGAGGAACACGTTCCTTTTCCTGTCTCGCAACCTTTGTAAAGTAGCCTGACGAAGGACTGACCTTGCTACACTTTTTACTTCACCATCATCAATCTGTGGCGTGTGGAGACAAACTGTTTCTAAATAAAAGAACATTCACTACAAAATTTGCTTTTCGGGAGTGTCAAAACGTCGAATCTTTGCTGCATAAAAACTCCTGAGAAATGCACATAATTCTTAGTCTTATTCTTAAGGTGCACAATATGTATGCAGGTATCTCGACAGACCTCTGTTCTTCCCCTCCCAACACGAATGCGGTTACAAATGGAGACCCCTGATAGATCATCAAATTTAAGACCTCAGATCAGATCAAGACCACAAACTCGCAAAGTGATCTGAGCTCACATTGGCGATGATCAAACCCCTGATGATTTCGTCCAGGTCAAGATCAGATCACCCCAAGAGAGAGTTCGAACAAGAGAGGTCGAAATATTTGTCCGATCACGTTTATTTCTTATTGCCTCTGGCAAACTTTCGACTTTTCTCATCATTACGGTGAACAGACTTTAAAAGAAATTTTAGTCTGACTTTAGTGAAGCAAAATTTTGATCAAAGACCAGTTCAAAGATCATGGCTCAGAAGCTGATCTCCATGCCAGCTCAGGTCCAAGCGCTCGTGATGTCTAAGATGGGTGATGCGCGATCGTCCAGACTCCGCCCAAGTGCGTGTGCACCCACACTATGTACGGCATGCGGGCGCGCCGTGGCAGCCGACGGACGTGGAGAAGAAAACCGTCGCAGTTCCGCGTCCATCTCTCTCTATCAGGACGGCATAACTCGAGTGGAATCAAGTGCGTGAGCTGTCAGTACAGCTCTGGGCTGTGCGCGCTCACGCGTCCGCATGGGTCCGTTAGCACAGGATGAGACAGCACCGCTTTCCTCCTTCGCCCTTTAGACCGCAAAAAATGTCCTCGATTTCGAGGCTCCTCCTTCTCCTCTCTCTTTTTCGTGTACTCTCTGTAACGAGGTCAAGCTCACTCAGCTGCCAACTGAAAGAAAGGTTCAGCTACGCTGGTGCTGGCATGAGACGTCACAACGTATGAACGTCTATGTTAGTAGTAAGTGTGTAGTTCTCTTGTAAAGTACAGCATGACATCAGCACCGGAGCTTGTAGTAGTTCAATCTCAGTGCTTTCTCTTTACTTCTCCTTCGTCCCCAAGGACAGAGCTGTGGCTGAGAAAACGCAGGTTCCACCACGAGTATTATCAGATTTAAGAATTTCACTCCCTACGATGGATGAGAGCGACCTGAACCCGGGGCCCGAGTTGTGCACGAGCGAGCGTTGCCTCACTTCCCCTGTTGCGTAATCCTTTTGCCAGCTGGCCTTGATAATGAGTGACTGGCTGCTGCTCGTCGTCACTCTGATGAAGGGCAGCGGCTCCACCTACAACAACTGTCATTCACAAAAAAACCTTCACATCGCGACCCCACAAAAAATTTGCGCCACTTTTTTTTACAGGCTCGCTCAGCCCAAGAGCCTCTTTTGTCTCTTGACGTCTGCGCGCTCCATCCATGTCAGCGTTCGCGTTTTCTCCACTTTCTACTTCGGCAAATTTTACACGTTTCGACCGGGGAGCAGAACAGGGGTAGAGCTCGACGGGGAGGAGAGAGGGGAACGAACGGGGCCGTAGGCAAGCTCTAAGTGTAATATGTACATACACACGACGACGTACGGACGTTACGTAACCACGTCTGGACGACTCGTACATAGTACGAGCGACAACGCCAGCAGCGCGTGCTCGAACCGCGTCTGGTTCATGCGCACAACTGCCACTCACCGGGAGCGGGCGGACTGCACTGCAAAAACTTGGGGACTTCTAGGTGTCCGGCATGGGTTGTGTTACTTTCGACCTAAAGTTTGAGGTCACATCGGGGCTCACAATGTCCCTGGGGTGCGTGGAGAGGAGAGAAGGCTGTGAGATGGCATAATAAAACCTTCAAAGGCCATTAAGTCTGCGATAAAAGCTGCGGCTGCAGCAAGAGGGAAGGGATGAGAAGGGACCCTACAGCCCCTGCTGTTGTCAGGCTGGAATTTGGCAAAGGACCCCTAAAGAAAGGACACTTTGAGGCAAAAAAAGCACATTTCACGCCATTCTACCGCCAAATCACAATTCGCCAATTACAGGGAGCTCCTCTCATACGTACGCATGGGCAGTGTCATCCTCGCACGGACACCTACACACGAGTACTGCACCCGTGTGTAGTCCGGTCAGGTCCAACTCTTGATGCACGCACGGTTCTCCACACCTTTTCCTGCGTCTGCGCTCATGTAAACTTGAGCCTGGCTGAAACCATGAGCCAAAATTGCCATAAACGTTCCCCGGGTTGTGCATGTATGGCCTTTCTCCTCCCTCGCCCGTAAAGTCTTGTTCAATGGATGAATAAATCAGCTGGCCCCAGAACGTACTGATTTCTGCCTTGACTGCTCAGATGTCAGGAGCGCAGAACAGCGAAGAGAAAGGTGTGACCAGAGTGACCAGAATGTGACCAGCGGGTCAAAGTGCGGGCAATTCTCGGCAGGGATCGACGCAACAATATAGAACTAGAGCAATGTCACTCCGTCATTGCGCATCAACAAAGGCGTCGAGGAAACTTCGGACAGGTGGGACGAGGCTCCAGATGAGACTTTTGCAGTAGACGCAGCACTTAGTGCATGCAATCTGTCCGAATGCTCCGAAGGAGTCGGGTCTACACAGACTCACTGTAAAAACGGTTCGCTTCGCTCGACTAAATTTGACCATCACCCACAGTTCCTACTTTCACGCTCATCGCACCAGATGTAGCCACCTGTGCACGGTTCAGTCCTCCACGACGTTTCATTATGCGCGGCTAGACGCCCCTGGGGACTCATGGGAATGCCCACGGTGTGGGGAACGTGGACGTTCAGGTGGGCTAGGCGGTACTGCTTCGCGCCAGTCGCCAGTCGCACATCAGCAGTTTGACATTTGTAAACAAGTTTCCTCATTCTCTAAGAAACGTTGCTCCAACTGTAAACTCGTGCGTGAGACTCACACAATCTTCGCTATTGTCAGTGCAGCGGGCCTCGCACCTCGGACAATGAACGATCAACGCGCCGCCACTGTGGTAGCGCTTGCGCTGTTGGCGTGCGCCGGCGCAATTGCTCAGAGCGACGACCGCGTGACGCTTGGGCTCTACTACGAGTCCCTGTGCCCAGACTGCACAAGCTTCATATCAAAGATCTTGTATCAAGTCTGGGCGCAGCTCAACAGTCAACATCCCAGTAAGGAAATGGTTATGGATAAAATAAGACATGTGCGAGCCTTGTCATAGTATTCGTCTTACTTAAACGTCCTCGTCAGAAATATTGGACCTGCACCTTTACCCTTTCGGCAACGCTCAAGAGCATCAACTGCCAGACCGCTCTTGGAAGTTCAAGTGCCAGCACGGGCCCATCGAGTGTCAGGGCAATACCATTGAGGTAACTTGTGAGAGATCAATGATTGTCGTAGGTGGTACAATATTCTCCAATCCGTTCATTCTTGATGTATTCAGGCCTGCCTCATCCACTATGGGGGTGGGGATCCCTCGAGGTACAGTGTGGTGCAGCAAATCGCTAACAAACGGCAACATGAACTTTGTCAGCCTGAACCTGAACGTGTGCTAGGAGTAGCGCTATAGAATTTTCTAAGATGGATCTCGAT
>JAAUXU010169974.1_pt1 | contig 18863 bp, 21 predicted proteins | sample 7278151 | NCBI WGS metagenome assembly JAAUXU01 (sample SAMN14350113, study PRJNA611818) | marine sediment metagenome | isolation source: surface marine sediment (1.8m) | place: French Polynesia: Moorea | collected 2018-08 | reverse complement strand
CTGTGCGAGGGAGAAGGGGGGGGAGGGTAAAAAAATGAGAGTAGAGGTAATGCCAGGAGGAAGGGTGGGGTAGGGGATTTTTCTCCACGCAGGCGAAAATGAGGGGTAAAAATGTGGTGAAATAGCGGACTAGAGCGATGACTGGAGGGGAACCTTGAATCGATGTTCTCCTGTCGCTTGCGCACGCGGACTTACGCATGCACTTACGGCTTTGTGTCTTTTCCAAAGTTCGACAGGGATAACAGATATAGGATTTACGTAAGCTGGAGCGATTGTCACTAGGCTAGCACCACGTCTCGAGGCCGCTCTGAGGTGGAGCTAAAAGCCTTTAAAAGTGCAGCCCGCCGCGTATGTAGCGTGTGCGAAAAAACATTGCCGTTCTCTGGTGTGCGAGAGGTGTGCAACTATCGCGTGTGCCCATTTTGCGGCATCAAAATTTCATGTGGAAGCTGCCTGTCGACGCTCTGCGAATGCGCGACTGTGCAAGGCAAAGCACTTACGCCCCCCATCTGATAAGTAAAACCATGTGCGGCTGTTCCGCGTACTGGGTGGGCACAAACACTGAAGCCCCCACCGAACAGTGCTAGGTGTCGACTCAGCACTGTTTGGTACAGCAGGAAGTGCATCATACCGCAATGCGAAAGAATGAATGTTGCGTTCAATGATCGTCCGCGCTCGTCAGAGTGACCACATTACGCCGATTTCTCGGTTGCAAACAGTTTCGTAAAGACCTCAGTGCTTATGCCCCCCCCCTCGTGCACTCTGCGAAACCTTCAAAGTACTGTGAAGGCCTTTGGTAGGTCCTTGATACTTGGCCAAAAGTTGCTGCAAGTGAAGTTGATCCTCTCACGCACTGAGACTTCTCGAAATGTCGAGTGACTGGCTATCATTACTGTTGGAGGCCCAATCACCATGCATGAACAGTCCATACAATCAACTCGACGTGCTTTTATTCCCATGGGCATTGCCCCGATCGATTTGCATTTAGCTCCCTATCAATCACTCCGGAGTAACTAGGCAACAGTAGCAGTATGTTGACACGTGGTTATGGCGACGAGCACGCATCTGAAATTCGGCAACTTGAGCCCGACCAAGGCTGCGCAAAGTTCTTGTTTTCGTCAATCAGGTGTCGATGGTCTCTGTCTCGGCAACAAGAAGTCGTCCACACATCCCGCCCGCCTCTAAACTGACACCCGTGACACTCGCCGTGGTCAGGATGGAAGTCGTTCTTGACTCTACAGTGACCTGTCACTCCCTCAACCAGAAGTAACTTCTTTGAGGAGTCGTTGAGCATCCAAGTTGTTTCGGGGCAAACTCGTGGTCGTCGTGTCACTGGGGGAAGCTCTACACCTTCTACTCACTCAGTCAGGCAGATCCCACTGAGATCGTCCGTTGTCGATAGGCTGGACGCTCAATGATCTCATAAGTCACATTGTAACAGCACCAGGCATGGTTAACTTTTTCGCCCAGTCCTAATACCCAAAAGAAGAGGCTCTGCTGCACGTATATCGTTAGAATTTCGGACTTGAATTTACCACCACTCTGCTCGCTTCGTAACGCTCTCACAGCGATTGGAAGAATATTTTTGCCATGACCTCCAATCAAATGCTCAAGATCTTTTGCTCCAAATAGCTTATAATATTATTCTTAGCGTGCAAACTGGGCCAAAATCCAGATGTGGAATCTAACAATCCCAGTTGCTTCTGACTTAAACGTTTCTGACAGGAGTTGATGAGCATTCAAAGCATAGTCAGCCCAACCCTTAAAGTCCCTCAATTTGTCGAATCTTCACCCACAACTTTTCAGATTCTTCCACGGAAACCATGCCAAGCTCATACAAATCCCTTCTTATGCTCAAGGGTGAAGGATAATTCCCCAATGCAGAGTTTGATTCGAGTGCGCCATGATCCTCATACAGGAGAGGTTGACACCATAGTTTTTCAGAAGTGACTGCAAACTTTGCCCAGAACTTAGATGACAGAAAGATAATCTTTGAATTTTTTTTTCAAAAAGTTCTTGCTCCGCTGAGTTGTAACTGTTGTACACACTCTAACAGCTCAATTTTTCGACCCACCTTTTCAACCTTCCCTTTCTAGTCTGACTCATGTCCCTCCGGTTCAGATGAGTCAGTTCTGATCTCCGAATCCCCCACTAATATGTGCTCATTCTCGAATGAGTTGTTTTTGCAACCAGTTTCCAAATAATTTCCTCCTGTTGCTCGGGAGTTTTATACTGATTTCTTCAAAGAATTAATCTTCAACTCCGAGGCTACAGCAGCGTTGTGTCTTCCATAAATGCTTGCTTGATGTGGAGTGCTTTGAACGTCACTCCTGAGGTCAAGACGGACCCATGCAATGTTTGAATTTCAGCATCCTAATTTTTAAGCAACCTCGTGAATGCTTGGGAAGCTGCCAGCGCTAGGTCTAGCAAGTAGTAGGACGCCCACACTAGAACATTTCCAAAAATGCAGAAAGGACCTTGCCCTGAGGTTGACTGGAGAGTCGGACAGAAATGCGGGTTTTATAACACCGGGTGTCTTGATGTGACCGGGTGTCTTGATGAGTCTTAGTAAGATTTTTTATGAAAAAATGAAATTTGCCGATGTTAAGGTAATATGCTGTTATGCATACTTCTGCAACAAGAAGAAATTGAGATGAGGTGGTGAGAATTTTTACATGTATAATTATATATGGTGTTGTTTCAATCGAGGAAATATTTCTCTTTTTTGGCAAGGGTGCAGATACTGGTGAAACACCAAAAACGATTGGCAGTTGCAATTTAGCAACAACAGCACAGAAGCCCAAAAACACGACGGAGGCAGCGGGAGGAGACAGGAAGGGAAATGCCTCTCCAACGAGGAGAAGCTCAAGTTGCATGTGAAAGTCAGTGCAATATACAATCTCCTTTGAGCAAAAAATGTCGTTATATTCGGGGATTTTGTCGCTATATCCAAGGAGTTTTACTTAGAAAGAAAAGTAGTCATTTTAGCCGGGTTGTCGTTTCATCCGATGTCGTCATGAGCCGGGACCACTGTAATACCAATGACGCATGTTTCGTATCAGTAAGGTCAATTCTGATAGCTTATTTTAAATCTTGGTTACATAAAGTAGTAATTAGTTTGGGGCTAATTACTGCCAAATATGAAATTAGACTAATAATGTTGAATCAATGAAAAATCATGAAATGGTCAATAGTCTTACACAAACCAATTACGCCACTTGGTGTGAAATTAAAATTGCCAAAGGAAATTACGAAGCTTTTTGGCTGATAAATATCCCAAGAGCTGCTCCCTCATGGCTGGTTAGATTAAGTTGGTGCTCAGGCTTTATAAAAGTCACTTCAGCAAGTTCACCATTTCTAAGTATATTGATTGCAACTGGGTGATTGAACATTTTGTCCAGGGTAATTTCAGTTCTAGAAGGAGACTTTCCAATCTAAATTTTTGAAACAATTTCTAACCGGTGTTTGATCCCAATGGCCGAGGTCTGGCAGGCCTTGCCAGCGGCAAGATTGAGTTCAGCTTTCTTGACCTCGGAAGAAAGTTTAAGCTCCCTGTCCTCCTCTTGGCTTGAACCGGACACAAATGCTTGGCAGTTTTTTCATGCTTGGAAAGGGTATCGTTTCTGGGGACAAGGTAGCAAACACAAAGCTTCCACTTGGCCCTAAGGTCCCCATCTCCATCCGGTTCTGTGACTCGGGATGGCCTAGAAATTCCTTGGACCCATTTAACTGAAAGTGCTAGGCAGCGTCGCAGCTCCCTCTTCTCTATGACATTGTAAAAACTGTTGAAAGGAAATGTAAATAACCGGCATTAGTTCCTTACTTTTCGAGACAAGATGTGTCAGAGATACAAGAGGGAGCATCTGACAACCCTGAACATCTACAACTATGCCTTTGTCATAGAAAAGCATAGCAAATCATGCAACGTCCTCGGCCTTTGCGAACTGGTGGCGTCATTGGCAACGTGACCAGTGTAGTCACAGAAGAGTCGTCATGTTGGTAAGGATTCTCCCTTAGCTGCAGTCGAAAACACATGTTGAAGATGGCGACAGCCATCAAAAAGCCATTTCCATGCAGGCTTATCTGTGGGAACGTTCAGATCCCCCTCCTCATAAATATTACGTACCTAGTTTGAGAGAGCAACGCATAAAGCCGAACTTGTGTTTCTGCTTCTTAAATGAGCACCTTGGTCAATATCTTGCTCATTCATATGATGTAGAAGTGTGTGACTATTCCAAAAAGTCTTCTTCGTTTTTCATGGGCCGCAATGAAAAGTTCAGTTACACTTCTTTGGCAGAGATTTTAATGACCTCCACCCACACTCCCAATGGCGCTAGTAAGTTCGAATCACTGAATCATCGTGCTTTTCCCTTTGTTTTTCATTTCAGGTTTTAATCAAGAATGTCATTCATGTTTGTTACGTGGAAGTGTTGAAAGAGTGGAGGAAGAAGTCGCGAATCTGTGTGCATCATAAATAAGCCTTAACATTGAAAACATAATTATGAGTAGGGGAAAACTTAATTGTGCAAGTGTTATTTAAGTAGGTAGGGTCAAAATGCAAGGCTAGTTATATTGGGGTGGAAACTTACATAAAAAGTAATGCTGCACACGACTTAGCATTGTTTTATTTTCTACCTAGCCCATCACAAGTTGCACTGACAAATCATATTTTGTTAGTGTTCCCTGTGGTCCAAGTGTGACAATTGTCTGTCAGGACCATCTTGGACTTGGACAAGTTCATCTCCCCGTTACTGTTGGCAGTAGGGACACCATTGAACTTTGCAACCACTGAGAAAATGTACTTTCTAATATTTGTCGTACCCTCACTGGTGGTCACTGTGCATGTTCTTGAGTGTACTTGCGCGTGGAACATAACAGTGAATGCTGAAGAGTTGCAAAATTCATTAATTTCTTTTAAAACAAATGACTCTGACACTTATGTTTAACGTAAAAACGTTTCCCTCCCTGTGAGAAGTACGTGAAAGGGTCAAACTTTGTTGCAGTAGTGGCGGCATCCACCATTCTGCCGAGACGGGTGAGAGTGCCAATGACACACATGTCCTGTCCATCCCTGAGGAAAATGGGTCCTATGTACTAGGTCAGATCATGGTCCAGCATGCAATTCATCGACTCCTTAATTACTGGGGCACCTGTCACTTTGCCCGAGTCTCCCATATAGAATTGGAATATAGAATTTAGAGCGTCTCACCCTTTGCCACTGGTGTCATTTACGGATGCATGAGTGAGACCTGAGTTCTCGCTTAAAGCAAGTGTAAGGTGTCGTCCTCGGCTGAAAAAAAAAGACTACGCATATTTCAATTGACGACGCCAGAAGAACCCACTCCCCACAGCACTCGGGAAGATCAACATGCTGTTGATGTAAGTCTTCTCAGCTTCTTTTCCTCCTCCTTTCACCACCGCATGGAGAACAATGTCTGCACGTACGTCACATACGTGTGTTGCCCTGTGCTAAGCCGTGCTGTCGTCTGGCGTTCCGTACGTGTGCGACGCAGAGGGGGGAGAAGAATTACTCTTTTTTTTCCCGCCGACAAAACTCATAAATTCAGAAGAGGGAAATTATTCCTCTCCCCCCCCCTTACTCTGTGGGAGGCCAATAGCTTCTCCTCCCCTGTTGTCAACTCCTTAGTCATATCTCGACACATCTAATTCAAATGCTGAGAAATGGCCTCTCCCTTGAGGCCTGCAAAGGAAAAACGTCTGTCGACTTTCGTCGCGTTGTTCAGCACACAAAGCCTTTATCATACTTTTGCAGATACTACGTAGACACACGGGGGTCATGTTATTTGCTGCGGAGGCCTTGCCCGAATGCGGGCAGCTGTTGCAGTCCCTCTGCCCTCGAGTTCGCCGAGGTTGGACCAAGATGCGTGGACCTCAATTTCTCGCCAGTCGTGCTGGCTGCTCCATTCTTCTACAAGACGTTGTCTGCTTTTGCGACGCGTCCTGCCTGCACCTGCACTGCAACTGCTGCACCGCAGGAGTGCGTCGGCGTATCGGCTGTCATGGGGGGCTCCGGCGACGGTACCGTAGACACATTTTTGTGCTGTCCCGCGCGAATGATTTCTGCACTTTTTTTTGTGCCAATCATCATCATTGGGGCTGGAGTGAGGAAGAGCGCAAGCGAATGATTTAGGTGACAAGCGGAGACACGTGCGCTGTGCGCGTCTCCACACGAATAACAGCGACACCGACACACAGGCCGACAGACAGACAGACACACAGACAGAGGTTCAGTCTTGCACGCTCTCCAGTCGCACGCGCTCAAGCGTCACTGACGTCCTTAAGTTATTGGATCTCCACTCCTGACGTTCCTGGTGCTGTTGTTGTTGTGGCCGTTATTGGGCGACAGCGGGCGGCGAAACAAATTGGATAATTGGGGCCCCTTTTGCAGTTTTTGCTTCGGACTCTTTCCCCTGATTTATGGGTTAGTACATGCATGATGGACCTACTTTGCTTTCCCCTCCTCAGAGTTGCCATGAGTGTTGTGGTAAGAACGTAACTGGCGCACTTGTGAGTGGCATCCTTAGATCTGCTTGACCTCGGCCGATTCATTTGCTGCTGCAACCAGGGATTTTTGGTGAGAAGAGCTGACCTCTCACCATCCCCACGAGTGGTGTTTACCAATCGGAGTGAGCAGTGCGAGTCCCCAATGACCCTGGGCCATTTTTTACTTCCAACTCCAATTATGAGCGCCAGACTTGGAAAGCCAAGGGAGAGAAGGGGGAAGAGAGACATTTCGTGCTCTCCTTCGAGTACTTCGCAGTTGCTTAGACGAATCTCTGGTAATGAAAAACTTTCTCTTGTTTTTCTTTTCTTCTGGTCCCTAATTTTCTTCGCTGCTCGCTCGTCTTTGTCTATCTCACGGTCTTCTCCAGGGAAATTGTCTCGAGAATACGAAGGGAAAGCTTGAGAATTTTGTAAGTGTGCCAGTAGATGTAAGAAGGTAAAGATATGTAGGCCTCAATCATATATATACAGCTGCTTATGTTCGCTGGTGAAAGATGTTGAGAAGGAAAAATTACCATACCAGTGTCAGGGTAGAAGTGGCTGGCGCTGGATTCAGCCCGCGCTGCGGAAGACAACGATCAATTCTTAAGCTTCTATAAGGAACTCGTCTAAAAGCAGACGACGACTTTGCCACAATAATAAAAGTCCTGAGTTGTGGTGAGGTATGATGTGGTGAGATATGGCGCAGTGTGGTGTGCTGCGCTTCCGGGCTGGGTGCCACCGTGGCAAAAGAATGAAAAGTTCACCTACGACAGAACGCTGTTCTCATCTTTAGTCCCTCCAAATGCACGGACAGCTCTTCTTCTCCTTCTTCTTCTTGATTAGCTTTGAAGGCGGGAAAAGTCAAGGAGGATTTGGTTAATCTGGCTGGAGGAAGTGCTTAATAAGCCCTCAGGTGCACAGATCTGGAGTCGTCTACATCCGTCATCAACAAAATCTCGAGGTCACCATTCATGTACGTACGTATGTACCTTCTTCACCCACGGCACAAGATGCCCAGAATAACCTCACCGCCTTAATTCATTTGTCACCTTCCCGCCGTTATTGCGTGGCAAACGCCGCTCAGAGGAGCCGCTCCAAGATTCCACAGGCAGAAAAAACATATTGCGACTGTTATTGTTGTCCTTGGAAAAGCTCAGGCAGAGACAGAGAACACAGATTCTTCTTTTCTGTTGCAGATTTTTGACACGGTCGGTTGGCCTCGGGCAAATTTCCGCCGTCGCCGCCGCCGCCGCCTCTTTTTCCACGCTCTGCAACAGCAGCAAAAGACTTGCTTTCCATCCTCTTTTCTACTCTCTCAGAGTTGGTTCTATTCATGTCTGACTGCTAAAGGCCCCGAAAAATGCAGGGTGAACTGAGAGGTCCTACATAGAAAAGTGGAACTGAAACAGAGAAAGAGGTTGTCGGCGGGACTTTTGCAGTTATGAGTCTATTAGGGCTGAGTGGTAATTACGTCGTAGCAAGCATTATGGAGCAAACATTATCCCTTCCGTATAATTAGCCGAAATAGGCTGCCACTACAACGCGTGATCGTCGTCTCCTCGTGACAATTGCGATAGGAACCTTTACTAATAGGCGTAGCCCAGAGCGCAGCTCAGTGCTTAATGTTATGCGTGGAATAGCAAATCCCCGATAATTGGGCTTCTAATCCCGCCCTAATTGTCCCGATTACCTCTTCGCCGGCACTGGAGGCAGTGGCGCAGTAGATCAAAGACGACGACTCGTTCACTGACTGCGCGGAAGCTCCGCGCACTGCACGGCCAGGGCTGCAGGCGCGGGCGTGCACTGCAGGTAGTCCGTGGGACAAGTCAGGAATTTGCAAAAATCTGCTGAGGACAAAAAAAAAGTTCATTTGCGTTTCTACAGTTATTGCGTGAGTCCTCGCAGGAGAACAAGAGAGGAGAATCGTGATTGCGTCGAGACGACTCGACCCCTTGGACTGAGACTGCGCACCGCAATCAAGAGACGCATTTAGTTTGTGCCACGTCACTCATGGGTTCTCAGTACTTTCCGGAACCGGTGTCTGCCTACCAATTCCCCCTCCCCCCTTTTTTTTAAAAAAAAGTTCACCCCTCCCCTCCATTGTTTTCTCTGCTAGCAAAAGTAAATGCGCTTATTCACCCTTGTAATTGAAGATTCCCCTTCTCGCAGGATCGCAGAAGATAACAACCCCATTACCAAGTTTCCAGGAATAGTTTGGTGCTGCCATTCCAGCAGTCACACTTTTTTTTTTGGGGGGGGGGTCTCCCCTTAGTTGGCTTTCGGCTGCTTCTCCACCTCTCTCGCCTGCTGTAAAATCCTCAACTACTCAGTAAGAAGCAGTGACTGTAACTCGACCTGAGTGTAGGAGTATTCCCATGTATGCACAAGAGGCTTCGTTATGTAGTGCCGTGCATAATCCTTCAGCACTCTGCACTGCTGACAAGTATTCCCTTGTACTCTTCGAGCAGAGAAAGTGGCATTGTTTTGCACATGGTATGCATGAAACAGAGGCCGCTAGAGAGGATTTTCTTGGGGGATTGATGTGCTTGTTAGGTGCCAGCAGACATTGGCGAAAGTGCCTTTTTCTCCTGCATAGCTGACTCCACTGAGGATTTGCACACTGTACAAAAATGTCAAAAAACACTGGTGATCTCGTCTGTACTGTGAGTGTGCGTCTGCACCTGCGATTCCGACAGGAGCCTCGTGAAGACAGGCAGGAAGAGCACTTAAGTAAAAGAGAAGAGCAGCAAACGGCTGCGCTTTTTCGCACGATTTGACACGCCGACTGGAAGACAGCGAACGAACGGATTGAAATGAAAGCCATTTCCACTTAGGTTTTAGGCAAGAATAGTAGAGTGGTGAGTGCAAAAAAAGACCCGCCCACTCATTTTTCTTTCTTTGCTCACCAAAGAAATGTTTGGAGGAAGCGATTCTGACGTGAACGTCTGTAATAGAGAAAAAAATACACTGAAGCATCTTTTATAGAAGAGACCCCAGGGATCCTGTTCTGAAGTATCTGTGCGGGCCGAGTTCGGGCATTAAAACAAGTGAGCTGGAATTTTAGGTACATTCATGATATGAAAGTGACCTGTTATTCTTACATGCTGAAAGCAAACAGACGAATAAGTCTCTCTCAGTTCTTCTGACAGCACCTCTGTTTGCAGCGCCTGCAGTTCTGTACGGCGGAAATCTCGTCTACAGTGGTATGGGAAAAACAGAACATTCTGCGAGTTGCCAGGGGTTTCTCCATTCCAATAATGAGTCTATACTAATGTGGATTGGAGTCCAGACTGACGGCTTGTTCTGCTTCCCGGTCAGTTCGACGTTCCACATCTTGTGTGTGTGCACGCACATCCACAAGAGTCACTACGACTCACATGGTCCACAGCTGCCACCTGAGCTGATAGCAATCTGCGCATTCTCGACTCACTACGCAACACAACATTCTATCAAACCGAATCCCGCCAAAGGAGCTCCGCTGCAGTAGGCAACAGCTGTAATAAATAGATTTCAGAGTGATTTCCAGGCTCGTGGTTGTTGTGACCAAGAATCAGCTTTCTTTGGGATTGGACGATTGCTTTTGATCTGCACTTTGGCGATGTCTCTTTGATCTGTCCTCCAGGAATAGCGAGGAGAAATCAAGCCAAGTTTTCAAGTGGAACTCTACGTCGAGGTCTAACTTTCGTCACAGGAAAGTCGAATGAGCGCCTGCCCTGCTTTAAACTTTGGTCGCCGAATGTTCCCCCGCCACTGCTGCAGTACAGTAGTGTCACCTCTTCATCGCCCAGAAGACTCACACACACATCTTAACGAATGAACTACGGACGTGGGTCCGAGCACAATTTTCGACCTCGTTATTCCGACTGCGTTAGCCAGCACACTTAATTCTTTTTGGTGTGCCTTAACTCTTTCTTCCAGAGAGCTGTTATCCTGCTTTTCTCTCTCTCGCTCTCCTTGCGCAGTCATGATTGCATGTGAGGGAGTCGTAGGTTTATTGGGGCTGCCGCAGTCATGCTAATTGAGGGAGGCCTCACGCGCCCTGATTGAGGAGGGGGGTAGAGTTTTGCGGTCTCTGGGGATCGCTTTGTGCTCTTACCCACCCCGTCGTCTACGTCGTCGTCGCCCACGGTGGTCGGGGTGACCACGCAATGACTGTTACAGACCCTGTCTGACATGGCCATGGGTGAGGGGTTAATCATGCAGCCGCTGTGCGTCGTGGAAACTGCTCTCTGTCTCTCTCCTTGGCTCCACATCTTGATGGCAATGAAATCGCTTCGCTCGCCTTTAAAGACGTTTTGCCCGGAACTTTTGCTTCGTCCTGACATTAATGTCATGCCTCTCGGGAGACATAAGACCGGTATCTTCATCCGCTCCTTCCATACGCCAAAAACTCCGAAGGGAGCTTTGCTGCCTATGCAATATGCATAACTAGAGTAGTAGAGTAATTTTTCCCTTTATGGCACTATCGTCTCCAAACGCCCAAGGGATTTTCAGATGTGTTTCAGAAGTCTGCTATGGACGTACCGGTAGTTGTGCCAGTAATGGGTATAAAATACAGCGCCCTTCTACCTTGACTGTCTTTCTCATCACTTGGGCATTGCCATGAAGATTCGAACACCACCTGGTTGTGCCACACGAGCACTTCTTTCTCACTTCACATGTTGATCGGTGGCCCCTGATGCGCCATTGGTGTGCGCGTACGTACGTACGTACGTAGGCATCGAGTACTGCCAAGGTGAGAGATAGCAAATAGACGCGTCGTGTATCTGCTCAATTTATAGGAGAATTGCGCCTCTCTTGAGCTTTCACGCACACATTAACGCACGCACGAGCACTTTCCCCAATGCCCCGAGTTGATCTATCACGATCGGGCTTATCCTCGATGTCGCTAAGCCTAGCGAGGAAGAAGAAAGATTGGTGGGTTTCCTCGTTCTTTCTTTCTGCCAATACTTTCTCCTCGTGCGAACATAATGAACACCCATAATAAGTGGAGGATGCATTTGCCCAAAGTCATTGCTCATGAGGGGCGCAGCAGCCGCTATTGTTGTACAGAAAGAGCAGCACGGCACGGTACGCGGGGCAGTACTACCGGCACACGTGCACGTCATTTCACGTCAGAAACCACTTTTCGGCCCCGTTGTACTTTGCAGCTTGTGGGGGCTTTGACGTCCCTCAGATTCTGCTCCACGCCGGGGCCTACGACGCCCCCCTCCCAAGCTGCAACGTCTTAGGAGGACGTAAATTACTTGATGAGGTATGACGTCTGTAGTTTCACACAATGGACTTCAGTCCGCGGTCCTTTTTTTTCTACCCTAAGGAGCGCCGTCAATTAGTACTGATGAGTACAGCTTGTATTTCCTGTGAAGTCTCCGCTGAGCTGGACGTCAAGGGTTGTACGACTCGAGAGTACAAACATCGGACGCTGAAGTCTCCCCGTCGAGTACCGCCAGCATCATGTCTGACGGAATCCCGCCCACCACGATTGAAGCAGCTCTTCCGCAATAGTCGTAACAATACGTTAGCTGCTCCTGTCTTAGATTTCTCTGCAAATGGTCAGAGCAAAAGTTTCTTTTTTCCCCTTCTTTGCTAATGACGCTCCTCTCTTCCTGAGGCAATCAAGAAAAAGCCTCTCTTCAGTACTGAAGGAGAGAGAGGAGGAAGAGGCAATATGTGAGGAGAAGAATAGACTATAACTGCAACATTTGGTTTAAGTAAAGCGCTGTCTTCTCCTTTAAGGCCTCCTTGGTGGGCAGGGAGACGATTTTTTTTAATATAAGAAAGGGAAAAGAAGAATAGGAAAGTTTTCCATTGGGCCAAGTGCTCTTCAATCATCGCGTAGTCAGCAAAGCAGTTGCTACCAACTGTGAGTGAGAGCTGCTTTGGCACACAGCAGCCAAACTGGACAAAGCCGAGCTGCTCTCGCCGGGACGTATGTACAGCCCGACAGGACTTCACTAATGCAGTTTTGAACATTGCTGAATAGGCGAAAGAGGGCAAACTTTGTTGGCACAAAATGCGCTCGCTTTTGTGCGCGCGCGTGTGTGAGACAGACAGACACAGCGCGCGCGCGCGCGCGTGAGCCAGCGAGCCAGCGGTGACTGCCAGACGAGAATAGAGTGTGCAAAGCGTGCTAAGTGCGGTGAGGATAACATGTCCTTGATTAGCTGTTCCGTCAGCACGCCACGATGTCGCCCTCCAGACGCATGCGCGGGCGTCAGAACAGAGATGTGGAAACAAACCAACCAACCCACGAACGAACGTTTTGCTTGCTCAGCCTCCACCAACTTTTTCCCCCGCCTGTGTTTCTCTCTCCATCCCCCCTCTTTTTTCCCCGGGCGTTTCCGTATGTCCGCAACCACTTTGGCACTTGTGAAAATGCGGCGACTGAAAAAGCCAAAATGGGCAAAGCCTTTCTTCAAAACACTGCCCAAGAACCCGGAAACAAATTACTTTGGGCACACGCCCATTAACTCCACTAAAGTGAAAACTCCCACCAGAAAGAAGTTTTGCAGCCTTTGTTTTCTTCCGTCCGATTCGGTCGAATTTACGTAACGAGACCCTGGCAATATTGGGGGTCGGGAATTTATATAGTGCGTTCCGTAAGCTCACACCTAAAAACACCTCTAAGGACCTAAAAAGAAACAGGGATCGGAATAACAATATGAGAGGGAAAAAAAAATCTTCCAGCTCCCGAGCCCGCCCATCCGCAGAAGAAAGGGATCAAGTGAGGCTTACGCCCTAATAGTAAAGGATAGCAGGACCAACCTTGAGCCTCGTATTGAACGACGTGTTAGGAAAGTGATTTTTGCCACCGCTTTGTGTACCATAGGTGAGCAAATCAGGAAAACGGTCACGAGCCAGCAGGAAGCAGCACAATTGCAACCAGATCCTTCGGGTCCAAAGAAGGCTAAAGAAGCGGTCGAGACTCTGGAAAGCAGCTGCAGCAGTCTCTTTAACCCCCCCCCCCCCAAGGAGAGCACAGAAACTCCGTGAAATATGATTAATAAGTCATCTGCGTGTGCGTCTAGAGAAGAAGTCCTTGTCCATGTATGTCCTGAGGAAAGGCCCTGGAGGCTACGTTTGGTTCTTTTGGGGGGCTAAATGCTCTCCATCAGACACAACTCTTTCTTTGTGCGTTACGGTATGTATGTCCTGACTGAAGTTTACTATTACTGCTTCATCTTTATGGCTTCCCTACTTTTCCTCCGCACTCCCATGTGTGCATGCCAGCAGATATGTGTGCGCTTTGTCTGTTTTACGAAAAAGGCAGCAATAGAATAGAAGCAAGTCCCCCTAGGCCTAGGATGAGGCAATGCATTTTCATCACAAGCCATAAACTGGGATTTATAAGCATTGAAAGAGCTGTCTCAGCATAAAAATGGGAGAAGGAAGAGAACTGTCAAAGTAACATCATTGGTCGTGCCCAGACAGACGTTGAAGAATGTGCAGGAAATACGCGCATTGCACACGAGGACCGGCCGTGCGTGCTGGGGTCTGCGCTGCACAGGTACTGGCTGAAGAGGGGCGGGGAAGATTATCAAACAAGCTATCGGCGTCTGTCGATGCTCCTTAACTTGAACCACCAGATAGTTTAAATTTTATTCCTCTCACGAAGCTGAGAGAATTGAAAGGCCGGCTTTTCCTTTCCTAGGCCTTTGGCTTTTCCTTTTCCATGCAAATAAGGTGAGGAGAAGAAGAGAGATGTTGCGCAGAATTATTCAGCGTTCGCCAGAAGAAGCAGCTTGCACCAGCTTTGACTATTGCCAAACACAGAGAGACCAGCCTGAAAGTCAGGGGGAGGGGGAATTTCCAAGAAAAAGTCAAGTCCACACTTTCTGCCCTTCCTCGGTATCGTGGCGAATCCTCAAATTTGTATAATTGTACGCACAAGGTACGTTCGTGGCAGCTCTGGGCGCTTTCACGCTTCTCCTCAGATTATCAACGTTTGCTTTCTGGGTACAGTACAGAGCAAGAGAGGGTTTTTTTTCCTCCCTGGACTTTGCTGCTCCAATAATTGCAGGTCCATGATGGATTAGAAGCGTTTCACGAGTGAGCAAGCGCCAAAAGTAGGAAGAAAAAGACGAAAAAGGTAAAAAAAAACGGAGTGGCAAAAAGTATGACTGGCACCGAGGGGGCGAAGTTGTGTGGACCCAACGTCGTATTCGCGCGCCAGCCGCGCAATCGTTGGCTCCTTCAGCGTCGTCGTCCTTTCCATGGAGAGAATGAGATTTGCTTTCTCTATGGGAGACAAAAAGTGAGGGTGTTTTTAACTCTACTTCCTCCAGCCCCTGTCTTTTTCCTTGCTTATGTCTTGCTTCAGCGGTATTTCGCTCTGTCCTCCTTGAAGAGATCCCTCCTTGATGGGTGACGCCACCAAAGCTTTTCTTCTTTTCTCTCAAAGTGTCCTCGTGCCTCTTCACTCAGTCTGCTCTCTTCGGTCTGAGGCTTTTAAACAAATTGAAATTACAGCAGGAAGAATGAAAGCGTTCACACTTGAGAGGAATCAGTTGCACCTACTCCGGATCTGGTCCAACGCTCTGCTTCTTATCAGCCTGGAATAAGTTGAAGAGTTCACTTCAGGAAAGAAATATTCTCGTACGTATAAACAGTCAGTAGGCCTAAAATGGCCTCGACTCGTCTTTCTATCGGGGCTGTGAGAGTTTCGTCGATCCTTCTATGACTTTCCGACGCTCCCTTTCATGGTCTTTGTACCCCTTAGTGATCTTTTGAAACCGTGGGAGTCTGGGAATTGAAAGCAACGATAATCTACACCCATATGCAGAGAAGAAGGCTGTAGTGAGCAATTATGAGCGTCGTCATGCACCGCATGAATGCGAGCGCAGGCCTTTACCTACTGGCACTGAGCTGCACGCACTGAATGGACACGTCTTGGTCACTGTAGGCACGAGGCGCAGATACGAATAACGTGTACGTTGTTTGGCCCAATACGAAATTGGACGCCAACTCAAATATGGGACGTAGGTTCAAAGGTACTTGCAGGACGTGTGCGAGTAATCGACAGTGACGTCGGTTCGGATACACCGAGAAGCATCAAGTGAATAAATACACTCTTTAATCTAGACGTCCGACGTCAGGTTTTGAATTTCCCGCCGTAAACTTCTCAGTCACACCCCTTGTGTGAAGCTAAAGCTGAATTTGGCATTTCGCTCCTCCGGAAGACAACTGACGTTGAATCGATATCGAGTCTTTCTCCCAACCATCGAAAAAAACAAGAGCTTTTTTCCTGACATCGCACAGGTCTAATGTTTGCCCCTCTTCTGCACATTACGAACTGTGTCAGAGCGTTCACGCCTACCTTATGCGCTCGTTAATTATGCACAAGTTTTGCTACATTGCAAAGGTCCACCAATACTAGATTTTCTGCCAGCAAGAGAGAGTGTGGGGAAAAAGACAAGGAAAGAAATAACATTTGGGAAACGCTGCTTGCCGGAGTCAACGAAACCATTCGCCAAATTCGAAGAGCATAAAAAAGTCGACTTCTTTAGTCGAGGACCAAGCGGACTTGTCATCGCGTGTTATTTAAGGTCAGAGGACTTCTCTGTGTGCCACTTACGAGGACGCTCATTCATGGGACAGCACACCATGCCGCCGGGTCTTCCGGCCCCCACGGTTTTTATTCCCTTTATGCCAGGCACACAGTATGGTCGACACTGACGATGCAGTCGTCGTAATCAGACTCCCGCAGGACTCCTCCGTCACGTGCGCTCTTACACACACAGAGGGAATAAATAAATACGTGTATGAGAAGGCTGATTACGTATAAGAATGAAAGGGGGCGAGGAAGGAGAGATATGCATTAAGATATGGGGGGATCTTCTTTGGCTGACGCTGAGAGGAATCGCCGGCAGTGGCATCTGCACGCCAAACACGGCTTTTCTGCACATTCTGCTAACATAAGCAATCAGCCCCCTATTGCTGTTTCCCAGATTCACCCCCCTCCGGTGAAGCCATCCTTGGATTGTATGCATTTAATCAGAGGGAGAAAAATATGTGATGCCGGCCTTCATCTTGATCGATTGGGGCACCTGCAGAGCGTCGCTGGTCCCGTCCTCTTCCCCGCAATCCCATTGTCCGGAGAGCGATCATTTCTGTTGGCCGGAGGAGAAGTACAGGGATGCGTCCTCGTCCTCCACTGTCAGCGCAGGGACTTCACAGGTCGTGCCAGTTATTTGTCAACGACGATGGCGTCACCTTGACATGCGCACAATGGAAGATCTGGTAGCGAGGACTTTTAATCACGGCATAGAGTCGATGGAGCAGAGTCGACTGCATAATTCATCGCTTGGTCTCTCCCCTCTGTCTCCAGTTAGATCGAGGAACGCGTCCTTTTGCTATTTGTTTTCTCGCGCACTCCTCAACGCGACGACGACGACGACGACGTCCCCGACAGCGACGGCGGGGACTCCGTGCGTGACAAGATTGACCCCATTGACTGATTTGATTACTTGAGCCTTTGCTCATATGAATAAACTTGCGAGCCTTGTTTGTTCATGAAGAAAAAGGCACCCCCAGGACCCCTTAGCATGAAGAATATTGTTGTCACTAGACGACCGTATATGGAAAAGCAATGGAGTCCGCAAGTCATACCTTGCCAAGGGGGGATCGCATGCTGCAAGGGAGAAAGCTAGCAGGGCTTTTTTGTCCTACAAAGATGTACGTGGCGAGTGCGTCGCACGACATAAATGAATTACATGTAGCACATATATATATATATAGGATTATATGCATGCATTGTGCACATCCTGTTCTGGTGGCCAGCGGCCTTTGGTCCTGCTGCTGTGAAGTGAGGTAGGAAATCTCCCGAAGAAGAGTGTAAGTGAAAGGGAAAGCTGCCAAACACCGGGTTTTTTACGCCAAGACTTTTTATCCCCTCCCTAAAGTTGTTTCTGATCCTTGTTTTTTACCCTCTAAGCGTGTTTCTTCGCCGAAACAATTAAAGGACGAGATCGAAAAAAAAACCCTTTGGATCAAGAGAGGAGTATGAGCTTAATGAAGAAAGTGCTGGAGCAAACTAAAGATGCCTTTTCAGAGAACAACTGCACAATGGTTACTTTTTCAATAACACAATTTCTGGCAACTTTTTCTCCGTTCTTACCCTTCGTCTCGACTTATAAAGCCCAGAAGAGTTAACTGAAGCTCTGGCCTGCCGAGGAGGAAGGAGGCTTCAGCAGTCTGCCTGCCAGCCTCAATGCTGTGAAATAAATACAGTCTCGCCGCCAATAAATCTCCTTAACCCCCTCTCTTCTCTCCTTTCTCCATCGGTGTATTTATTTTCTTCTGATCCAGCATTTTCAAGAGCGATTGCAAAACCAGCGAGGAAATGCCAACCACAACCATTTTTCTTCAAGGCTCGCTGGCTGCAAGCAGCAACAGCAACAACACTTGATCCCTACTTGGCAGTGTTTTCCCCATAATGTATTCCCGCGTTGGTAGTGGCTGTACAGTAGCTATACTACTTAGACTATACGGCAGGATATCCCTCGGTGCTTCCCCCCCCCTCTAGTCACCATCCCCCCACCCTGCTTTTTTCACAGGAGGAGTGGTGACTCACTGAAGCGTATGCAAATTGCAGCTTCCTTCCTAGAGGACAGGAGAAGCCACCTGATTCTGGCTTCCCATATGGGAGGAAAACTGACCTAGGTAAGGTAGGGATTGTTATTGGTAAGCCGGCTGCTGGCCGCTCCACCAGCAAAAGCCAGGGACGAAAGGATCAGCAAGCCAAAAAAAGTACTGCCCACACGATCTTTTTTCCGCCTATTATGTACCAAGTCCGACATCTGTAGTACTGCGCCCTAAGAGAACATTAAGAGTAGGCAATGCAGGTTCAGATGAGAGCTGAGAAGCCTCTGTGCCACCCACTTGGTCGAGGAATCCAGAGATTTATTAGCCTCTCAGAACTTCACAGTACCGAGTTTCTTCCTCTCAGGGAGAAAAGAATCTCTAGAGAGAGATGGTGTGCATATCTTTTTTTACTCTCAGCTGGCGCAAGGAAGAAAAGGAGCTTCAGCGCAGGTTCGGCTGCTGCCTTCGCGACGCCTAATTTCCCGTAATCCGTAATCTGATGCCCCGCGCTTATCGACAAAGGCTCATCCACTTCTCGTAGGCAGGAAATCCTTCTCCTCTTTCAAGAGTCAGGGGAGACAGAGAGAGAGGAAGTGGGCACGAGGACCTACCTGTACTCTAGGCTGTGCAGACTACACATATTAGTGAGCTCGGGCTTGCGCTTATGCTTAAGCTTGAGCTTGAGCTTGAGCTTGAGCTTGAGCTTGAGCTTGAGCTTGAGCTTGAGCTTGAGCTCGAGCTTGAGCTTGAGCTTGAGCTTGAGCTTGAGCTTG
>JAAUXU010096075.1_pt1 | contig 18864 bp, 21 predicted proteins | sample 7278151 | NCBI WGS metagenome assembly JAAUXU01 (sample SAMN14350113, study PRJNA611818) | marine sediment metagenome | isolation source: surface marine sediment (1.8m) | place: French Polynesia: Moorea | collected 2018-08 | reverse complement strand
TGGTGGGTGGCCTTGGGGGACACTGTGCTGAGCAGTGCATGAACACCAAAGTCGATGCAAAGATGAGGGAAATCAGCACTCTCATTGTCACTTTTTCTTTGGCAAAGTTGGAGAAATGTTTGCAAGCAAGACAGAAACTAGGTTATCCTTCACTGCACACTGTCTTTTATAGAAGAAGAAGAGTCTTATCTTGCTGACACCAAGAAATCTTCTGTGACCCTTCCTGTACGTTGCATTTCCCACAGCTTATGTAAAAACATCATAGGCGCTCCTGCCTTATGTAAATTTTCAGACATATCAGGATTATAAAATCCGTGTTTGACCTGTGACAATTGCTATGATGTCTGCAGGCCGGAAAATACATAAGTAGGGGTCTATACGTAAACAAACTACGAACAGGATAGGTAATTTCAGTGTGTATGATCACTGTCACTGTTTTTTCTCAAGAAGAATCATTACAAGATACTTTGTAAGTTACTGGGATGAACACAGGACACACAATCTACACTTTGTGTAGATCTGCATCACAAAACAAATATAGATGAAGAGCTTATGCAGATCTTAATGGAATTCTACAGAACAGCTTATGTCAACAACCTCGAAGGTGCAACGACCATCATGACCTTGTGAGATTTCCTGGTTTATCGGTGGAGAGTTCATTTCCTCTGAAAGCAGCCAGGACCAAGTCAATCTGCATTGAAGAAGTTGAAGATTTTGGAGATCCTTGAGCGGGCTGCCTCTTACCACTTCTGGGAGAGTAGGCTATTTTCCCGAGTCAGGATGGAGGCAACCTCAAGTGCTCCATGGCGGCGTGTTCCACAGTTGAAGACGGCAAAAAAGTTGTCATCGTCCCCCTTTTTATCCCGCATCATACCTGTTGTACTCTTTAAGTTTCTGTTAGGCTGTTGTCAATGTGTTATGTAACGTGTGTAGGTGGGAGGGAAAGAGCCCAGAATATTTAGAATAGCTCTAGAAAGTGGACCTGCTGCAGTGGGACATGTGAAACACACTGCTTCAAGGCCTTTTCTTGTACACTTAGTCAGAACCAGCCACTCCCTGCTTGGGAGTCTCCACAATAATAAACATGGGCTCAGTAGCAAAAAGTTGACTGTTCTGATGCAGTTTGAATGCTATAGAGTCTGAGATATTCTTTCATGCTCGAAAGCCACTGCGGATGATTTGGATATGACCAAATGATACTCACTTTTACAAAACTTCTGGTATCTGCTGTGGGGTTAAAGTGCGGCTATCTGGCTATTCTAGCCAGACTTGAATACTGGAGGACAACTTACGCTATCAATGTGACACTGGAGGAATTACTCAAGTTAAAAACTTCTTAAGAACTGTGCCGTAGTGAGACTATGCGATGTAAAAGATTGGAAACTGGCTTCTCAAAGTTAGGAGACATCCAATCTGACATGGCATCAAAGATGCTCGAGGAATTAAGCAATTGCTTATTTCGAAAGGTCTCTTCGCATGTCTTCCATACAGAGCAACATGTACACAGTTACCTTTGATCAAGCAGAGTTAAATGAATTGGCAAAGGCTTTTCATTTGGATGGCAATGTCTGGCGAGTCCGGTCCCAAGTGCTGGTCAGACATTTGGAGAACAGGAGATCCTGCTATGTACAGGTAGTAAATGGGAGGTACTTTTTAGTGCCTTTTACACCACTTATGCAATGCGTGGACTCGACAGTGCAAACAAACTCATCATCCATCTGCTACCATCTCCAGGCTCAACACTGGTTTTACTTGGAAGTTGCCACTAGAACATCTCACTGCACACTCATCAGAGATGGAAGGTGGAAGTCCCAAGTCTGGTCGGACCCGAGGACCTGAGTCTGGTCCTGACAGGAACCACAGCTTTTTTTCTTTGACCTGGCCTGAGTCAATAAGAAGTCACGATTTTGCCTTCACAAGTTAAGAAGCCATCATGACTGCTTTGGAGCACCGCATTTCTTTACTGACTGACCCTTTGCCCTCTCCATAGCCGGCATGACACTGCGAGGTTTATACGCAACGTGGGAATCTTGCACTTTTATACAGTCAGTCAATAACGTTGCTCAATTTTTTTAAGAGGTAAAGTTTATATACAGTGCAGTGCAAAACACCTGCTTGAGAGACAAAAAATCGCATTTTGAGGTAACTTTTTCAGTAGTGAAATGCAATTTTACGTACTATGCCGGACAAATCCGGCAGCTGAACCTTGCTGAAAAAATGTATGGTTCTTTTGAGTACCATTTCTTTCTTTGATACGGATGAAGTAGGAAAAGTCGCACCTAAAAGAGCACGAGTCGGTTTTTAGTGCGGGTAGCAGCATCTTGATTTTTCAGCTTCAGCTGAGAGCCCTGATTACATTTGTCATCTCAACCCTGAACTAAATTCCAATGAATCGAAACTAAATAAACTGGAGTGATGTGATAAAGATGTTTGTAAACGTTCCTTTGTTATTGTCAGCAAATGAGCTTAGCACGATTGTTGTAGCTTTTGTTTAGTTGAAGGAGCTTTAAAACCTGTGCATTCACATTCATTTAGATCTGGCATGCATAGCACAGATGCTGCTGACCAAGCCACATTGCACAGTTGAGACTCTGCTGAGCTTATGCAGTGACCATGTGTAAGTCACGAGTAGAGACCGGATTTTAGGTGAGTCAGCTATACCTTGTGCTTTTTTCCCGAGTTTTGTGGCATGTGTTGTCATTTCTTGGCACTTGCCATTACCCTCACACCCTTTTCTGGGGAGTGCCCAACGTTTCCAGCTTTCTCTCTCATACGAGACCAAAACCTTGTCGCAGAAATGGACTTATGACTTGGTGTTTATACGCACAACTATGACTCTGGATGTCTCAACTGCTCTGCTTGCGAATGATTTGTCACCTCAGTAGCCCTAAATATCGCCTAAAACTTCTGTTCCTACGTAGTAACAAGCCTGAGCTGGCCAGAGTGCGTCTGCTAACAGAAAAACGGTTCCTACAACATCCTGTTTTTTAGCCATCACTGCGCGAAGTCGATGCTGCGAAACCTTTGCTTTTTTTTCTTTTCCAGCCTATTTCAGCCTGCGGCATCGTCCATAAATCAGTCCTTCACCGCTCAACTTTTGTCTGTTGAAGCCCTTGATGCCAGAACATTGCTTCATTATGTGCATACATACGTACCGGGTGGCCCGTAAGTCTGAGGACGCTTCTTCAGACTCCCTCGGCGCTGAAGCCTTCCTCAAACGTACGGGACACCCGGTACATGCACACGCATGAGTGATATTCCCTGAGTTCCCCTCCTGCCGATAAAGACAATGCACACACAAAACGAACCACAGCAACAGCGTCTCGAATCAGGAATCTCGGTTTGCGTTCGCACAAGACAGCGTTTAGGAGGTCGGGCACGGAGCTCCACTGTTTACGTATACAGCGGACTGCGCTTGTGGGCCGAACTGGCAGCTATGAGGCAGCCTAGAAGGCTTGTAGAATGAAAAGCAAGAGTGAAGAAATAAGCGAGAAGTCACCGTCTCGTCAACCATCAGATCCTTCCAGTGCTCTACCAGATCTTGGAACAAGGACAATGTCACCTTTTCTCCTCGCCTTGCCAATACATGATATTGTTTTGCATCTATACTCATTTCCTACTACAATAAAGATTAATAATCAAGACAATGCAGACTTCTAAGTCCAAGTGCATTATTTTCTAGTTGGTTGGACAAGATTTGGAGTCAGGAAGGTCACGGTGAGGAAGTGTTGCAGTGAGGAACTGTCACCCTACCGGAAAAAATTGCGGAACTCGGTGATGTCAATGCAAATGTACATACGCAATAGTTATACACAAAAAGTTCAAGCATTTTAATTGCTGTCGTCATTAGCGTAATTTTGTATCTGCTTATGTTCTTCATGTTAGCAGTGCGGATGCTTCTTTCTGGGTTCATTCTGCAACTGGCTTGACTTTTCTAGTCGGACCACTTCTATTCTGGGTAGACAGTGCAAATCCGTGGGATCGGAAAAAAACTCAGAGATTATTTTGGATGCAGTCGAAACTCAATTTACCGACCAGCAAAGTAACTCACTTCAGCGGTGTTAAAATGTGGCTCCAACATTACGTCGGTGCTTTTGCAGCTGATTCAATCGCAAAACTGCACAGTTTTGGTAATTGGAAGAGCCAACTTGAGCCAATTTACATTTAGAATCCACTTTTTGCCCTGCGGTGGGACTGCCACAACCTGGTCACACGCAACTTGTCCGTGTTCACCCTTATCATCGCATCCAACGCGACTTAAACACTAACAGTCGACGATGTTGTTGTTGTTTGGACCCACGATTAGCAACAAGCCCGGAGACATCGCTCAATCGAGCCTCTCACTGAGCGTGAAAGGCAACAGCCACAACAATGCGGTGTCGTGCACGAGCCTGAGGAGGAGCACAAAAGACACAGGAACTCCAGCCACTGGAAATACTTCATGCTCAAAGCCTGCGGACACGCACGGCACGCACGCATTCGTGCTCGAGGAGGCCCGATCGATGCCGTCAGCCCTTCACGGACACGTATGGACTTCTCCGGGTTGACTTAGTCACTTTTAACAGCAAGGCTATGATATTATTCGTGAAAAACCGTTTCCAATGCCTTTTGTCTATGGAACTGTCATTTCGGCCCCAGGCGGCAGCGGCAGCAGCAGCAGGAGTCAATCAAGAGGACAAAATGTCCTCTTTCAAGCTTCCCCTTCAAAAGGGCGCCATTTTGTCAGCTTCACCCTGTTTTTTTTTTTTTTTTTACAAAGCGGCTTGGATGCAGCACGTATAAGGACCTGATCGTCGGTCGGGCTATGTCATTTTTTTTTGGATACACCAGGACGTGTAGCAGGTGGCTGCGGCGGCTGCGGCGGCTGCTGCGGCGGCGCAGGCCAATGCCCTCTTCCACCTCAATAACGGTCGTTGCGTTTTGCTCCAACAAGGACAGAGCGACCCTCGTAGAGAACATCCGGGGTAGGAGGAAGCACTGTACTCTGTGTGTGTACGTGTTGGTGCGTGCGTGAGTGTGTCCTGTAAGGCACCAGAGTGTTGGTGAGCACCGACCTGAGGTTCGTCTCCCTGCTGCAGCAGGTGCACCCAGTCCATCTTGGCCGTGACGTCTCCCCTATTAGTGCGTGGCCACTGCCGACCAAGTGGCGATGGTGCAAGGGGCCGTTCTGCCCCTGCCTCGTCTGCATTCCTTTCTTGGCTAAGGACATCCCGGCGTTCGTGTGTGCGTGCGTGCGGGCGTGCGCGTGCGTGCCGTGCAAGCAGCTGTAGCAGCTGCTGCTGTCCGCCAATCTGTGTAAGGGAGCTGTTTGCGTCGGGACTTCCGCGTTGCGACTGAGATCCACGTACACATACTGTTGTATGATATAGAATAGAATTATTGGTGATATATAGTAAATGTGGGCGGGTCAAGCGCGGTGCATTGCGCTTTGGATGTCCCGGAAGTCTGATTTAGTACGATTTAGATTCGTTAGGCTTACTTTACCTACTTTTCATGGAAGTCAGGGTTCAACTAGGTTTAAGCTCGCAACAAGGTAGCTTCTGTCCCCCATCCCGAGCACCATTGGACCTCATCCACCCCCCAACCTGTGTTGAGCCAACTTTGATCCCCAGCTTTGCTGTCCACACCCTGAAAAGCACCGTAGCTATGCAGTTTGGGTGCTCTTCGGTCAATCATTCGTGGCTTCTCCTTCCACCAATGGTCGTTGCTGCTCCGATTGCTGCCTTGGCTGTCTGCAGAAAGAAGTTCAAGGTTGCTCCAAGGATAAATTGTGCTGAGGCGACTTCGTAGGTAGGATGAAAAAAAAATAAGGGAAGGACTGGAGCTACCCTCTTGTAACGGGAATGGCGTCGCCGGCAGCTTGGTACAAAAAAAATCAAGGCTGAGCTTAAAACTTAAATCTTTACATTTGGTCTTTGTCATAGCTTGGGTGTCACGGTTGAAACACTTTGTATTAATCGACTACAGTTCGTCGATAAAGCCCTAGCTGCGTATATATCTGTGCTGAAGAACTGTATCGCTGAAAGTGATTCTTTTTTTATACCTTCTGATTGACGTAGTGGGAACTCTTTTAAGACAATAAGCTTGGGATGTTTGATTCTCCTAATGGGGTTGTTCGCATAGCGAGGGACCTTCTTGAAAAAGGAAACAACGAGCAGTTTTGCTCTCAAAGAGAGTTTCCACTGTTACGAAGTGATCCTAAGCAATATAGTGACTATGACAGGGACATTTTGCTTGACGCGTCTACAAAAATCTCCCTTTGCTGGCTAAAAGTTAACTTGAAAGATCAACTTTTATGCCGATCATTTCACTCTCACTTCCAGCTTGAATGCGTTGTACTGTGAACATAGCTGTATATTTTTTTCTTCGACTGATGTCATAAGCAGAGATTCATTCGTTCCTGTGAATTTTCGTTATAACCTCCGGCTATGAGCATAGCAGGAGACTTGATTATATGAAAAAGAAAGACGGCTGCAAATCTAGCGGGATAAGAAGGCGATTGAACGTACTTATGTATATACTACTTAGCCACGGCAATACAGAATGACTTGCCAATAGCCAATTGCCTGGAGATGATTTCTTGTGTCTGTTGTCTTTCTTAACCCATTCTTTTCACATCTTCTCTCCCTGGGTGCTTTGGCATTTCTCAGGCTGCTAAGTCTTTTTCTTCGTCGTCGTTGACACCCTCGTCGTCGTCGTCGTCGTCGTCACTCTCGTCTTCGTCTTCGTCGGCGGCGTCACTGGTGTCTTCGCTATGGGTATCGCCACCCCCTGGCCATGAGTCTGACCTTCTCCTTGATGAACACCGGCCCTTCCTCGTCCTCCACCTCGATCTCGAACTCGCAGCGCCAGTTGCCTAAACATGAACATGACGTCATGCGGAATCAAAGAGAAACACAGACATGGGTTCCCTGTGCCGTCCCTGGTAGCATTACCTTCGTGATGCTCTTGGATTCCCTTGACGATGATGGCGCAGACGTCGGCTTTGGAGGCCGACTTGTCGTAGTGGACCTCGGGGAAGGAGGGGCACGACCAGTGGACGATGTTGTCGCGGTCATATTCGCAACGAAGCTGTTTCAAATTCTCTAAATTGGCAACTGGGTCGTCCAGACATGCAGGGTTGACCATGCAAATTTACACCAAGTTTCACACTGTCCCTGACCCAAAGGAGAATGATTAAGATAGTTTCGATCACATGTGAGCAGAGGTTGGATCAATACTTGCTGAAGCACACCGTGATGCACCTTTCAAATCAACAAGTAGTGACGGGGCAAGGCCAAAAGGCCCGTACTGCTCCTCGCAGGCCCCAGGCCCATGGAGGCCGTGAGGGCCCTTGGGTCCCAGAAGAAGGCTTTCTACAATGTCAACAGAATACCTGTGAGTCGACGAAGTTCGTAAGAGAAAAAGTGATGATTTGTTCTCGATGCAGTCAAACTTGGTCAAAATTTACGTGGTCAACCCTGTACACGATCTGAGACAAAGGGATGCTGTAGCCCTACCTGCCGGACACCATTCCTGGGGGGCTTCCACAGGCACTTCTTCCAGCTAAAGTTCGTCTGGCAACTGAGCCTGGCGTCGTCGCCAACGGCCACCACAAGCTGCTTGCCGTCGCTGTCCGTCTTGCGGATGACCTTGTACTCGTCGTGGACGCTGCTGCTGCTGCATGCGTCGGCGAACGAGAACGTCGAGCAGACGAGGGTGACGGCTGTGAGGTAGCAGAAGAAGAAGACACCGTTGCCGTTGCCGCCGCAGCCGCCGACGTTGGTGCTCTGCTTGTGAAAGCTACTCATGTTTTCTTTTCCTGGATGTGAAGCAAGTGGAGACGTCACAACTGAACGACAGCACCACAGTGCTCTCAATTGATGCGCTCGAGCAGGCCTCGGCCTTGTTCTCTAGACAATCATTTAATTTGGCCCACTCTGCTGGCGCTCTACGTGTGGTGATTCGTCAAATCACAGCCTTTGCTGAAGAGAACGACAAGATCTGGAGGTCTGGAGAAGCTTTTTTGCGTCGTTCAAGCAAGCAGAACAGCGCAGCTTTTTTTGCTTATCTTATTTTTTTATTTATTTTTGAACAAAAAGAGGCATTCTTGTCAGATAGAGAAGAACTGATCTTACCTGTCTTGCTGACACCCCGTACTTTTTCTTTGTGTCAAGAATTAAAGAAGTAACAACATTCTTCTCTGGATTTGAATAGCTATTCCCTAGGCCACAGAGAAGAAAAGTGGCTGCGACGACAGCCCCAAATTTTTGTGCGACCTGAACTTTTTTTGTGAGAAAAAAAGAAATCCGGATTAGTCTGCGACACCCTGTGAAGCATGCACTTGCACAGTTAGTCGTACAGCACTGGCCAACTCAATCTACGTATCGGTCTGTGCATTTGTACATGTAAACACGGACGTGTATGTACTGGGGCATACCTGCTTTGTTCTGACACACCAAGATGCTGACACACTGAAGTGCTAAAAGCAACTATTTCGGTGTATGTAATACTCGATTCGTGATCTCGAACATTCGAAGTGCAGTTTTGGGCGGCTTTCCGCCTAAGGGGAAACTTGATCTAACGCTGAAGAGCAATGCTGGGCCTCCCCCAAGAAGCTGCTGCAAAAAGAGCAGAGGTGAAACGAAGACGCACCGACGGAGGGGGGGGGGGGGGAGGGGGGTCAAGGGTCAGACGTGGCCTCAGCACGTGTTAGTCCTGCAGCTACTCTTTGACACCCAGGTTGTTGCACCGGCACAAAAAATCCTGATATTTGGATGCATCTGTCAGGACTTCCTCGTAGAGCTTTTGCACGTCAAGGTGTAGCGAAGAGAAGACTCACCTGACTTCGGCAATTTGATACTAATGTTTAGATTGGCTAAAAAAAAAGGGGGGGAAAAATCGCGATTTTTTTTCACGTCCGCTCCTGAGAGTACAACGGAGACGAGAGAGACGTGCACTTTCTCTGCGACCGCCGGCCCGTAACAGAGACGTCTGCTTGATCCCAGGACCGGATTTTTCTGCGCTGAAATCACCCGAGAGTCGCAATCTGGAGAAAGTCATAACTTTCCGCCCTTTTTTGACAGCCTCAGGCGGAGGAAAGCTTTGCCAAAGATGTGTCCGGATATGCAAGGTGATGGTTGAGCGATCTCGGCGTGATCATGAATGCAGTAGAGCAGACTGAATGGGCACGACGACGACACACGTAGAAGTATGGAAGGATAGAGATGTGACCGACCCAACTCTGAGCCTTGAATCTCCTCTATCCACTTTTGACGAGATCAAAGAGCTGCATTTTCCGCGTCGTCCTTCGCCAAGACGCGTCCTATTTCTGTGCGACAGAGAACGAGCGCGGACTGCACAGGGTGGACTGAGGAGATTTGCAACGAATTTCCAACGAGGGAGTTGCGAATCTCTCCTGTCCACCCTGTACTTATGTACGGACTGTGACAGGAGAGAGAAAGAGAGGTAGATTCATAGAAATTGAGACGGATGCAGGCTGAGATTTTTATTTTTGCAATATACACACATTTTCTGCTGCAATATCGTAATCGGTCACTGCCTGAGGCCACACTTTAAGCCCTTCATTCATTCTGGGGATATAACACCTTCTTACGGGCGGACTCACGTACGAGCAATTCCTCATACTGTGTTTCTGCACAGAACGAGCTCTCGGAAGGACTGTTCGAAGTACTCGTAGAAGAACGTGACGTCCGAGGGCTTCGCTTTACGCGAGAGCATGGAGAAAACAGCTCATTGTATAGGTCATAAGTGAATGAGCGACATTCTTTTGCATGCTCCTGGCACATGGAACACTCGAGTGTCCCATGTGCTACGAGTCAGCAGCTGCATGATGTCCTGATACGACAAGCTCGAGCAGGCCATGGGTCGGACTGAACAACGCTGACGTGATAATCGAGGGACACGGACATGGGCACGTGTATCTGTATTTATTTTAGATGACCATGAGTTGTTTTTCGTCATGATAATCTTTGACATCGCCGGAAAATTCCGTGAAAATTTTCTTTTGACGGCTCCTCAACGACTTCTGCTGGGGAAAAGGTTTTTGTGACAACAGATAACGTACGTGACGTGATGGGACAAACTTGCATAAAGTCTTCTTGACTAACTTTCGTAACCTGCATGATGCAATTCTGCGACGTTTGGCCAAAAAACCGAGATCTCATGTAGTTGCCTGCAAAATATGATTCTAGAAACTATCACGGGGAGTAAGAGAGTCAGAATCATGCAATTGTCTCAATAAACAAAATGCCTGCTTATAACATTCGTTGACTTTGGCATTGACATTTGATTCCGGAACCAATTGCGGATGTTCACAGCACCAAGTATTGCTGAACACACATTGACATCCTGAACAGGTCACAACAAACCGGTATACAGCAAGTAAGAGTACATGGAGTCCATAAAGTCCTTTATGGCTGTCATTTCTGGAACAGTTTGACTTGATCAGAAAGAAAAAGTCAAAGTTTAGGAAACTATCAGCTCTTTATGCAGTCCCGCCTGGGAAGCAGATCAAGAGATGACCAAATGAACCTCGACCTATAAAACAGGAGCGTGAGCCGAAAATCGAGATCGTTTTAGAGCTCTGTTATGGCCATTTTTCAATAAAAGCGAAAGAAAATAGACAAAAGAGGCCTTTGACTTCTGCACGTCTCGATCCTCTTCAGTTGAGAAGTGATGAACTAAAGAGAGAGACACTGATCAAGTCCTCAAAGATGAGGACCGACATGAAGGATGCATTGAAGGCTTTTTTAATATCATTCCTCTCTCCTGTGTTGCTCTTGGGACTCTTCGACCTCACATCTGGCCAAGAGTTGAGGTAAAGGTGATACATTTTTCGCGCAGGTGCCCCCATGAGTTGATCCATTCCTTCAGGTGCCCGACGTCGCCCACGAACTTCCGCAACGGCAAGATCGTGGGCGCCAACGCCTCGACGGTCTTCGCACTCGGATCTCGGGCTGTTTTTCGATGCTCCAAGCTCTTCATCATCGGTGATTCCAAAACGGTGGACTTGATCTGCTCCAAGGTCGACGGAGAAGAGAGGGCAGAATGGAAGTTGGCGACGCCGGCCAGGAAGGCCGCAGACAAGTGTGTCGTGGGTGAGCGATAGCTTGATGCACAAGGCAGACATGCCAAGTCAGTCCAGTGTCACGTCCTCATCACTGATCAGGTTGCTTCGAGGACTCTCACTGCCTGGACGACGCGTTGTTCTGCGACGAGTCGTCGCGCGCCTGCCAGTACAAGTCCTGCCCCACGTGGGTGGCCAACGGAAAGCTCAGCTTCAAGAACCGCGTGGATGAAGAAGTCCTCAACGACGGGGGCTTCTTCAGCTTTACCCCTGGAGGCGGCCCCCCTAACGGACTCACGCAAACGGCGATCCTCAGCTGCGACGAGGGCTTCTTCGTGGAACACCCCGACGAGCTCGTGGCGCTGGCCAGGGCAGAGGGCAGCAACTTAGATGGGACGCACTGTGCATGGATTCCTGCCTTGACTGTCACAATAATCATTCTATCTTATGACATTTAGATCGTAACATCGAGGTGCAGTGCAACCAAAACGAGAACAGCGGCAAGCCTGAGTGGTTCATCCGATACAGAAGTAGCACTCCCGCAGGAGATACCGGTGGTCCAGGTACATTCAGACACTTTGCCACGCGTACATCACGTCAACCCTCCTGTTCTTGACAGACGACTTTTACCACACTTCCGAGGTGACCGCCAAGTGCATCCGCGGCTGTATGTATGACACTCAGTGCCCGGTGGCCGAGCGGTGCTTCAAGAGTCAGTGCGTACCCAAGACCTGCCCTGGAGATCTGCACAGCTCCATTGCGCATGCATCCCTGTTCTCCAAAAAGTCCAGGAACCCGGGGTCGCGCGACAAGGCCAAGTGCTTGTACGGTTACGTCAGAGAGGTGGAGAAAAAAGTTTTGACTTTCCAAGCCAACGGGAACATCTTGATCAATCACGTGATTTTCGTCTCCAGGACCTGGGTGCAGACTTTCCCTTCAGGGTCAAATGTCATCCTGGACAGGATGACAGACATGATCCTGAGTGGCGATACGATCCGGATCCAAGTTATCGCATCGTATGTCAGATCAGGGACCCGTGCAAGTCGGACCAAGACTGCCATGCTTTGATGCAGGCGGGTAACGAGAAGTGCCTTCGGGGTGAGTCAAGCACTTCTAAAAATAATGCTGATGAAGTTGTCGTGTCATATCTGTGCTCTTGTGAGTTGGTGATGGCACCTTTGTAGTCTGTCCCTCATAGATCATAGCAGTTTTACTCCAGCATAGGACACAATGCTCTGTACTTACTATACCCCTCTATACACGATTTTGTTTTTCCAGAAAAGTGTCAGGTGGACTGCCACGACGTGCCAAACGGTGCAATCAGCGACGAACGTAGCACCAGCGTCAGCGTGGCGGATGACGGAGATCCGTTCTCATTGGGCAACTCCGCCACATTGATGTGTCTCCCCGGCTACGTGACCAACACTGACAGCTTCGAACGCTCCGCCAACGTTGAGTGCGTCGCCGATGACGTGAAGGGCGCGATCTGGATGTACACCGACGAAAAGGGAGGACACCAGGCCAAATGCATAAGAGGTGCGGCTGTAGCATTCAAGACGTGTTGACACGAAAGCCTCAGCAGAGTACGTATTTCAGGCTGCCAAGAGAACTTCGAGTGCCTCGTGTCCCAGATCTGCAACAGCGATCACCGTTGCGAGACCATTGAGTGCCGACTCCCAGATGCAGATAAATTCAACGGAGACCTCGAACACTCGTCTGCAGCGTAAGACAGACAGGAACAGGCCTAGCAGATTGTACGATTAACGAACATAAGAATCACCCGGGCTAGGCCTCTGGTTGGCTCCTCCGGCCGCTTTAGCTGCCGACCCGGACACATCTACTACACTGGAAGTATGGGCTATTCTCCTGGTGGCGGAACTTACTCTCGATCTGTGGAGGTCGTCTGTCAGCCAACAGCCCTGCACTTTGATGAGGCCAGAGATCACGAGTGGAAGGTGGCCAGTACTGGAGAGCCACTATTGCCGTGTACTGAGGGTGGGTGTCGACGTACTGTGGCGCGCGATGCGGGTCTCTCACTTCTTCGTGCTCTTTCTAGGCTGCATCACAGACGTCGACTGCCTGGAGGAGACCGACCACTGCGACGAGGTGAGCCACACCTGCAAGCCCATCACCTGCCAGTGCCAGCTGGAGTCGAACAAGCGCGCATTCTTCAGCGACGACTGCGACGAGCCGAAGTGAGTCAACACAGGAAGCAGTGACACCATCCATACTTCAAGAAAATGATCACAGGTTGACTGACGAGCTACTCCAAGTGGAATGTGCCAGAGGTTTCGTCATCAAGGACTCAGAGAAGAGGTGTTCAAAAACGCAGTCCGCTGTGTGCTACGCCAAGACCAGAGGGTGGTTCAAGCAGGGTAAGGTCCTAAGGGTCTCGCCCGGAGTCGTATCAGAGCTCTTATTCTTGCTGCCGAGAACAACGAAAGATTGCTAGGGTGACTGGGATGACGATGACGCCCCGGAGCATCCGGACACATTCAAGCTGTGCTGTAACCAAGCACTTGTTGCCCTCGGTGCCGATAATGCCGATGATGTCAGGGGGACGCACCGACCAATCAGTGTTGTGTCCGCCGGAGGAGAAGGTTGCTGTGCCGGCCAATCAGAGCAGACACGCTCTCACTGAAAGGTTGCGTGATTCTAAGGTTATTGGTCCGAAAACACAAATCCGCAACAAGAAAGTGACTTCAATGCATTGGTCGATTCGAGAAACAAACAGTTTTTACGTAATATGGGTAATTTCTACTACCACCCCACAAAACAGTCTGCTGCCCTATCCTATATTGTGTTAAAACGATGTAAATAGATAAATACTATTAGTCCTAGACGTACTAACTTTCAAGATTCAGTGAACTCGCATTAACTGAGCATTAATTTTTCAAGAAATCCGTTCTTCAGAGCAAAATTTGTCAGAACGTGTGTCTTCCTACGTAACTTCCTCAGCTCAGTAGAGGAATTCTAGTCGGGTTCAGAAGTTGCAAATTTCAGAGGATGTCTTAGGACAACAATAATTACTCTTTTATTCAGGAATTCTTGCAAATCTGTAATTTTCATCGACAAAGCTTTAATGGAAAGATTTTTAATGGCTCTGTGGGACAGCCAACCCTTGACAAGTTCCTTCCCGAAGAAAGGAAGTGATTTTTAGTCGCTTTTTTGAGGGGCTGCGGTTGTTAGAGCAAATCGCATAAAGCTGCTGTATAAACAGAGGTTCACTGTGGTCCGTAGGTGGGTGGTCATAGATGTCAATGCTATGTCATGAAAGGAAGCTTGTATTGAAAAAAGATCTAGAATCTCACGTAGAAGACTTAATGAGAAATTGCCCTGAATTTTAATCTTTACATTAACACGATTGTTGGACTTACGAACATCTCTTATATGTTTCGCAACTCAGACTTGTCCGGAGAACTGAGTCAGTGCGTGTCCGGATGCGTGGACAACTCCGACTGTGACGCGTCAAGCGGCTTCGGCCTGTGTTCCTCTTGCGAATGCGTCGCCAATCCCTGTCCGGAGACACCGAACGACCCCAACAGCGACTTCGACTTTCCCAACAACGAGATGAGGATCGACTCTGTAAAAAAGACGTGCAAGAAGCGGCACGCCATCAACGGGACCGAGGGTGAGACCGGAGTGTTACCCGTGCATCAGTCTTCACTGTAGGTAAGCCTGTACTTGCACAGAGAGGTCGATCGAGCTTCGGTGCGACCGCAACACGGACCCGGCTAACCCGGTGTGGATCACCGCCGAGGACTCCTCGCCGGAGCCACTGTGCACGTACCGCTGCAGGGATCACTCGGACTGCAAGGCCGGACACGAAAAGTGCGTGGAAGGATTGTGCATAGACCTCAGGTGCCACGCCGAGGCCAAGAACGGTTTCGTGGCAGTGGATAAAGCTAGCGGAGATGACTTAGGGGTGAACACCGAGGTCACGCTGAGTTGCTCGTGAGTGTCGCAGTACAGTCTGGCCATGAAAGAATGACGGCCAGGATCGTCTTCTTCATCTAGGCGAGGATACGTTGTCAAGTTGTCGTCCTCCTCCGATCCATCTTTTCAAGTCTGCTCCAAGTCGGTGAGCTCTGTCTGCCGAGGTCGGCGAGGCTACGCGGAGTGGGTCAACGAGATGTCCGACGAAAAGGCCGTTTGTGTCCAAGGTGAGTGACGGAGGCCTCAACTTTGGCGCTCTTAACTGATTCTCTCCTTAAAGGCTGCGTCAGCGACTCCGATTGTGCTTCCATGGAAGAGTGTTCCCAGTGCAAGTGCGTGCTCAAGGCCTGTCACGAGAGCAGGATCAAGTCAGGAGGAGTCATTGTAGCCGGGGGAGAAGTGGCGGTAATTGCTGAGAACGTGTCCAAGTCCACCGGGAATGCTCCACTGTGCCTTTGATGTCTGGTCTTCGTTACTCTCTGACAGGTTGGAAGCAAGGCAGTGCTCAAGTGCCGCGAGGGCTTTGTCTACAAGTCCTCTCACGAATGTGGTGGCGGCGTCTCCAACTCCATCGAAGTGACCTGCACCAACGCGTCGCCAAGGCCGGTCTTCATGGAGCAGGGACAGGAGAAGGTTCATGAATGCGTACCGGGTAGGACAAGTCGACCTCCTCGTCTATTTTACTACGCTGAGGTGGAGTTATCTTCATAACAGGCTGTTTGAATGATTGCGACTGTCCGAACGGCGAGGAATGCGTCTCCTGGCGTTGCGTTTGGAAACCCTGCCAGCTAACGGATCATTCAGCCATCCCCATCTCGTCCACCGGCTTCACTGCTACCTCTGGCCAAGTGGAGATCGCATGTGTCTCAGGCAGGGTATGAAAGCTGATTTTTTTATTTCGTCGGTCTGCAGATACAGACACGAATTGCCTTCTTAGGTCATGAAGTTCCAAGATCACGTCTTCACCAGAGTGACCGTGTTTTGTTCGGTTACCTACGACTGCGGCGAGACCGAGATGGCCAAGGCTCAGTTCCTCACCGTCAAGGACAACGCCACCGTTCCCAAATGTGTGGAGGGATGCAGTCAAGACAGAGTGAGGGAGAAAAATCTTTCAATCTGCTTTGCTACCATTCTGTGCACAACCTTATCCAGGACTGTGGCAAGAATTACATGTGTGACCCGAAGATCCACAAGTGTGTACCACGACCAGCAGCCTGTGACGCGAGCACCGCCAGTCTCCAGATCCATCACGGCAGCATCATGAAAAAGGACAACTTGCGTCGAAGAAAAAAAACCACTTTGCAGTTTGAGCTGCAGTGTGACACTGGCTACGCCTTTCACGACGGTTCCACCGTCGTGGACGTGACCTGCAACCCCGAGATGGCAGGAACATGGCTCACTCTTGACGGGAAACCTCCTCCCAGGTAAAAGTAACTGAAAGTATGGTAGTTGGTCAACCACCAATACAACTTTGACCCATCTATGCATTGCACAATGGAACCCAACTTCTCCATATGAAACTTCAGTCATATCTGTCAGCATACAGATATTGCATTCGTATCGATGCAGGCATGGAGACTGTCGCATATATGGAGAGAAATAATAATGCATGTAATAGCAAATTTAAAATAGGAAAACTGACTTTGCCGAGTGACTTTCTCTGATTGAGGTTTACTCTATAGATGTTGTAAATGTCCTGATGAGGGTTCCGAATGCTCGGGCCACTGCAGTTCCAACTGTGGCTTCACCGCCAATTCAGGCTCAGATCTAAAGCTCCATCAGGGCGACATGCAGGGAGCTCGTGCAGAGGTCCAGTGCAAGCCAGGTCGGTCCTAAGCTTGACTTGAGATGCGTGGAGCCGGAGACTTCTTGTATCAAGCCAAACTTTAGCCAAGATTGTAGAAAGAAAGCTTGAAAATAGCTCGAAAATGAGCAAACTTTCCTCCTTTTTCTAAAAATATTTCTACTCGAGCTTGATACAAGTTGGCAGTTTTATGCAGTACATCCTATGCCGCAACAAGAACTATTGCCACGTTGCTCTTTACATAGGCTTCGAGATGTTCCAAACACCTTCTGGTGGCGAGAACAAGACCTGCTCTAAGTCTGCCACCCTCGAGTGCTCAAGACGAGATATTTACGGATTTTCCTGGCGCCGCCTGGATGATGAACTTGGTCCGCCAGTATGTGTCAGAATGGGTACGAGGTTGTCGAGTCCGTGAAAGGCGTTATACACGAATCAATCTACCACTCTCTGTCCAGATCCCTCCCGGTGTTGCCAGGACGTCGACTGCCGGTCCTCGGAGGCGTGCGTCAGGTCCACCTGCGTGCCCAGATCCTGCCCGGCGGAAGCCAACTTTGGCAATTCGTCCCTAAGAACTGGAACCTCTCGCCGTCTGGGAGCTACGGCGGTCCTTGTCTGCAACGACGGCTTCTATTATGAAGATCCTCTCTACGGCAAGGCCAAGGCCATCAAACTCACCTGCCTGGAAGGAGACGAAAAAGGGATCGGGCAGGTCTGGCGAAGGATAGATGGGAGTACGCCTCGACCTTGCACGCCTGGTGAGTCCTAGCAGTGGCAGACTGGAACACTAATATAAGTAATAGCAAATTCTAGGATGCTTGAAGTCCTCCGACTGTGCCGAGTCCGAAGAATGCCACGAGGGCACGAACACGTGCAAAAAGTCTACATGCCCACGACTTCTCAATCACGGGATAGTCATTTCCAAGAAGATGAGCAGCTCGGAGACGCAGGACATCTTACTCTGTCAGACGGGATATCTGGTCCACGGGCTGCCCGTCAACCACATCAACGTCAAGTGCCAACGGGAGGGACAGAGTGAGGATTGCTTAGCACAGCGACACAAAAATACAAGTCCAAGACTTCCTGAGAGTGAGAGAACATCCTGTGGTGCTTCTTTTCTTTCAGGGCAATACTTTTGGCAGACAGATAGTGAGACCCACTTGGAGGATGCAGGCCCGATCCCCTTCTGTGAAAAGGGCTGCAGTCCCAGACATCCCTGTACAAAGGGCTTCTTTTGTGAGATGGGAAAGTGCATAAGAGAAACTCTTTGCCCCAGAGTGCCTAAAGGTAAGAAAAAAGTCTTATGCACTCCTTATCCCGGAGTCTGAGCTTTTTATCCAAGGGGCCAAGGGCTACCTGGACCCGGACTCTGCGGGCATGCCCGGTCAGATCTCTCAGTTCTACTGCCCTGAAGGCACTTGGTTTGAGTCGCTCAACCCCGAACCCTTCGATGGAGTGCAGCTACACAATCACGCCAGGTACCAGCAACAGAATGTACCGGGTGTGATTGATTTACCTTCAGCTGATCCGCCACTGACGTGATACATAGGGCCCATTCTACAGAACGAAAAGGCCACTGGAAGAGAGTTGAAAACTTTTCTAAGAGAACTGGAATTTCTCCTGAATGGACCTGCTGCAGTTGGACATGTTGGATACACTTTCAAAAAAAGAGCATATGAGAGCTCATGGGTTTGGCCTTTGCAATCTGAATGACGATAAACGTGGCCATGGCCGTTGTTTTGGTAGCTGTTCATAAAGATTTCATCTAGATGATGCAACCTTTAAGTGTTGCTTTAGGGTGTCATTGCCAAAGATCTGACTGAAGCTAGATAAATCGCACAACTACAATGGATGGATCGAGCATGTCCTAAGTTTCATGTATCTTGTCGTCAGAGTCATCTGTACTAACAAAGGCTGGAAGAGGGACAACGATGAGAGGACGCCTCTACCTGAGTGCAGGCAAGGTAAAGGGATGCACGAGGCCGGCGCGGCGGGGGGGGGGGGGCGGGGGGGGGGGCGCGGCCGGCCCGACCCCAGCGCACGCGACAGGCGCAACGTC
>JAAUXU010171513.1_pt1 | contig 18871 bp, 19 predicted proteins | sample 7278151 | NCBI WGS metagenome assembly JAAUXU01 (sample SAMN14350113, study PRJNA611818) | marine sediment metagenome | isolation source: surface marine sediment (1.8m) | place: French Polynesia: Moorea | collected 2018-08 | reverse complement strand
ATGTTTGCCATCTGGGGACGGGAAAAGGCCCAATAGGGCTACTCCCCGCACCCCTCCCATCTCAGTTGGGCGGTGGTTCACCCCCTAAACAAACAAACAAACAAACAAACTCCCTCACTTTTTGCACTTTCTTCACATTTCTTAAGCCAAATTTATTTTTTTTGGCAAAAATGTTGCTAAAGGGCTTTTTTTTGCCTATTTACACGATACACTGCACTTGAAAGTCTCCCCAGTTGGTGATCACGATGCCCTCCGGTGTTTCTGACTCCCCAAAGCATCAGTAGGCCTAATGGGCCTTTGTTTTAAAGCCCCAAAGCCTCCCAAATCCATCGCCAACACTATAGATTATAGTGAGAGCTCCGTTTTTGTGGTAATGAAACGTGTTAGGGACAACAACGATGCCTGTCATGATGGGACCACGTGGTCGATCTGTACGATGGTACTTGAGGAGGTGGTGACAAGTCTTCTGCCGTTAGCACCGACCTCCTACGATCTAGTTTCTCTCCCCTGACTGTGCCAAGTGCTGGCCTTGCTTGTCTGCACGTGCAAAAAACCCGGAGACTCCACTTTTTTCCGTCCTTGTCCAATCTCTCCCCCTTTTTGGGGGAAGGTCATAGTGATGTCATTGTCCGGCTTTGCTTTTTGGTGCTCAGCTGACCGCCCCTGCTCATGCCTACGGGGAAGACAGGAAATGGGGCCTTTCTCGACCTCTCTCTCACTGCAGACGCTACTGAAAGTGACAATGAGGGAAAAGACAACAGGAGGGGGCCCTTTTTCCCTCTCTCTTTATCTTCATGGGGATTCTTTCGAGCACGCAGACGCTGCATTCATACACGCGCAGATGTATGAATGCAGCGTCGTCAGGTGTGAAACAAACTAACTCAGGCTCTCGTGTAAGTGATTGTGGTCGTGTCCATCTTACTGAGTGTGTGCCCTTGGGTGCCAAAGGTGCAGACAAAGGTCCTCACCCAGAGGGGACTTCAAACATTCGCTATGGGAGAGACCTTGAACATGTGCAGATCCTGACGTTGTCAAGTGCAAACAGTTTAAAAATGCACTTAGAGCAGAGGATGGAATGGAATCAATGGAAAGTCTGATCTTACCAGGTCAATTCACCCAAGGTTGCCCCTCCTCCAAAAAATATGCATACTTCATCAAGCAGAAAAATTGGCAAACGCTTGTTGACCATGGGGAACTCGAAGTTGAAGAAAGTTGAAGTAACAGGAAAAAATTCTGTAGTGCTCAGTAAGTCGGGAAGCTTCTGCCCGGTGAACTCTTGAAGACGATCGCACCTTTGCCTTTGTGCACACAGGGGGTTCCATAATGAGTGCAGACTGTGCAAGTCGTCTAAATTTAACTTTATGGCTTAATGAGGCTTAATTACCTCAGCAGACGTCTTTGAAGACTATGGATTTGATGCATCACCAGTATTGTCCCTTCACTCCTCGCGGTTACTCTTTAAGTGGGCGTGAATTCTTTCAATGTGCCCATCGGAGGCAGCAATGTTGGTACCATCCTGGGAAAGGCAGTTGCGCAGCAGTCACTGACATAAAGGGTCGTGACCCTTTAGCTTCTGTATGAGCACCTTGGCAAAACCCTTCAAAACAGACAAGAAACTGAAATCTTATGCATTCATATCACAGGAAGATAAAGGCCACTTCTCCAGACATTGTCCGGGCCGAGCTGGGCACCAGATGGTCTCTAGTGGAGTGAGAAGTATGAGCTGGAGCTCCCAAGCCTTGACAAAGGCATCAATCTTGTGTCACAGGTCTCCACAAGACGACCCTCGTTCCTCTCTCAAGTTTCAGGATGAGCCTCTGACAGCAGTCTAGCCCCTTCTGCCTCTGATTTATAGTCCAGAGCTGCCTCCTCAGTGCCCGCTCACAACCCCTGCAGCCTCGTCAATGTGTCTCGTGCTTGCCTTGGAGATTCCTTGGCCACCTCGTTAAGGCTTTTGTTCTTGTCTCTCATCGCCTTGAGCGTGAGCTTCTTGATCTCTTCTAGGATGTGCCAACAGTCTTCTTCCACCCAGCACCTGGTGCAGTTTTGGTGGTGCCATTAGCCTTATATCTCCTCAGGACCGTCTAGGGGGTGTCAAGAGGAGTTTTGAGGCAGTTAGATAAGTCCTGGGCACTGTGGTTGGCTTCCCAAAGGTGCACCATGTGCTTCTTGTTGTCATCATCAAGATTCTTGCCGTGGTAATGCTTTATCTAACACTGGCATTAATAGGGTGATTGCAGTCATTCGAGGGGTCATTTTATCGTCATCAGTCATTACTCGCATGTTGCAGACGCAGCAGTCACTCTTGTTCTTGGCCTTTTTCTTTAAAATGTCTCCACTGGTTTCTATGAAATTTTTACTCATGCTCACTTCCAGGCAATGGGAGATATTATTGGTGATTTTTCCATTTATCATGGTAAAACCTGCAGCAAAACCCTTAATAAAGGCAGTAAGTGCTCATTTGTAACTCCCTATACTCACTGGGGCTACGACGGGTATCCCAGCACTGAAACCATTTTTGCTCACCATACCCATGTCCCTGTGGAGTGACCCCAACTACTAGGGCTGTACCTGCAGGTCCGACAAGGTGCTGAAATGGGTATCAGTACTTGTTAGCAATCATTGGAGTGTAACTCTCTCCAGGCTATGGACGGTCTCAGATCAAGGATCTGAAGATCGCAATCTACATCCTCTCTTCAGAAGATGATCTGATTCTAGATGACTGTTTTCGCTGATGATCTTTTCGAGGATCTGCATCACTTTTAAGGGTGTTTATGGTAAAGATCAGATCACTTTTTGCTCAAACTCGCCAACACCTAGCTCAATACAGACTTTAAACTCTGCACAGGCCAGTTATACCTCAAGGTCAGGACCTGAAATTGCAAGAAAAAGACTAAAACTCGCAAAATTTGACGCTATTTGGGTACAGAAGACATGATGTCCGGGTGCAGATGTCAACATGCAGTCAGCAGTATCTCTGCCACCTCCAGCTTGGCGTGATCTCAGATCATCATTTACTCAGTCATGATCCTGATCAGACCTCAAATCGAATAAAAAGAGGATATTTTGAAAAATCTGCCTATATTTGTCCAGTGACTCAAACTTCTCATCGACGCAGGATTCGAGTCTCTGTTTCAGCCCTGTATTGCAAGCATTATGGTGAGCACACTCTATTGCTAACCTGAAGGCAGACAAACATGCTCGATGAAAAAGCTAAGAGTTTACGGCATGGTCTGATTTCCAAGACAGTACACGATGGCAGGGAGGAGGCATCATCAGCGCTGATTTATCTCTCCCTGAAGAGTGGGTTTGCGCTCAGTCCTCCCACTACTAATGTATTCCAACCCCAAGTCCGAGACATAAATCCTCCTTCCTCTACTTCGCAGCTGTATCTTAAACATCGTCGTCTGTTCGGGGCGTCTTCTATCTTGGCCGCTGCTGGAGCGAGCGATTCCAACTTATCTGTAAATGTGGTTCCATAACCCAGAAAGTGACGTCATTGATCGGTTGGGAGCGGCTGTGGTGGTGCCAGCACTCCAACGAGGCTCAAGCCAAGCCTATAGAGGAGGCTGGAGGTGTCAGGATGTCCGTACACACACCAACGTGGGCACGTGAAAAATATTGAGTGAAAAGAAATAAAGGCCCTGTGTGATGCAGGCAGTCGAAGTCATGACCAAAGGATATAGTTAGAGGTCGTTGTCGTCGCTGCTGAAGGGTATATGTAGAAGTAGGTAGTTGGGATCATTGCCCAGGGGTATGGGCATGGCCAGATGGCGTCATTACCCCGAGGTATGGTCGTAGAATCAGGTACAAGTATGCGCATATACATTGTCATTACCCAAGGGTTAGGGTTTTAGAACAACAACTTGTGGATCTTGGCTATGATGACCATGTTGAAGCCGGGATTACCATCTGTGAACGGACGGAGAGCAGCGCGTGGAGGGTCCTCAGCCGTTGACGACAGACTTCTCGTAAGTGCTCTTGAAGTAGAAAATCTGAGCTTTCCCCCTACTGTTGGATTCAGCTCATAAGGGAGTTCAGTTTGTTCCCGCGCTTTAAAAAGACTTCAAGTTCATATGAGGCTACCGAGTCTTGCATGAAACAAGGCATGAATCCAATGTTTAGAAAAGACTAAGTTGTGACATCCTCACAAACGAGGGTGAAACGAGGTCTTGAAGGCCCTCAGGGTAGTTTTAGGGAAGATGCGTGACTTTTTTGTTGGATCACTCAAATGGCGATGAGCAGACTCACAGGAGGGAACTGACGGATTTCCGGCTAGATATTTTTGGTCTGTCTGATGTCAATCTCAAGTTCAGAAGCCTTTCAGCGAAAGTTTCAAAGCTTTCCAATGCCACCAAAAATAACTCTTTCTAAGAACAAGTCTAGTGCTTGAAACGGCATTATTTGCTTCACCCTGTATCTACCAGAGTGCTGCTTTAGACCATCTGAGGAAAAAGAACCCATTTCCTCCACATTCGCCAACCAGAACGAACAACTGTGCCTTGAAGAATGTTCTCGAAGCTGCTGCCGTTCATGGGTATTCTAGCCGATGTACTCCGCGTTGCTCGGATTATCATAAGACTCTGTCGTCCGCGCACTTGCTCAAGTCGTCACAGACCGCGGGTTGTGCACTGTCCGTGTGCACTGTGTCGTCCGCACACTGCACGTCCTCCATGCGCTCCACGTCCATTTTCCAGGTCGTCTCAGACCTTTTTTTTTTTCTTTTTGAAACTGGATGACTCAGGAGCACCTCTCCTGCCAAGCGTTGCCAATTTTTTTTTCTATTCTTTGCTGCTAAGCTGCGAGTATGAACTACTTCCTGCTCATAGCCTGGCAACACTGCTTGCTCCTGGACATGAGGCAAAAAACTTTTGAGTGCAATTTCAGCCTCAGAATGACCTCAAAATAGACCTCCAGGCTCCCTAAGCAACAGCCCATGAAAAGCATTGTCTGCTGACCAAGTTTCGGGATGATCGCCCAGCGGTAAGAGCATGGATTCTGTGCGTCGCAGGCACAACACTTAAACTTACTTAGGAAGTAACTACGCATGTAGTTACTGCTTACATTCCAGTACTTATGTGTGTAATAAATATATAGCATGGAAAATTGCCACTTCTGGCGAGGCGAAGCGGGTCGTGTCCACTATAATATAGATTAGTGTATAGAGATGTACTTTGGGGGTGGTGGTGGAGGAATTGGTACTTCTTGGCCTAGGTTTTTGGCCTTTGGCCAAAATATTAAGATTGTACTAAGAGCATTTTTGTTGAGGACCATGTAGTATAGGCACTTCTAACTCAAAGTTATTAAACTACATATTGTATATTAGAAAGTGCAGTGCACGCTCCTTTTTTCAGCCATAGCTTCTGATCGGCTAGAAACTCCTCTAAAGCCCAGCTGACATCTACCTTCGGGCATTTGTTCAGAATATAGTCTACCTTTTATTATAAAAACTTTGCTGCAGAACATAACATTGATCCCATGTTGCGGAAAAGTGAGCAGTTCCAGAGCAAGATTGCATTACAAGCTGTTTAAAATGACTTAGAATCTGAGCTCAATTGGACATACTCGACTGCGCAACAGTTACGGAATCACAAATTCAGAACAGTCACTGCAGTAGCACAGTACAGAAGTAGCGTCAGAACTTGTGATTCCACAAATGCTATGTGTGTGTATATAATATATATGTGGTAAAAGTATGTCCGATTGAGCTCAAATGTTGCGTGATAACAGAAGATCTGGACTCGCTCCGCATTTCACCTTCCAATACCAACCCAGAGGTTGAGCATTCACGGGTTGCGGTTGCACCATCACTTCTTTGCAGCTGCCAACAAGGAAAACTTGAGGTTCTGCTTGTGCCATGGGCCAGAGTCCAACTTGGGCAGCTTTTTACTCATGAAATGAAGTTTATGATTGAATCCAATGCTTTGCCGTTCTGCTGGAAGTGCAACGAATCAAAGCAAAATCCTGGGTGTCCCCATCTTTTCTTTGCGCAGTGTACATTTTGCATATAGAAACACATACACATGAATATGTAGTGAGAGTGACAGTATTTTTGAATGGGTCACAAAGCTTTTCACTGCAGACTCATTGAATAAAGCATGAACGCTTCAAGAATGGGCCTTCCTGCGGGTCGGACGGGTGGTTAAAGCCTCTTTTTGTGGGTGAAAAGTGGGCCTTAAAAATTGCAGCTGTTTTTGTCCGTCAACTTGCCGACAGAGATGGACGTCATGACGTGACACAGGGCGATACAAAAGTTTTCCACGCTTTTACTCGTCCAGACAAAGCTGATCAATCACAGAGGCCGAACATTTGAGAAAGAGGCAAAAAAGAGGCTGCGACTTTGAAGAGAGTGGTCCTGCTTGAACGAGTAGCAAAACGACCGACTCGACTGAACAACCGTGTCTTACAGGGTGTAGGAAAGCACTAGCCCAGTCCAGGCACGCCCAGGACGCATTGATGTTGGGCGTGGACGTGAGGGATGGGAGGACTGCCAACGATCTGATGCAAGGGTACTTGGAGCAGCCAATTGCGGAAACTTCCTTGCCCGCAAGATCTTCATAGTTCTTAACCCCCTCTGCTGCAGGGGTAGGGTGAGTGGATGGAAATGTACATCTGGACAGTGCCACACATCTTGGGCCACGCCAGTGTACCTCGAGACGTGGCTGGGATCCAGGCGGTGCTGGTTCAAAAGCTGGTGTGACCCTCCTCATCCCTGAACCTGATCCCCCCCCTCGACTCCAACATCGCTCCCAAGACTTGAGTCGACTAGAGGAACAGCGTAGACACCCCATGGGACCTCTGTCAGGCCTCGGGGCCTCTGTCAGGCCTGCATGCGGACCGAGGCCCGCCATGTCTGCAGTCGATGTCAAGATGTGCTGCAGCAAGTTCCTGTCCTGGGTGGAGCCTCTTTCAAGGCCACCGTCAACACTTTTGAGATATAGCAGTTTGTGCTTTGGGGAGACAAAGTAGATATCGATCCACCCGGAGACTCTCGTTGATGTCATTAGCGAATCATCCCGAATCGGCATAATTAATGACGTAATAACAAAAGAGTTTGTCAGAGACAAAGCAAAACTGTTAAAATACTTTGGAGGAAGAGCCGTTGCTGTGGCCAAATGCTGATCACTCTTGTTGCACCCCGTATGCAATTAAATCTGTGCCCTCATTTCGACTTACCGAGCATTTTAAGTATTGCCTTCTTCGACTGCACCTGCTTGCTCTCGCCATGCACCGCGGTGTTCTTGCCGAACGTGGCCGTCTTGCGAATCCTCAGCCCCATTCGGACATAGAGAAAGATCATGATCGTCATGGGGATGATGAAGAAGAACAGCGAGGAGGACTCGAATAGAAGCGTCGGTGTGGGCTGAATCGTGCAAAACGCGGACTCGGGAATGGTCTGGAATGTAGAGCATTCTACATCAGAGTAGAGTAGAGGTGTAGAGTAGAGGATCGATGTAGTATAACATACAGGGTGGCGCACGAGAGATATGGTCGCACGTGTGTGCGTGTAAACGCTACAGTAGGTTTGCCCGTTGAAATGTGCCCGGGATAAGCACTTCACTTGTGGAAAGACCAGAAAGGCTGGGGCCGAAGGCCGCCATCAGATTCATGTAGGCCCCTTCAACAGAGGCCATGTGGAAGAGGCTAGAAGGCAAAATCGAGGCCGTAGCCAATTCCGATAAGCTCAGATCAGTCAAGAAGACAGTCACCAAATTGCATTGTGGCATAAAAAAGCTGTCAGCTGAGCTACAGAATGGGTCCCTGTTGCCGGCCAGAGACAAGCAGTGGCCAAGGGATTGTTGACTTTCTGACTTTCCTTCGATATGAGGCCTCACGTCGTGAAGACGTGAAAGTATCTGATGGAGTGCATTCAAAAAACAAATCGGGAAAGCTCAAGGAGTCAACTTCCTAAAAAAGCTGATGTGGGATCACCTACACTGAAAGTTTCTCCGCATTTATCGCGCCAGCCTCTGCAGACATGCGTTATCAAGGTGGAAAGTTTGATCGAGCATTTGCTATCGATTCCGGACGAGTGGAGCGGAATTTCTGGAAAGTTACGTACACGAATACAACAGTGCTGCAATAGGCCGCTCCAGAACTGTTGCCAATTTCTGCAATGTCAATAGACGGCCTCTTTCCACACCCTTTCCTGGACCTTTTCGTTTGGGGACCGGGGGTGGGAGGAACTTTCACTCAAGTGTTTTGTCTGAATTCTCCGCCTGAGGATCAGTGCAAAGTTTTTCTCTGAATTATAGCAGGGCTTTTTTTACAAGTTTTTTTCCTTTTAGTTTTTACATGTGTACGGCCTCATTTTGTCCTTGAATCGCACAGAATGCAATGTTTTTTTTCTCCTCCAGGCTGCAAATGTGGCAAGAGGCAGCATTATGAAAAAAGTTTACGTAATATTGCGGTCGAAAATTGCGCTCTCACACTTAAAGAGGTGCAATGTGGAACGTCAAAATGACAAACAAAGAAGCCATTTTGTATCTTCTTCGTCAACCTCGGCTGTGAGAAATACCTACAAAAAGGTATGTTTGAGACCTCCTCCACGACGTACAGGGTGTTCTAGATGAATTATTGCGATTCTACTCTATCGAACAGGGTGTTCGAGAAAGGACCTGACGACGTTGGGAACATGATATTCGTTAGTCAGTAGCGCCGTGAGCAGCAGCAGCAGCAGCACGTCTTCATACTCATCAGCTCCAGTCCCATGAACATCAGCTCCAGGTTCTACAACGTCTCGCGCATGTCCGACCCAAAGTGCCATAGCAAAAATTTCTGTGATTTTTGCATTTGTTTCACCTGTGTTGTAAAAACACAGATTTTCCCTGATTTTTGGAGATTCAACGAGCAGAATCTTGAGGTTCTAGGGACTATTTTGACACACTCCTATCAATTTGTCCTCGTAAAATTACTTTTAACGGCCTTGGCACAGACGAGCACCAGGGCCTATACCTATAGCATCAGGCCGTATTTTCTAGCACCAGGGCCTAGTTTTTAGCACCAGGGCCCAGTTTTTAGCACCAGGGCCTAGTTTTTAGCACCAGTGCCTATACCCATGGCACGAGGCCCTATCTTCTAGCACCACGGCCTATACCCATAGCACCGGGGCCTATCTATCATGCCCAGCGTCGAGGTCGTCTCAAGGAAATTGACGAGGACAGTGGTAAAAAAAGGGGACTTTGCAACGGTTGAGCAATAGATATTATGCGTGAGTTCCTCACACAATGGTTTCTGTCTGAAAATTGTGCCAATTCATCTGGAACGTTCTGTACTTGCATAAAACCCCACTCGCATGATCAAAGGGCTGCAGCAAAAAGTCCCTCAAATGTTGTCGCTACTTGAACATTGTAACCTCGAACAGTCCTTTCGCACTGATCATTTACCTGAGCTTTCCTGCTCTCTCTCAGACATTGACGTCGAACGATATCTTTGCTACGGCTTTATGGGCTGGGGTCACACGTGAGAGGAAATTCTGATGCATGCTCGAATTTCCTGCCAACGAGGTTGGGTGGAAACGAATGAATGAGAGGTCTCATTGAGAAATTCCCTTGAGAATTCCGTCGGAATTTCTTATTGCGCCTCCGCCGACAGCCAGCATTTATCAGACAAGACACGAGCGCAAGACTGAGAAGGTGACTATGAGTGCCTAGGTAGGCCCAACCTGGGCGGCCTAACCGAAGCTTTGGGCGCAGCACCCACAGATATTGGGCATGCGTCTTAGGCCTTCTGCCTTATGGCGCCCCGTAGCAACGCCGACACTGGCAGTGGCGTCTTTTCCTTCCGTTTCCTTTTTTTGTCACTGTCGCACAGTGGGAGCCGGATGTGCTCCAAGGGCGGAACCGGCTCGTCTTGCCAGCATCCGGATCGCGCTCCCAATGACGCCTGACGTAACCCAGAGGCAGCCCGGATGGCCATCTTATCCCTGAGGGAGCGGATTAAGCAGGGCTCGTCTGTGATCCGCAAGTTGCATCCGGAAAAAGTTTAGATCTTCGCAATAAAGATGTTGGTTATCCTACTACAGATCTCAACGCTCACCAGTAGCAGCGGCAGCAAAGGCTATGGGGAAAAAGCGTGCAGAACAGGGTTGCCACGACAGTAGCAGAATTTGGTGATTTTATCGTCAAATTTGGCAACTTTCTCATCGCATTTTCCGCCTCCAAACGCGTAGTTTCAAATTATAGTCTAATATGTATGGACCCGCTTATTACCCATGCGTCATCGTTGAATGGAAGCCTGTTTACATGAGGCTTCCACTGTAGTATGAACCTCAATACTTTTGTTGCTGTCACACCTGGTGTCCCTGGCACCGTTGAACTCTACCTTGTTGGTTTGCGGGTTGGCGATGTAGTGCACCTTGCTGAACCACGCGTACGGGATGGCGCAGCAGAAGGCGATGAACCAGAGGGCGGTGATGATCTTGCTGGCCCTCCGGAGGCCGGACATGGTGTACGAGTACAGCGGGTGGCAGATGGCGAGATACCTGAGTTGGGGAAAGGTCATTGATAATTCTTATATAGACAGAAGCTTCTTTCAGCATGAAACTTTCAAAGTGGATCAGCTGATTTTTTTGCGCCAGTCACTATTGGATTTCCTGATGTCATTTTGATTTCGACGAAGCGCAATCGGCGCCAATGATTGCTCAGCACAGGGTGAATCATGCATGAGTCTCCTCAGTCGCTTCAGCTGACACCAATTTGGGCAAAGGTCATTCCTCTAGAACTAAAGAAAAAGTAGATTTGCTACTGACTGAGAAAGGGTTCCCTGGCTTCGCCCTCGACAATTCCTTTGTTGTTGGCCTTTAAAGGATGGCTGTTCTGTGTGCGTTTGGGCACTTTGGGCCCAGCCTCCATAATGCTCGGCTCCCCATTTTTTTGATAGAGCACAGACGAAAGGCTTTAGATTTTTTTTTTCAATTTCCACACATCATGAACGTACTACAGGGTGTGCCAAGTTGGGAGCAACCTCAATAGCTGTGTAAATGTTTGGGTTTGTGGCCTGCCGAGTCTGACAGGGCCAGAAATGAGGCAAACAGCAACAAGGAGTTCATCTTTCATCCATGCTTCTCCGGCTGGATCGTGGCGTCCGTCAGCCAAGGCTGATCCACAGCTTCACCCACGACTGATCTCCCCCCCCCCCCCCTGCCCGCCGTGTGGTTCTTGATGAAGTTGTTCCCGGCTGATTTGGTTGCTGCTACCCCAATTTTTTTTATGTAAGCTGTCCTTCAGTGTCTTTGCCCCTCTTTCCCACACTCCGATGAGCAGATCTAAGGCGGAAGAAGATGAGGGAAAATCTCTCCCTTCCAAGGATTGTGGGAGAAAAAAAAATAAATAAACCAGCATTATCTGCTTATCGACTTCCTCGCTCTCGAAAAGGCATGAATATCTTTTTTCTTCTTTTTGAAGAAGCTGAAGAAGTGAAATTTCATGTAAGGCATCTCTCCACAGTAGGGGGGGGGGGAATTGTTCTTCCTCTCACCCCCTTTGGGATTAACAAAAAGTTTGCTGCTGCTGTCACTCAAGCCTGAGCAAAGACAATAGCACCAGTGCTCGAGGTCGTCCAACATGATAATGTCGGCCGCAGTAATGAAGACCTTGGATTCACCCGAGGAGACCCTGGAGGAGTGCTAACTTCAATTTTTTGTTCTCTTTTCCAACTCAGGCCTCGTCGTCGTCGTAGTCCTCGTCCCCCTTGTTCTTGTTCTGGCAACGGGCCAAAAAATAAGAGGGAGGCACGCATTTGTCTGACTCGGTACCAACCACGTTCTGGTAATGAGTGGAATGAGGAGAGGCTTTGGTGTGGGAAAGCGTCCTACTTTCGTACTCTTTCGTGGCTGCTCAGGTGAGCAGAAAGTTTCGTTGCTGGCGCATCTTGAGCTGTTTGTTCGCTCCCCGCGTGTTTCTCTTTGCTCAAATATTGCACAGCAAAAGGGGCCCAGAGGAGAAGTCACCCAGGGCCTCTGTGCATGGAGGCCTGATTGCTGAGCGTCGACAATCAATGGCTTCAATGATGAGGCAGGTAATAATGTTGAAAATCCCCCAGGTCCTAATGATCCTGTTCATTGGGTTGCTGGACTCTTTACATGGGCATCACTGGCAACCCTGACTTCCTCGTCGTCACCGGCATTCGTTGAAAACCAAGTCATTAGGCTCCGATAATGAGGCAGGCTCTAATAATCCAGCACCCTCGAGGAGGAGTTAGGAACCAATTAGAAGTGTTTACGGTGTCGGGTACAAGATCTTTTAAGACAAACCCGACTGATCTGCTGAAGTGACGAAAAAGCAGCCATGGGTTTCGAAGCCAGTGAGACGCCATCGTTACTGATCAGGGTTGCCACCCTGATCAGAAAAGAAACGCCAACCTTAACCAATCTTGACATAGCCTAATCTGACGTTGGTGGAAGCGTCATCTAATCAGACATAAGACCGAAATCGAAGTTGTCTCATAATAATTCCTTGTCTGTCTGACCAAGTGGTTCCCATCCTTCCAGACCCTCTGAAGTCCTAGTTTTCAACTGACAAAAGGCTGGAACAACATTCGTGTGCCATAAGTGTTATATCGCTTGTGTGTGTCTCTTAGACACTATTTATGGAACAGTCTGCGTTCAGGCTTTTTCCACAGTCGCACCTAGCACAGTGGCCTAGTCTTGCTTGAACAATATGCCTGAAAATATGATCAAGACTTGCTAAGTGCGCTTCGGTCTGGCACCACTGGCCGCTGGCAACCCTGCCAGATGCAGCCCCTTTTTTGTGCGTGTACCGTGCAAGAATGGTCCTATTAAAGACCAGTGGAACGTGAGTTTGCCGTTGAGGAAATCTGGTGGGTGCTCAGTACTATTCATTGCAGAAAACTCACTCACCTCTCCATGGAAAATGCCACAATGGTTAACACAGAGGAGTAGGATGTCCTGAAAGTGAATGAGACCTTGATTGCTTCTTCCTGCAGTGGAAAACAATAGCAAAGGGGAGCCTCACATTTCTGATACCAGCGCTCTTATCTTGCACAGAGGTTTCCCGAAGATCCATGGGTACTGTTGCCAGTACACGTGAAGGTCGTTTGGCAACCCTGGAAGAGGAAGGAAAGAGAGATCTGAGGCTGGCCCGAGTTACATAAGAAGGACAATATCCAGTTGAAATATGCATGCGCTCTGCCCCCTTGACATATGGTAATTTGTGTATATAATATAAGTTGCTTCTTCTATTGTTACACACTCTCACTCTGCAAATTCCGCAGTTATACTTAATGCTACACTAGACAGGAGGGCTGTACGAGCACAATGCACTAAAGGGCTTGAAGGCCGAAATGTGACAAGAGTAAAATGCTCTTTATTTGGCGAAATCTTCTTTGCTGCTCCCAATACCAATCCTGGCTGATCTGACTGCAACCGACCGGATCGCGGTTGACGCAGTCCGTGTCCAAGAGGCTCCAGGCGAGGCCGTTTGGGTTGGCAAATCACCAAGGAAGGCCACAATTAGTCATGGAACTGTGTCATATGGGACTTTCAAGTCATTTTCCACGTAATTTCATGCAATCACACTTATTCGCCTTCACACCTTTCATGGATTGTGCACAGGGTGGGCAAGGTTAAATGCGACCCTGCGACTCGATATCCTCAAAAGTCGCATTTAGCCGAGCCCACCCTGTACAGGCACATGAGCCCTTTGTTGTAGCAGGAAGAACACATTTGGGCCTGAATGTCTGTCACATGTCCGAGAGTCAAGGGCGCGACAAACGTCACGCCTTGGGAAGCCCAGCATTTAGACGCTGCTGAACACGTACACCTTGTCACACCTGACTGGCAATTTGAGCGTCAAGCCGCAGCTCTCCAGCACCAGTGGACAGCGGATGAAAAAGTATTGAACTGTAAAACTCCACATTTGAACTTCACGCTACGTAGAGGTCAACATTTTCAGGCGGAATTTTGCTCCCAACAGTCATCAGCATACAGTGAGTTAAAAAGTTGGGCAAGATGAGGAAGGAGAAGAGTTCATGTAGCAACTCTCGTGGTCTTGGGTTAGGAGAACTTCCTCTGCGAGAACTTGGGAGGGAAAAATCGATGACGTTTTTCGTCTCACTCTCCTGTTTGGTGCCAACTATTGAAGGTTCTCCCTCTATTACATTGTAGGGAGCTGAAAAAAAAGAATAAATGGATCATCTAAGGAAACAAAAATTCATCCCCACCAGCAGCATCAATTGAAAATATCCTCCCAACAGGAACTGTATGAGTTGCCAGCGTTGCTGTACTTGCACTTGGCATCACTTATCAGAGACGTGTAGTTATCCACATGTGCTCCCTCCTACGCTCTGTGACACAGAAAAAGATTATTGAGGGCGTCAACAAAAAAAGGGCAACATCTCACTTAAGAAACGTTGCGAAGGAAAGTGAATCAGCAAATTTGGAGGAATTGAGAAGAAATCGGAGTATTTGATTGAAAACTGCCAGTTCGTTGCTGTTCCTCATAATAGAACAAAAGCTCTTAAGATCAGTTTTTTTTATAGAGAACTCAGCTTTTTTGACCCTTCGTATGGAGGACGAATATGAAGCGGTCTTTGAGGGACGAGGAAAGGTTGTTGAAGCACGCGAGTCTGTTTCTTCAGATGTCCTTCGAGAAGTCATTAATACATAAGGTTTTTGGAAGAAGAGAAAGTCTTTAAGAAGTGAGGGGAAAATGGGAAAGTACGCATGTGACAACATTGTCTGCACGAATTTGTCCAGTCAGGTTGGATGAGCAGACAAAAGAGACTCTGACTTGCCAGGCTCGTGTCACCGGCCTCGAGAGTAAAGAGTCAATTTTTAAAGGATGAGATGAGGTATTTTTTTTCCCTACTAAATTATTCTAGTCCTGTGTTATCAAGGAGTACAAAGATCTTATAGAACAATAGTGCATAGTACACAGCGGATGTGAGTAACGTACTATGTACTGTGTCTTGCTCAATTGCCAATTCTACTCTTTGTGCCATGTTTGTGCCTCAAAACAAAGACTGTTTGCCAATGTGTTCCACCTCAAGGGCCATCATGTTGGCCTCTGATCATATTCATGGTAAGAGCACTTTGCACCAGTAAAGCAGCTTGCACACTGGCTACCATTGGCCAGCGATGGGCCTGATAGGCCTCATGCATTCAAAAGGTAGCATTCAGCAGAGGAGGCAAATTTTGAATCGATTTGAATCAAACTTTTTGCTTCATTCTACAGTCTCCAGATGGAGACACGGCCATGCTGAGACAACTTTGTGCGACTAGTGCCATTTATGATACTGAGTCTTGAAATTGACAGTGGAGTCTCAATTTGACTTCAAAGTCATCAGATTTAGTCTCGTCCCGACAAAAGGACGGTGGAAATTGGATGAAAGCTTTCCCTCCGGACTCACCATATTTAGTTGTACTTTGACCTGGCTGCACACTGGTATCCGGCTATTGTGAAGGTCACTCTTGCAGCTCGGAATTTTAGGTAGATACCGAAAATGCCTTTTTTGGGGAGGGAGACGGATGGGATTATGAAAAAAACCGGAAAAAATTGAACTGTCAAAAACAACTGGTGGTGAAATTTCGACGATTTTTTTTTAATATCAATGGCAATAGAATTGCCATCACTGCCAGATGGAAAAGCGAGAAAAATTGAACCGTACTAATAGTTGAAAATTATGGAGGATAATGTACGAAAATTAGGTCAAAACCTGAAGTGCCCCCGGAGGAGGCAAACGTTTCGTAACTACGATGCAGCAAGTATTTCAAAGATCACGAAAAGAGTTCTCCATGCATCTCGCAAAAGAAAGGTAATGAAATATGAAAAAGCATATTTGTCACCTAACTTTGGTAAAGCTGTCTCTTAAAATCCCGAGGTCCAGTCATTTGTACACGTTGGACACAAGATTTCTGACCTTTTACATCGGTTCTGCTAACACAACTCGTGCAAATTTGAGATTTAAATCATACTCGTCACATGCGCGCACGAAGGTAAGGAGAAAAAAAGATTGAATATCTTTGTCACAGTTGGATCCACATGCTGACTTGTTCTTCGAGGAGTGTAAATAAACCCACAGATCTCAAAAGAGAAGTCATTCAGAGCTGTCCAAGTCTTTTTTATCTCCTCACTTGCATCTGACTCGTCTGGCAGCTCTGACTGACGTCTCGTACCTCTGTCAGCACACGTTGGACGTGACCCATATGTTCAATGTAGTACCTCACACTTGTCACCTTCGCTCGGGGACCAAGATTTTCCTCTCAGATTCGTCCCACTCACACAGGGTTGGGCGGAATTAGAGCCTTTACAAAGTCGCCAGTTCAAGTGATTTCGGTGATTTTTTCACCAAAAAAATTGGTACCACCAGACAGGCACAATTATCTGGAATTGACTCGATTCCAGTTCTCTTTTCAAGCGTTACTTCGTCGCGTTTCCCTCCCCCGAGTGGTTGGACTCGACTTCTCCCGAGTTGACAACGTCCCTTGACAACCAGCCCAACTTCGGTGGGTGAAGACAGGTCCAACTTCACCAAGGACGTGAACGTGTGTGCGCTCAATGAGTCGCAAAGGTTTTGAACTTTGCAATGTTTGACTCTCTAGCACGTTCCTGACATCCACCGAGTGGCACTAATTCTGACCAACCCTGTATATCCGGCTCCCCGCCTCATCTCATCTCCGGGTATTCCTCTTCATGATACATATTGAGCGCAATTCATGCAGCATACGAATAAGAGCTCACAGATGCGCATACTAACGTGCATTTGGACATTCATGCAGTTCTCAAAAAAGGGAGTGGACAGACGAGAAATTCACTCTTTTCACTTTACAGGGTGTCATGTTTATATTGTGGCAAATAGAAAAAAGACCACATCTTTGAGTCGTGTAAGATGCCCCTGACATTTCTGGTCAACTCTCTGAATGTCTCTGCCAAATAATTCATTTCATCCGCCCTCCCACTGCACGCAATGGATGCTTTCAAAAAATGATGCCTAAGTGTGAAACAACATTGCTTATTGTGGTCCACTGCTTCTTGGATGGCAGCTCTGCTTGAGCTATGAACCTGTTTGTTGGACTCCCTGTCCAAAATGCCCCAAATATAATGGTCCAAGGGATTCAAGTCTGGAGAGTCTTCGCTGCCAAAACTACCCAGAATATTGCCCCTCAGCCACTTATGTAGTACAGTGCAGAAGAGCATTGAGTTAGTAAACTTCATGAGTCAGCAGTAAAAAGTTCATTAAATTGGTCAGTCCCTAAATTCTGTAGATAGTAGACAATTGGTCAGCACCAAAAAGTCCACTGAATCAGCCTATGTAACTATGGACATGTGGCCGGCATGGACGGCCTCAAGAATATTAGCCTGGTAATCATATTCTGTCAAAATTTTGATAAATCGCAACTTTTAGTCACAGTGAAGTCCCCATGTCTGCTGCTGCTGTTCAGTTTGTCCTACTACCAAGAATAGCTCTGCCATTTTAGAGACGAAGCCCTGTCGTGTCAACCTCTGGAGGCTGATACCCTTCTTAAAATTGTAGTCCATTCTTGTAAACATTGGAAAAATCTTGAAGGGAAAGTTGACGTAAGCAAATGTGTCCTGTCTATTGTGACCAATGAATTGCTCTTCAGATTGCACAAAGAGGTTCAGACTGATTGACGATATCTGGTCTGGAGCCCATAAAATTTCAACAATCCTCACCCACAAGAGATATGGGAGCCAAACAACTGACCTGTGTGACCATAAAGTTGATGTACGACAAGAGGTAAAACTGAAAGAAAAGAGTCATTCAGCGAGTATCGACGACACTTGTTTAGACGACACGATACAAGATATTCCTGCCTACACTAGATCCGATACTCGAGTATCGCACAGTCCTAGCAGCAGAGTGCAAGTAATGGACTGGGCAAATTACAGCATCAAGAAACCTCTCTAAACCAACGAAGTAGTAAGCTACTGCATTCGACTCATCTGCGAGGTAAGGAAGGATCCGGGTCAGCTAAAGAGAAGGACCTGATAGGCGGATGCATCGTGATGACGATCTGCAGACAGTTCAAAAGTAAGAACCTCAAGAACAATCAGAGACGACGGAGAACGAAACTCATGCCAAGTCACAACAATGATTGCCTCAAATGGTCCCGCCAGGACCAGATCCTGGTTGTCCGGAGAAGATGGGGCGTGGTGGAAAGTGTTGTCTCCGAATGAAAGAAAGTCAACCTGGATGGACTAGACCCAGGGACCCAGATGTTCCAAGGAAATGCATTCAGTAGAGGTTGCCCTTACGAAAACGAACACTAGCGAGATCAGATCAGGACAAAATTGAGTGCTCATGGACTTATAATATGACCTTGCCTTTTTAGCTATCTAAGATTGAACTTAACAGCTAATTCACACAGGATCAGACTGCTGGGCTTGAGATCTAGTGATAAAATATTCAGGCCTTAAAACTAGCCAACTGAGCTGAGTGAGACCATGAAGTCATTTAAGATAGTTATTCTTTGTATAACTTTGGAACTCAAAGATCAGGGTTTGGTACACACATGGTAAGGACATGAACGATTAGTGACCACCTGCTGGACTGAGTCGAGATGAAAGTAAAGCTTTACTACGATGCCGAATAGACTATTTTGCTACGTTGTCGCCTGGACTGTCCACATGGTCCTCGCCCGCGAGTTGGTCAAAAACAGGTCTCATTGTCACACCAGCTAGGTTGTCTCACTCATCCACATGTCCCATGACTCCACGACCATAAGCTGCACATGAAGAAGCTTGACTACGCATTCATCCAGAAGACATCGTTGGCCTGGAAGTCGATGGTGATGGAAAGTGACTCGTAGGACAGTGATCACTATGGTGTCTCTCGAACAACTGCTAGATCTTTAAGTACTCGACTCAGTACTCAGGTGATCACTTCTCGT
>JAAUXU010069068.1_pt1 | contig 18876 bp, 21 predicted proteins | sample 7278151 | NCBI WGS metagenome assembly JAAUXU01 (sample SAMN14350113, study PRJNA611818) | marine sediment metagenome | isolation source: surface marine sediment (1.8m) | place: French Polynesia: Moorea | collected 2018-08 | reverse complement strand
GATGTGAGCTGGCACATCATTCAGGGGGGTGTTCTTGTAGACATAGTATCCATCATTGCCAGGGCAGCAGTCATTTTGTAAAGAGAAATAGGACTCATCATCTAGGACAATGCTTGTTGTTCCTGATAGCTGGAAAAAGTATCTTCTCAAAATGCCACATCTTTGTTTAGCTTGCTGTAGTTGGTCACCATGATGTTTTGGGCCCTTCTCCCATTTCCTCCACATGATATCCTCCTTCTTCAAAATCTCACTGACATACATGATATGTATGTGTGAGAGATCCCAAACTGGTTACCGAATTTTTGATATGAGACACCAGGGCAGAGAAGTGCTGCTTTCACTAGCTGGGCGGCCCTCCGGCAGGGCATTTTGACAGGATTCCGAACTTTTCCTGGCTGATGACCAATTGGGGCATTCTGTTCCCACATAGAGATGATGTGGTAGATGGTCCTTTTCTTCACCCCTGTCTTAATGAAGTGGTGAATGGTATATGCCTTACCCCGGGTGCAATTGTCAGCAAAGAATCTGCCAACCAACTCATACCATTGCTTTTGATTAAGCATTTCCATGCTGCTTTTTCAGCAGAAATGACTTTTTCAGCAGAAAACCAGTGATCTGACAAGTTTCCTGGTTTCTATTTTCTATATGCTACCATTTCACATAAAAACAACGTGCCAATTTAATCAGTAAGTGGAGAAAAAGAGAGGAAAGGGTAGTGCAAACTCTAAGTTTCCACCCGTTATATTTTTAAGTGTGAGTGACTTTCACACATGCATGCAGCGTACTACTGTACACCCAACTTGTCCGCGTCTATTTTCAATTGCTCTGTTTCCTGTTCTGCTGTCATTGCTGCTTTTGGGGATATGGGCTCCCCAAAAACAGTTGATGACTTTGTACACACCGTGTATGCTCATGCACAAGCTACCTTCATCATCTTTATTGAAGCAGTCGTAACAAGTGTTTAAGTAAAATTTGTGTTCTTGTAGTAAATGTTGATTTGGCACTACTCACTTTCTGAGCGTGAGCCCGGTCAAGTCGAGCGTGGACCCTCCCATGAAGTCGTCGCTGCCCACTAGGTCGTAGTCATAGACGTGGAGCTCCAACTCTTTGAACGGATTGTCCACGTAGGACGCGAACGTCTCTTGCCAGACGGGGTTGACGGTCTTGGTGATGGTTTTCGTCTGGAACAGCTTCTCCTGGCCCTGGAAGCACCGCACATAAGGGTCGCTGGTCCCTGTGAGGACGAGATTAGTGCTGTGCAGACACAAGTAGAGCTTGGGAAGAATCACGCAGGGATGTGCAAAAATAGCCTATGGTATATTAAACGTGCATAGTTTCTTAATGTTTTTGAAAAACTAACCCTTTAGATTAGGTCTCTAGAATATACAGTACCAGCAACGTAGTCAAAACTGATGTACGAGGCGAAAAACGTATGTGACGATAAAGCCGTTGCCTTCAGACATGCTTGTCAGGCAGTAAATGGTAGTCTCAATGACAAAGTCATTGCAGATTTGGTAGTAGACTCGGTTTTTTTCCTCATGAACTCCGCAACCTTTTGAAATGACTCATTAGTCACTACTTTTAGGCACTTTTGTACTGTTTGTGTAGCAGAGGGATATCAGTGATTTTAAAATAAAATCACAATCACTTCCTCATAGTTATTTTTAGTCAGATCAAAAATTGTGTGCAATTCGACAATTTGAAATCAAAAGCAAAAGGGAAAGTTGCAGGGCGCTATAATTTTTTTTCCAAATGTGCAAGTAAGAAACAGCAATAGCACGTTTTTATTCGTTTTTTGGGCAAATTGTCCTCCACTTTCAAACTACTAATTTCTCATTTGCTTTCCAATATTTCTCTACATGCGCAACTTAAAGTTGAAGCAGTTGGAAATGCTTAGGATCCAAAATCTTTTGACACTAATTGTGCCACACATTGTTCATACAATGTAGTGATTTTGTTCTTTTGTTTTGACAAATTAAACTCAAAGTCAAAAACAGCAATTTGGAACTGGCTTCAGCATCAAATATTTAGCTAAAAACTTGACCTAAAACGATGGTTTTTTATCCTTGAAATTATAATCTGTTCTGAATAAGAGGAGGATAAAGAGGGTGTGAAAAAGATGATTTTCTTACAATCAAGTCTCTCGTACTCGTGTCCATCTCATGTGTTCTGCTTCCTTCTCTCAAAGTCAGAGTTGCCAAGTTGTTCCAGCATTTTAAGTTTGACATTCAAGTCGTACATTTGCTCTGTTGCTATCTGTCAACGTCAGGGTTTCAAAAGTAAGCCCTACATGTTTATTGGTGCCAGAGATATCTCTGATCTATGCTCAGCTTCTGTCTCTTGAAGTCAGGGTTGACAAAGTTTTGTTCCTTCGTGGAGCATTTAGAGTGCCTGACTAAATAGTTCATGTGTTCTGACAAAATAATTCATGTGAGAGGAAGGAGGAATGAAAAAAAAGCACTACTGTCCATTACCTCCTCTGTCCATAGCAATCAACCCTTTGCCGGACCCCACGACCACGTCCAACCGGTAGAATGGATGCTTGCGCAGCTCAAGCTTCTTCTCCTCGGGCTACATGTCAAGAAATACCGGGTGTCCCACAAATCGCTGCGCACCTTTTCTTTTGCTCAGCGACTTGTGGGGCACACGGTGTGCACGTACGCTTGAGTAAAGTCTGCGACGACGTCGGGTCGCGTACGCTATCAAGGAGTAATCTGTGCCAGGATCACTTGCTTGGAGATCAAGGTCTTCAAAATCTACCAAGTCTTCTAGGTCTTGGTCGAATGGACAGCCCTTTGAGCTCAGTCCTCTCATTTTGCTCTCCGTCTCACAGTGTGAATAGCAAGAACATGACGTTCAATATGGCCTTGATGACTCTCGTTCACTTACATTTTTGGCTCGCTCCCTATCACTAGTCAGTACTCAGCAATATTCGTTCGGAAACTCTAGTTCTTCCGAATACGCTAGGCGTCCTCGATGTCTGTACGTCTTGCAGTCAATACACCATATTCATGATAGATCCTATACTTTTTAGTAACTCGGGCCCTATGCATGTAGTAATCGGACTATTAGCAAAGCTGTGTAAAAGTCCAGCTTAGCTATGAATTCGATCTGAGTTGGCAAGGACGACCGGTACAGCACGAATTCGCTTACACTCAGCTCTTTTTCTTCTTCCGCCTTCTCTTGTCCTTGTCCTGGGCCGTCATCGCTGGTATTGCTGGCCTTGGAGACCTCGACTTTGGCGTCGTGAACCTTCCTCTCGTCGTTCGTGTTGCTGAAGCCGTTGCTGTCATTGCTGGCATGCAGTCAGTTAGTGGGGAGTTGCTAACAGGATAAAATCGGCGATTCTTACTGTGTCAATTTGGACGCGCCGATGGAGTCCAAGGACTCCTCAGCGCCGCCCTGGGACTTGCGCCACTTGCCAATGCGGACCCGGGACTGGAAAGTTGGACTTTGAGTTTCAGTCTGTTTTAACTCCTTTTTTTTCTAACTTGCCCTGATGGAGTCGAAAAAACCCCCTCCTCCGTTGGCAGCGCCTGTGCCAGCCACTTTCTTCTCGTCCTCGTCTTCTTCTGGAGCATCGTAGGGACATTCGGGGGCTGCTTCGATGGCGTTCCCGACAGGATTGTCTCGGCCAATGACTGACAAGTTGACCTCGCCTGCAAAGTTGTTTACTTTTTCCGGCCTCAAAATGTAAGCAGCAAGATTTGTTGCATTTTGTGCGACTCATACTGTGGGCAAGTTAAATGTAAGCATCCTTACTTTATTTTCCTCTGCTTTCTCTCATTTCTCCAATCCTCCCCCCTCTGCCTCAAAACAAGTTATGAAATAAAAATATAATGTAAATATCATTAATGGTGCTGATTCAGGATGTGTCCGAGACTCAATGAACTGTTCAATGACTTGGCCACGAAGTCAGCACTGAATTAGCATAAACTTTCAACCTAAGTCAAAGATCGAGAAAGGTCGTTACTGCATTTCCTTGATAAATCGGTTTTTTACTGAACATACGTGGAAAAAAGTAACTTTTTTTCACTTCACTTTTTCAGCCCTTTTCATAGACCGACGGAAAGTGTTGTATTCAATGAAAATGCCAATATATCAAAGAAAATCAAAATCAATCAAAATAAAGCCCTTTTTTCACTACTATTTTTACGAGTGGCCCTGGGCCAAGAGATTTTGACCCATGGCCATGAGTTTTTCCAAAGAAATAGTCTCCCCTCTATCAATCCACCACACCAGATTACCTTATTGCCCCATCCGGGATGTGTGGATTATTGCACAGTTGGCAGTTAATTTTGGAAGTGAGACCTGAGGAGATCAGACTCAGATAAAGGCCCAGTGAGGGTATTAATTTTTTTCTCAATTTTTCAAAGTTTCTTTTTGCAGGGACCCTTGGAATTAACCTCGTAGGGAGCGACTGAATCCTTAAGGTGGGGAGATCATTTTTGGGTTGCAGGGATGAGGCCAGGGAAGAGAAGGCCCAATGTTTAAAACTTGTGTGGACCCATCTTGTCTGGACTTCTCTGGACTCACCTCCTCAGGGGTGTCCGATCGTCACAGTTGGGCGGATTATTCGACTACATACAGCGTATACGGTTCTATACATGGTAGCTACAGTCGTGTAATCCTTTCTTGCCTTGGCCTTCGTTGCCGTCAAAGTGGACGCTTCTGGACTTCACTGGCCTTTCTTCTCGATGTTCCCCCCACCTCCTCTGCTCCACTTTACTCTCAGAGATGCTTCTGCGAAGTCTACGAACCTTAAGGTCACTGGACATGGCTGCAGGGGTCGCCGATACCTCCCTACTACTAGAGCGCAGTCGAGCGTTAGCACCGACACTTGAGGCCCTGGAATGGAGGAGTTGCTGTTGATGCTGCTGGTCCAGAAGAGGCGCGTCTCGATCAGGGGGAGGCAGATTATGGTGGAAGTTTCTGACTGGGAGAGTGGCCACAGTCCTTGGCTGCTGCTTGGCCACGACACTGACGCCTTCTAAATGCTCGAAGAAGCCACCGGGTGTTAGGGGACTCCGGTAAGAAAATGTGTAGCACTCCGCTCTGGCCACCGTCCGAGGTTGCTTTGGCCTCAATGCCAGAGTTTCATCATGCTGCACCTGCTGCTTCCCTTCATTCAAAGGTCTATTGCTCGCCGATCCGACGTTGAAAGGTTCCTGCTTGACTCCTTGATCATCCGCCGGCCTTATGCTCGGCGATTTACCGTTTAAGTTATTCCAGCCTTTGTCATACGTGACGACGTCGATGCTCTCGGGGCAGCTGCGTCTAGGCGGGACCGGAGGACCGGGTAACGACCCGATGGGTCTGTCGGGGTCCCGTACAGTTAACGACAGGCAGGAGACTGCGCGCCCGCGAGTGCTCGAAACGACCGCATCGCCTTCTGGTCGTCGCCGACGACTGCGACAACGAGGGTGGCGTTGCTGTTGCAATTCTTCTCGCTGTTCATCCTCTCGCGGGCGAGACGGTGGCGTTGGCGGAGTCCAAGACAGGCGCAGACGGGACGACTAAAAACCAAAGAACGAATATGTTTCTTTGTGACAAGACCAACCCACGTCTTACTGGTGCATGTCGGCCCTCCCCTGTTTCACGGAGTTGCTGTTGTTGTTGTAGTTGCTGCTGCTGCTGCTGCCGCTGCTGGTAGTCCTTCACCCCGACCGAAGGCTCCGAGTTGCGCCTGCTTCTCTTGCGGGGGTGATTGCTTCGCGAGCCCTTTTGTACGCAACGTAGCACGACCTGAACGTATGCAGTGGCGCCAAAAGGCTGCATGTCTGACCGTACCTTAAGATTGGATGACGTCGAGCCACTTCTCCTGAGGAACGGAGGCGTCACCGGCGTCACCGCCACCTGCCAGCAGCTCACCAGGGCAGACTTTTTTCGGGGAAACAACATTGGGACAAAACTTTTAGGCTTTCAACAACTCCGCTGATGCTGTACTTCTGTTGTACTCTGTTTACTAATAGTATGATTCTTATTGATGCTGCGAGTGCTTAAGCAGCAGCAGCAGTTGTGCTGAAAAGGTGACATGTGTGCGGCGTCAAGGAAAGCTTGCACGTCCTCAACAGTGCTGGAGCTGCACAAACTTTCCAGCTAACTTGAAAATGCAGAAAGGCCCCGACTGCTTTTACTGTATTAGCCCACCACAGACTATTTTTTACCCCCTCGTTGCACAGTTAACAGATGATTTTTTGGAAGTTAGACCTGAGGAGAACATACCCCAAATCAAGGATGTCATCTTTTTTAAAAAAAATTTTGGACTCTCGGTGCAGGGACCCTTAGGATTCACCTGGCCTAGAGTGGCTGAATAACAAAGTTGAGGAGATGATTTTTGGTTTACAGGGACAAGACCTGGGCAGAAAGGGCCCACTGTCGGTCCTGCGAAGATTTGAAAAGTTTTGTATTATTGTATTAATTTGAAAATTTTTCCAGACCCCCCACACAGGGGATGGGATGCACTTTCAAAGGGTGGTGGTGGCTTATTAAGAGATCTCACCAAAACCTCGTTCTTTGCCTCCACCCTTGTTGATTCTGGTCAACAGTGGAAAAACAACTGCTCAATAAGGACAGCAGACACACCAGCAGCCACACCTGTGTGAAGGTACAAAGAGCAGGAACGATAGGAAGGCCACGTTCACTATGCGGTGTACGTACGGGTGCGCGTCAGACAAGTAGCCGGGCACCATCGTGCTCCTAACGTGCCTTGCAACCTTTGGAAGCTGCAGCACAGGTGTTGAAGAGGACATCAGAAGATTGTCCACTCGTGTTCATTTTGCTGGCCACTGTCAGTCCTATCTCATAATAGACCGAACAGGTGTGTTTTGCCACGAGGATAATAAAGAAAAGTGTGTTTCGGACAAAGTGTTTGCCAGCTACTTTCAAGGCCTTTGTCAGAAAGTGCAGAAAGCAGTCGGAACTTTCATAGCTCTATGAGACAAGGGTTTCGTCTCCTTCTTGTCAAGTGGGAACCAAAGCTCTGGGCCACTTAGGAAAAGAGTCATTATCCCAGGTTAAAGAGTTGATGAGGGGGTAATTAACAGTTTTATCCGAAACGTTATCATGTCGACTATGACTGTGATCATCAAAGATCACTTCATTAGGATGTCTGAAGCCATTGACTTTGACGTGACTGACATTCTTGGTCTAGCAACTTCTGATCACGTATCGTAAGTAAACATCGGAAGCTAACCTGAGGGAGAATCTTTAAAAAAAATTAGCGACCTGAAAGAGCCTTTTTGGGTTTTCAAAGAAAGACGCCGGACAAAAAGCTAAATCAAGAAAAATGTGGTAAAAAATCAAAGAAAGGCTTATAACGCTGGATTGATACACGACAGAGCATAAAATACAAAAGTTCTTCGCGTAAAATTCCGAGGTCTTCTCAACATCGGCTTGGCTACCCACTGGCATAGCTACCTATGATTTATGTAGCAAAAGCGTCGTTGGGCCTCGACTGTGGCCTTGATAAGGCCTTGAAGCTCCGTTTTCTTGGTGCAAACAGACATAGCGCTTTAAGCACATGGATTTTCATTTAGTCACAATCACATCTTTTTGGCGTTTCCTCAAATATTGTGACATTGAGTAACTTTATGTAATCAAAGATCAGTCGGCTAAAAGAAGCGTAGTAAAACTGGGTAACATTGACAAATCGAGAATGGAAGTTGGGATCAACATGGAATCGTACTTAAAAAAGTGGGTAAAATGTTTCAGTACCTCTTGTCCCATAAAAAAGTACAAAGAAATAGGTGTCAAATGGCCTTTCAACGGGTGTTGAAGGTGTAATTTAATTGGTCTCAAATGAGGCATAACCGGGCGTGAGTAAGTATCACACACCCACCCTCCCTGAGGAATGGCAGTGAGGTTTGCAGCACTACAAAGTTGAACCTCATTGGACATCTCTCGACTGTGCAATTCCCTGGAATTTCGCCCTACACCGAATTTCGTAACCAGCCCATGTCCCATTCACGCAACCTCTCTCACCAGGTGTTGCATGACGAGTCAGCCCCTGGCGGTGAGAATTTTATGTCTCACATCCCGAACGTCCCGCAGTGACAACCAAAGCAGTTTCCCAGGAGAAGGAGGACAAAAAAATTGTACATTTTTACCGCTGCTTTAGCTTGGAATTCCCGAAAAGTCTATTTTTCGCTCTTCTGACTTGGAAAAACTTCCCAGGAAGCTCGCCGTTCCGTGAACCATCCAAGACACACGCACGCGCGCACGGGCGCACGCACGCACATTTGCTGTCCATCCCTTTTTGGCAGGAGGAAATTTGTCAAACCATTGTTGTCTTCGCCGTGCTGAATGAGGGATTGACGCACCCAGAACGTTGTGTTTCTTCTCGGCCAACCGATCGCTGACGTCGGCGGTGGACGAGGGGAGGACCGCGGATGTCGGGCAGAAGCCCAGACAGACCCAGCAGGTCACTGTGACTCGCAAGGAGGGTTTGATGGCAACACTGGATAAGGAGACATGGCGGGTTGGGTCCAGCTTAGTCCTGACTGGCAAAACAGATTGTCCAATGTCTCAGTGCAAGTGAACTTGTCAACGTGTCCACTGAGGTCAGCTTAATTAGACTGGTGGTCATGCTATGTTTTCTTACATTCTTTTCGAAATAATCAAGGGCGCTAATTCTTTTTGGCCTTGGAAAATACAGTATGACTCACCCTGTATGGACGACCGAATTTGAAGAGTCCATAATTTACACCAAAACTTGTTTGTTACGATTTATTTTTCAATGGCTCTTTGTGTTCAAGCTCAAGACATCTTAAGTGGCCACGATTCGACTTGCGTGGGTTGGGGTCTCATCCCCCCTTCACCCCCTCACCCCAAAATGAGCCGTCTTCAATGCCCAAGATGCTCATCCGGAGACCCAGGAGATCCCTGTGCTGAAGACTCATCAGATGAGAACACTGAGCAAAGATTCATGGCGTCGGCGATTGATAACAGCTTAATCGCCGACCTCGTGGACGTGCGAGTTCTCCCTCCATGGGATGAGCACAGCCCTGGAGTCAGGACTCGTAGCACTGAACGGTCTCGAGAAGAAAATTGGGTGATCAATGATCAGGCTTCAAGACGAAATGGTGGAGGAAGCTAATAAGACTGTGCAGGGTTGGCTTTTATAATCCATCACTAGAGAGCAGCAAGACTCTTTGGAACATAACGGCGTCTGTTTCCTTTCCTTTTCTTTTTTTTTTGAAAAAGTTTTGTGAAAAAGAGTTTAAAGTCTTATAAAGCATAATTGAAGAATCCTTGGTGAAAAATCAGTTGCTCGGCTACAACTTCGAGCTCCTCATTTTGCTGCACTGATCGATTCTAACAGCCAACTTTGTAGATGAATAAGTCGACGTCATGATATATTTATATTTTTTTTCCTACATAAGGCATGATAGGATATCAAGAGTCGACCTGCAGTGGCCATTTCTTCAGTTTTTGTCTAACTTAGGACGGTTTTTTTGACATTTTGAAGCTCTGCAGGTGTTTAGCTCTTATTTGCACCCTCTCACGCCCTTGTACCACGAGGTCCACCTCGAACGAGCTGAGGGAGCACACGGTTGCGTGCCCCGTTGCCAGCGGGAAGAAGGCGGAGATTGCACATGCACTGGATGCATACGAACACAGCGTAGAATGCCGAGAAGTTGCACGAGGAGACCGGAGACTCCTCCAAGCGGTGCTGGGGAGGAGGACCTGACCATTCTCTTCTTTATACTGCTTTTTTGGCTAGTTCGAAAATGTCGACTTCGGATTTTCGTGGTGCAAACTTGGCATTAGACACTGGTGTAGCTGTGCAAGTCTCATTTTTTGAAAAGAAAAATTGATTTACTATATGCACTTTTAATTTGAAGTTTTACTGGAGTAGCACAGCACATAAAGCTGTCTGATTTTGTTACTCTAAAACTACTATGGTATAAAAGTGTCTGTGATCGATCTGCTTGTGTTAGCAAATAATATTTCAGCTCAACCAAAGACACTTAAATGACATAGAATTTTTTGGAGTTTGCTATGTTCTGTCTTTACATAAGTGTTGGTGTTGCTTGTGCTAAATTGCTATCTTATAAAAGTGTCTCCGACTGAGCTGAAATAATTCTTGCGATTACCAGACATTGCCTACTACGACCTCCTAAAATGTCAGATCAATCAGAGACATTTCTACAACATAGGATTTTGAGAGTTACAAATTCAGACAGCTCTATGTTCTGTGCTACAGTAGCAAAACTACAAATTAGAGGTGCAGATAGTAAACAACCTGCTTTATTAGTAAAGTCGTCCCTTATATTGACCCTATGCCAAAAACCTGTGATGAAAGCGAAAAAAAAATCACAAGTTGACTTGGCGTAGGCTGTACTAGTATTTGAAAAGAAGCCTGAAGATCTCGACTTCGACAGAAAATGTCGTCAAATCAAGATTGTACTGAAATTGTACCAGTGAGGGCAACACAGTTACGTTAAATCAAAACTCTACTGCGCTAGTTCTACGCAGGTGCCTCCCTCGCCCTACACACACACACACACACACACACACACACACACACACACACATCCACACACACACACGCTTATGTATGTATGCAGGCAACAACACATGGGGCTTCTTCTTCACACAGGCTGTTGTAGTTGCTGCTGTCGCTGCTCTACCTGCCTGGCCGTCACAACTGGAACCACGCTACCGAGGCGCCCATGGTGGCAGCCAGCAAGCACGCGGCTATGTAGGGCGTGAGGGAGCGAGCGAGCGAGCGAACGAGTGAGCGGGAGTTGGAATGTAAGCAAACGCAAACGCTCACTCGTAGTAGTATTTTTGACCCCTCCCGAGAGGACTTTATTTCATGGCCTGATAAGTTCTCTTTCTCTCTCTCGCTCTTTCTCTCCTTATGTATGTTTTTCTTTTTTTCCCACTATGTCTCTCTTCATCACTCTTTCAGACTCTTTCTTATTCTTTCTCACTCTTCTCACTCTTTCTTACACTTTCTCTCTAAGTTCACCAAAAACAAGGTGACTTCAATAATATGATGAGAATAACTAGGCAATAAGTACAGTAGGACTCTTGATATGGGCACGACTTTCAGTTAGGATGCAGGCTATATACACACGTTTTGGGAGAGGCTTGGCTACAGTTCGAGTGAAAATTTCTTCACAGCTACAAAGGTTACAAACCTTAAGGTGCACCTAATGTCAGCTGTTTTTCACATTTGTGGACATGCTCAAGAAAAACATTTACTTTGCTTTGAGTTGCTCGAAATGGCCAGAGAAAGGCCCAAATTACATGTTCAAAGTAGTGCTTTTGCTAGTCGTCGCGCTGTTAAATCTGTGTTACGGATTGTTTCAGAGAAAATACAGGGTGAAGAGGAATTGATACAACTCTGAGAGACAGTTCCGGACCAAGCAAAAGTTGCATTTCCTGAAATGGCCTCAGATAAAGTGATGTTGTCGATGTTTGGAGCTGTTTTAAGGAAGATACGGGGTGGGAAAGGCTCACTGCCAGTGTGAGGGGCAATTTTGTTAACCAAGCAAAAGTTGCATTTACCTTTTTGCCACCCCGTATGACCCTTACAAGTGTTTTGATCCGTTCGGAATACGTCGACCAAATCGAAATTCGACTGCATTTTTTGCTCGCTGAGCATGAACGGGCCGAATTGGCCAAGCAGGTGACTGTTTTAAAGAGAGAAATGACCTCCTTTATTTTCTTCTCCTTAACCGAGGACGTGGACACGTACGAGTTCTGCGTCGTCTCCTCCATGGACGTCGTCATCAAGTCCCACGCACGCATCTTGGAATTCACGCTGACTTCCCTTGCCTTTGATGTACCTGTTGAGCGCAGGCAGGTGAGGCGTCGCCACCGCCACCGCCACCGCCGCCGCCGCCGCCCTCGTCGCCGCCGCCGTCGTCGTCGTCGTCGTCGTCGTGGGCCGCAGCCACGAGAGCCAATCTCTCTCTCGCTCTCGCTCAGTCAGTCGCCGGCGGGCCTTTGCAGAGGGCAGGCGTGAGCAGTGGAGGAGGCGGCGAAGGCGGCGCTCTCGCTCTCCTACTTGACGACGTTTCACTCTCGACCAACATTCATCCTGCTGCTGCTGCTGCTGTTGTTGTCCGAAAAGGACTGGACGGACACAGCAGCTTCGTACATTTTTTCTTCTTCTGCAAGGCACCGTAAGCAACATAACTGATGCTTTTTTATTTTTTTTTTTGCTTCTTCTCTATGTGGCTTCAGAGAGAGTGAATAATAAAACTGTAAATAATACAGTGCATAACCGTGAGAAAGGGTTGACCCCTGAGTGCCCCCCTTGTTGTGGCGACTTCGCAAAGTGTAATTTCGTGAATCACAGTGAGAAAATCATGGAGTGAATATAAAGAAAAAAGTTACACGCACACACTTGTGCATTAATGATTGTGAGACTCAACACACACACACGCACAGAAGAGTCGACAACAACAGGTGAAAAAACTCATCGTCCAACAGGTGTTTGTGCGTACTTAGAGGTGACAGCAGAAGATGGTCCGCAGACAGAGAAGAGGCAGCGTCACATCCACGGAGTAAGTTGCATATACTTGTCCGCTGGAGTCCGTTTCCACGATCAACTCCATACAGCAAGTTGCATATTCACGTTCTGAAATCTTTTGCACGATCAACTCCATACAGCAGGTGGCAAATCGATGTTCTACAGTCTGATTCACAGAGCAAGTCGCGAATATGACTGTTTTTTTATTGCACATTAGAACAGAACTCTTGAGCTAATCACAACGGTCGTTGCAGGATGAAAAAGAATCGTCCTATGTGTATCTCTTTGGATAAATAGATGGCCAGAGTATTCATTGAGATGTAGAACAAGTATTTTCCCATCGCATAATTGCTCTTCCCCCGTCAAGTGCATGAAGCAAGTTGCACATTTCTGCCTGGCAGAGTCTTTTTTTCATCGCCAATAGGAATAAAGTTGCGTGTTTCTGTTCAAGAGCTCTTTTTCGCCACCAACAGCATAGAGCAAGTTGCACACTTTTGCCTGACGGAGTCTTTTTCATCGTCGATTGCTCTCAACTGAATATTTCAAAGTTTGGCAAGCGTAGGGGGAAAAATCGATTGTGTGTGTGAAACGTGGGAGATCAAACTCCTGTTGTGGCATTTCTTACAATTCATTCTAAACTTCCTTATGTTTTCAACTGTGCCACGGTAGTGGTGGCCTCAATGGGCGAGGAGGAGAAGCCACACAGTATACAGGGTGCCCAATAAGTCACCATCCAAAATCATATCTCAGGGAATTTTCCTACCTCTGGGTAAAATGAAACTGATCGTGACTATTGACATACTGGAGAAACATTGGACACCCTGTATGCTTACTTTCTTACTGAGTCCGAGCTACTGCCGTGCAGGCAAGAAAAAACAGTTGTTATGATGTGGATACAGTAAACAGGGTGGATGAAAACATTAAATAGCTCCCAAAAATCCTGGCAACCCTGGTTTTTTTATGACACGAATCACTTTTTTTTGCTAGATCGTATCTACTAAGGTGAGGGTTCAGTAAGTGTGATTTTTTTGCACCACCCTGTATGTTGCGCACCTGCAGAAACACCCCCGTTAGTATCTCCTGACTGGCTCTGCCTGTCTGTAATACCACCGGCGTCATAAGCAGATGCTTGGTTGAGCACACGAGCACTAGGGTGCCCACGGACACCCTCGTGGATCTGGCCAATGTCAGTCATGCCATGCATGCGTAGACAGAAGACAGAGCTTTGCTTCACACCAAAAAAACCCCATCAGCTCCTTCTTCTTTTTCCCATGCTTTGGCTCATACATGCTGCTAGGGGGAGCCCATTAAACCCATCCGTGTTACCCCTGCTCACTTGTTTTTTTGGTGCACACCCAAGGAAAAAAAGCGTGCACCTTCTTGCTCTTCTTAATCAGAGAATGAGAACGCGGGCAGTAGAATAGGCATGGAAAGAATGACTCTGAGAAAAAATGTGTACTTAGAAATTCAAGGCTTTTTTTTAGTGCAGGACGCCCACAAAAGCTTTGTGCAAGGATCCTTCTTTTGATCGCTTCTCTCTTTCTCTTTCTGTGCGTGCTCTATCCAAAAACAGTTTTCACCTTGCGGTATAAAAAATATTGCTGCCCAATCTTGGTTCGTCGCTGAAAAGGAAGTGGTGCTAATGGGCAAAAAAACCTACCCGTTCTTCGTGCTTAAGGCACTTTTTCGTGTGAAAGCCCGGCTTAAATGGCACACAATGGGTGGCTCTGGCTGGAAAAAGAGGACTGCAAAAATGGGTCAGTGATAGTTGAGCAGCAGAAGAAAGAAGAGGAGCTTGGATACATTCGTGGCAATCCAAAAACGATGCAACCAAGATGCCTGGAGGCAAGACAAAAAAGTGGCTGATTGCAACTCTGCTACGCTGTAGAGATGATGCAAGCCAGAATTTCTTGGCGTCGAGAGCCCAGAGGCTTCAGCCTGAGGGCCAACGTAGTGTAAAGTACCTCCACATCACGGAAAACGGTGGGGATTAGTGGAAAAGAAATGAGATTTTAGTCTGTTGGTTCATACTGGACTCGATTCCTTGCCACAACGTTTCATGGGCCTTCTAGGCCCTCCTAGGCTCATGGGTTTTCAGTTTTGCCCAAGATGCTTGTAGAAGTTTCAGGCCCTTAGAAAAGAGCTCTCCTGGCTTCAGGTAAATCTCTTAAATGCTCGGAAAGACTAGGATCGAGGCCGCAATCACCACCAACTGACACTCTATGGCTCCACAAACTGAGCACTTCTGCCCAGGCCCACTTCTGAACAGCACAGAATGGAGGTCTACTACATGACTACCTGTAACGAAGAGGTCTGCCTAGGCTCGAGGCCCATTACAGGAATACCTGTAGTGAACAGGCTTGTCTGTAATCGAGGTCCACAAATTGACTACCTGCAATGAAGAGGCCTGCCAAAGCGTGAGGCCCACTACCGGAACACCTGTAGTGAGCAGGCCTGTCCGTAATCGAGGTCCACGAATTGACTACCTGTAATGAAGAGGCCTGCCTAGTCTCGAGGCCCACTTCAGGAATCCGTGCACTGAACAGGTCTACCCTGGACTCGAGGCCGGCATCATGGCAAATAGTAACTGTTCACAATTGCTCTAGCCTTTAGCAGCAGCACCCTTTATTAAGTCCCCAGGCGTATGAAATTATCCCTGACTGTCAAATGCCATATTCGCCCCCCCCCCTTCCACCACTGCTGATAGCCCCGTATGAGCCAGCCACATTGATCGTACGTGGCAAAATATTTGGTCGGATGGATGGAGAGGAAGTTCTTTTTGCTGTTCTTCTCCTAGATAATTTGATCCGTGGTGAAGACATAGAAATGCTATTCGAAGAAGCCAAGCTAAATATTACAAATGCAATCCGCCAATTATCCTTGGCTGAGGAAAAAAAATGAATAAGAAATAAAAGCATTTGCTGCACTAAGGCAAAAAAATCACTCTGCTCGGTGTTGCACAATTACGCCTAGAACGGGTTTGGTGACGCAATATAAGAATCCTGCGAATGCCAAGGAATCACTCAGGATTATCGTCAATTTATCCCGTTTCCTCTCGTGACGACCAGTTTTGTGCAACAATTTTTTTGCATTTTTTGCAAACTACACCTTGTAATTGGAAATTAAAAGCCTTCAGCCCTGCTTAGGAACCGAAAACATGTGGTGGGACACACAGATGTGATGTGATTTCGCAGAGCAAAAAGAGCATTGCAAAATGTTGTACTACATTGGACGAGATAGCGTGCAATTATGCAGTGCAATAAATTCTTCTCATGCCTCTGAAGTCACTTCATACAGAATTAGTAACGCCCTCTAAGGATCATGAGCTTCTGCGAGATCGTATGAACCGTCTTGTGGCGTTTGCAGTGTGAGCCAGAAAGGAGTTATTGAGCACAAAAGTGGACAGTGCGAACCAACTCGTTTCACTGAGACTGACATAAATCACGGAGAGCTGGAAAATTTGGCATGGTGAAGACTTCCTGGTGAAGCGATCTGATGCTGTTGCATACTTTAAGCATATGGAGTGAAATGCGACAATTGATGTTCGTTTTCATTAGTGAATTTGTTTAGAAAACATGTGCAAAAAGTGAATTTTTGCCGTCATCCTCGCTGAAGGGAACACCAGGGCCCGGAGGGGGGGGACAATGAAGAATGACAAATTATAATTGCACACGAATTAAAAGAAGTACAAGTAAATAATTTTTGATGAGTTGGTAAAAATAAATGGCACAGTTATAAAGTTATTTCTGGCTCTTTCAGTTATGTTTGGATCATGTTATACGTGTATATGTTGTGTGTGAGAGAGAAATTGCATGGAAAGACATAGAAAAAGATTTGTGCAAGCACTAATAAACACCCCTTAGCTAGACACTTTGGCTTATTTTACCATGGCCTCCACATGCTTTGATAAATACTAATAACTAAGCAATGATCGTGTGTGAGTAAAAAAGAAACCTCGTCAACTCCTTCATCACTGGTTATTGTACTGACTCTCGATCCATACGTCGTTATCTCATGTCCTTTGCTTGCGTGGAGCAACGGTTACAACTAAGCATTAACGCTGCGTCAGTCAAAAAAGTTCCTTGAACTCCTCCATTAAGATTTCTTCACTAATTTTGGTCCGCACTTTATTAGCAAAAGCCCATCGAGGCAGAATTGCGATCTTAGATAGGTCCTTGCTGAACCACCCTGTCTGTCATGAAACATCTGCATCCACCTCCAAGATCAACCTTGGATTAAATCCAGAAACAGCTTCTTTTTGCGAGCTTTTCTCTTCTCCATCTGTGCCATACCGGGTGTTGCGCAATGAACGAACTCCTTGTAAACACTCAAGTGTGCACTTGGAACCTTCTGTCTGGAGCGTCCATATCCATACGCCCACCACAGATAAGATCCAAGGCCTTAAACAAATTTGATTGGACCGACTGAGTATTTTTTTTTGCTCTTTGGTGTCGTGGGTGTGACTTTACTTTCGGGGAAAAATGTGTTTATATAAGAAAAAACTATAAAATAAAACCACCCAAGGATCACGAAGTAGGTGTAAAGATAAGGAAAATCAAGACACCACTCAAAGGTCCCAAAATGTCAAAATTCTATTTCGTTAGCCTCACGTCAGATGGCAACGCTGATGGAAAGTCCAAGTGGTTAACGACTGGGTGGATTTGGTCCTTATGGCGCACATGGCAGTGCTACAGAGTCACCGTGTCGTATGGCAATCCTGAGCTTTTCATTCGACGGTGTTTTAAACATTTGTGACATGACACAGTTCGAGGTCGGATCATCCAAACATTGTTCTCCAAGTGGTTTGGAGAGGTTGGTGTCAACAGCCTAAAAGGCACAAACCTTTCATGACTCCTATTTTATTGACTACGTGGCGACCCTGATTCTTAGAAGATTTGTGTGTCGTTGAATCATGTCACATTATAACATTATGTACTCCTTCCACCACACGGTTCCAGTCTGGATGTGTTACTACCTACGGAGGATTTGAACAGCTCCAGCAGTTGGAACCTGTCAAAACTCAGAACCCTGATTTATCGCAGAACAAATGTCTTCGTTAATATGCTGTTTTTGACCGGAAAATGCGATTTTTTCTGCATTTCATGTCACTTTTGGTAAATCGGTATGAGCTCAATCATGTCACGGTTAATCACGAAAACTGCTGCATTCACCAAGGAGGAGGGGACGTACGTAAATTATATTGTTATACGGAGAATGACCTCAGCTATAACACCGGCGCAATACAATTTCAGGCACTGCTATCGTCTTAAGAAGGTTCGAACAGTGTAAGAGGCTTGAACAATTCAAATCCTCGGCGACGTGGCAACCCTGAGTCTTGTCACTGTTACAGCACCAAGGAGTTATGGAAATGCCCCCGCGATCGCGATGCCTCTGCCAGACAAGTTTAGGGCACGTAGTGTCTCAAGGTGTGGGTCTCGGTGTTTGCGCCTGCGCTACCCTGTTCTTTATTATGGAACCGTAGCTATCATTTATGCTGTCAGCGTGGGTAAAACCAGCTCTCGTATGCTTTTCTTCTTCCAACACACACGTCAATTCTTTCCATACTGACTAAGATTTATCTTCTTTGTTACTTTTCTTCTACTGTTCTTCTCTTCCTCCCACGAAGAGACTTCAGCAGAGCAAGAAAAATGCGGCAATTTGGGTTTTGATTTACTGGGCTTGCCAAGAAATGCCTCCTATGCTGGAGAGAGAAAGAAAGACACACACAGAGAGAGAAAAGGATCCGGGTGGATGCATGCAAAAGGAGCCGTGACAACCTTGAAATGGAAACTGCAGGAGGCCTCACAGACTTTGCTGCAGATTGCAGGGGGTGGAAATGGCTCAAAGTGGACAGAGAACATTTTCAAAACTGCTTCACTCCTTTTTTTTTGGAGGGGGGACAAGGATGAGGCACGTTCAGTCTGGAGAGAGAGAAAATACACAAGAAACGTTTTGAAACCTTCAGCTTGGGCATGTTTAGCGTGGGGAGACACACGTTGCGGGAGGTCATAGAGCTATGGTAGCGCATTTTTGCATAACTGCTCCTCAGCATGGTGCGTCACCCTGGAAAAACTGCTCATTTGCCTGCAACACCATACTAAGCGTGCAAATCACGGAGAATATCTGCCTGCCTGGCCGTACTGCCCTGCCCTGCTCTGACCAGACCTGGCCTGCAGTTCGGGGCAGTGCAGTGCAGTGCTGTGCACTGCATTGCATGGCACTGCACTGCACTGCACTGCATGGCATGGCACTGCACTGCACTGCACTGCATTTCAGGGCATGGCACTGCACTGCACTGCACTGCACTGCATGGCATGGCACTGCACTCCACTCCACTGCACTGCATTGTATGGCACTGCACTGCATTGTATGGCACTGCACTGCAT
>JAAUXU010027710.1_pt1 | contig 18878 bp, 26 predicted proteins | sample 7278151 | NCBI WGS metagenome assembly JAAUXU01 (sample SAMN14350113, study PRJNA611818) | marine sediment metagenome | isolation source: surface marine sediment (1.8m) | place: French Polynesia: Moorea | collected 2018-08 | reverse complement strand
CCCCCCCCCCCCCCCCCCCCCCCCCCCCCCCCCCCCCCCCCCCCCCCCCCCCCCCCCCCCCCCCCCAACCGCGCGCAAGTATTGTTAGTATATACACACAGAGTATCTTTTTCTCGTCAAAAAATTCCTCTTCTCCGTCCCAAGTTTTTGTGTGTGCTTCTGCGCACGTATGAAGCGCATCACAAAGGTCTCCTCGTTGGCCAGCTCGACTGAATGAGCCATTAATTGGGCATTGTCCGCACTAAAGCTTTTGTGTGACTGCCTGGCGATTTCAGTCAGCTTTTTGGGGGGGGGAATTTTGCGCTTCCTTTGTGTTATTCGAGCGAAAAAATTGTGGCGTTTCTAATCTAGCCGCTTCGTGAGGCAAAAGAAAAAGCCACCGGGCGTGACTTTTTCGGATCGGAAGGCCCCTGCAGCTTTGTCGACGGAAACGAGGGGCTCAGGGCAGACAACAACCCGCACGAGGAGGAGAGGATAGTTTCTTTCCTGCATGCCCAACCAGCCCAACTGCGCGCCCGCCCGCCTGTCCGGCCGGCAGCAGGACTGCAAAGCACACACGAAGTGGGGGTCTTTTTTCACCTCCACACCCTCCTCAATCCCGCGAGGATCTCGCTCCTAACAATGCGCCGCTGACAACAATGGAGGTCTTTGCCCTCCTCCTCTATGCTGAAAAGGGCCTCTTTCCTTAGCTGCATGTGAATCGCGTACGGAGGCCGGGCAGCCTCACAGTTTTCTTCTTGCACGCCAACCATTGTATGATAATTGGATTTCAATTTTTTACCCCCTCCCCCCAGGTTGGGTAGCCAGACAGGGATGCCAGCCTCCCAGCAAGCGTTCCTTGCCTCTGTGATCAGTTGACTCCAAGCCAATCCTTGCACCTCTGCACGGTTCCCTCAAGGTGGCCCCGATTTACGTGCAGTTTCTCCTGCAGTTTCCGCAAAATCTCCAGTGCAGATGTTCCCCCCCCCCCCCATCTATTATTACCCGCGATTCGTTCAAGGGAGGGAGCAAAAGCTCTTTCACGGTTCAATGACGCTTGCTTAATGACTCGTGCATTCCTTTTCTCCTTCTTTGAGTGTATTGTTCCCTTTGGAAAAAAAAAGTAGTTGCTGGTCCTCGTGTGGAGGATCGTGGCGGTCGATAAGGAGAGAAGCGTCGTGAACCTTTCTGTCAACTGCATCGTCTTCCCAGGCAAGTCGGATGGTCAGATCAATGAGGGAGTCGCCAACACATCACGTCAGCATGGGAGCAAACTTTCAGAGAAAATCCACCGTGATTGGCGAGAGCTGCCTCAGCGCTTCGCCGCCAATGTCAGGTGCAGAAAGGCCAATGAGAGCGACCACTGCAATTAGCCAACCGATCTCAGGCTCGGTCCCCTTGTGGATGAAGCAGCCGTCGTGGAACCAGACGACGTCACACATGTCTGTTCTGTCACTTCAAGTGCCAAACGAAATGCGTACATTTACCCAAGCCAGGGACAGCGCGAGAGAATCTCTTTTCCCCTCCGGGAAAAATTACCCCAGCCAAAAGAATCGTCCTCCCCCGAGTCCATTTTCGTGTAAACAACGTCTTCGTAACAATGACAGAGTGCAAACTGAATATTCATCAGTCACTGTCCGGAGTTTTGCTGCGGGCAAAAAGAGGCAGAATCTTCGAGGATTCTTTTTTCTGAGGTGCAATCTCATCCACACAGGTCTTGTTTTGCGGCACATACGTCCCCTCCAAACCAATCACACACGCACACAAAGGAGGTGCTGCTGTCCGTCAGTTACGGCAGGCATGAAGCAACTCTCCAGTAATATGTTTAATGAAGAAACTGTGGAAGATTACGAGTGACGTGGGTTCAATTATCCACGAGTGGAACACGCACAGCCTCGGCTCCAAGCAGACCGTGGTGGGAGTGTCCATTCTCACTATCACAGGCGCCCCCAATCAAAAACCTATTCACCATTAAATTACCATTTATTTCCAGAGCAATTTTGGGATTGAGCTATTGAACTTCTTCCAAGCTGCGCCAGATCGGAAAAAAGTACGTACGCCTCCTCCCCCCCCCTTGTCGGGACCACAAAAAAGGGAGACCCGATAAAATGCCCGTCCCAATATTTGCCTCCCCCCTTCTCCAGTGCGAACTAGAAGACATAAGGCAAAATATCAATGGACTTCCAATCGAAAATATTAAAATTCAGCCTCGATTTCCCCTTACGCCGCATATATCGAATGGCTCCGCTGTCATGCAGGTTTCACATCCATATTCAAGGGAGGGAGGAAAAAAAATCTAAACTATTTTTCGTGCGGGTTTCGTCCCTCCATTTCCCTTTTCTTTCTTTCTCTCTCTGTCGGTTTTTTTTTCCTCCTTGCATTGTATAAATCGACGTGCAGCAACGGTCCAGGTACCTCCTCCTCCTCCTTCACTCGCCTGCCAACTTCGAGAGCTTCGTATTCATGAAAAATGAAATTGTTTTTTTTCTGCCTATCTGTTCACTCTCTTTCTTTCTTTCTTTCTTCCAGCTCTATCATGCCACAATGGATACTCCGAAGTGTCGGTGCAGTCAAATGTGTGGAAAAGAGAGGCACCTACGCAATAGCAACGACGGAAGCATTATGCACATATTGAGAAAATGTCACTTTTGCGCCGAAAATAGCCCGTTATATCTCCAAACAAAAAATGGGAGGGGGAAATTGATATCTGGGGTAGACCCCTCCCCCCCCCCTTTTTGCCCGCTCCATATCTGGTGTTTACGCGGACGTGCATTTTTTGCTCTCCCACTATTTACGCCACATACATCACTGCTACGTCGAATATCGAAAATCTACTGTACAAGTAAAAAAAAAAAAAGGAAAATGTCCTGAGCCTAGTAACTTTTTCTTCTCCTCCCCTCCTTCAGGTCTCTTCTGATGCCTCTCATGCTCCACCATGTCACGGTCCTTGCTCTGCTGACCACCTTGTTTTAGGACATGGCCGTCCTTATGACTCACGCGGTACGTATTTACATGCAAATGGTATATGACTTAGTACACTTGCTGTACGTGAAGTATGGTTTTAAGGGGGAGGACACACAGCCAATATATATATAGAGAGGGGGCAGTGAAATTTACGGCAGCCAGACGAGAATTTACGAGAGAGACATCGCCTCCAGCTTTCTACCACAGTCCCGAACATATACGCATATGCTCGAGCACACACTTCATAAACCGTATATATTATGCACGCGCATAAAAACACGCCTCTTGTGGACAGGTGCCAAGGCTACTTATTCAGACAGCTCTCGAGTGTGGTGTGCGTGCGTGTGGAATCGGCTCTCCAGTCGACCGCGTCGTGTACGTATTCCAGGAAGCCTCGCCGAGCATTACTGTGTTATTTTTTTTTCTTCATTTGCCTCTCAACAACAAAAAGTCAGACCCTTCCTGCTGGGGTGTCCGTTGGAAGGAGGGAAAAATGAGTCCGCCCGAGAGGAGGTCTGGCCCCTGCCACGCGAGGAAATAACCCCCATTTGGCAAGTGCTGCATCCAGAGGAGAGAAAACGAAAAAAAAAAGGAGACCGCAAATCACGCCAAATGCCCTTATTCTTCTGGTTACAAAGTCTCTCTTTTTCTTTGTCTCCCAAGTGTCCGCCGACGTCGTCACCACGGACCGGACGGGCGAGAGCCTGCGAGGCCCCTTTATCGTTTGTGTGGGAGAGAGAAAAGTCGATTGGAAATGGACCCACACGATTGTTTTTCAAAAGACCCCTCGATCGTTTGTTCCTCCTGCTGCAATCGAATTGAATTGCCCCTCTCATGCGATCCAACAATTGCCAGCGCTGCAGCCTGCCAAGCAACTCCCTCACACACACACGCATGCAAGCTGAGATTGAGATTTAGCAGAATTCCAGTCAAAAATCGTGGAAGCTTCGTTGTTCTGTCACAAAAGTGGCGATCCACAAATGGCCATGGAAGAAAACATTGCACTGTCAGACCAGGAATCGTCACAGAAATCGGACCAAACAGTGAAGGTTTTTACCGTCAATGGCAACACTTAAAATCGTCCAACAATGCGTGCCGAAAACCACACCACGATTTACTGTGGATCCCCCGGCAGTCGGGGAACAAAACCCGCTCGGGTTAGCAAAGAGTTGTGCTGGAGGCATCAGCGATGCTGAGTAGTGTCGCTGCTACTCAGCATCACCTCCACCACCCTGGAGGAGGAGTCCAGGATGATGACGGTGGTGGTTGCGGTGGCCGCATGACCGGCCAGGGTGTGTGAGAGAAAAATAATTAAAAAGCCATTGCAGGCTGCAGCAGTCGCCGTCGGGTTCAGGCGTCCCCATCCCCAAAGCCGCCAGCGTCAACGCGGTCCAGATCATTTCCATCTCTTCACAACGAACCTGTTATTACTCAATCAGAAGCGGAGACTGAGAGCGAATTGATTCCCCCTGACCCCGCCTCGAGGGTCGTCGCCACTAGCGCAAAATGCCCCCCAAAAAGTAAAAACCCAAAAAAGTGGCCCGGTAAAATTATACTCGAGAAGAAATTCTTCTCGGTATGGTCAAATTATGCCAGTGGAAACGACCCTTTAAGCTGGGAAGAGACGCGGGCTGAAGAACGCGCGGGGCTCCGGATTTTTTTCCCTTTCCCGGGGGGGGATTTCTGCGGAGGAACATGGATAGAACTGAGAGCTGCTTGGCCTCTGCCTGTCCTCTGCGCTCGCTTCTCTCGCATTCCATGCGGGCTTTTGAGATGGGCAGGCACGTCTTGAGCAGCAACAACAACAATGCGAATGGAGGCGAGGATGGAGAGAAACCTCGCATCCACAATCTCGTCCCTCCATCTCTTACGTGCTACGACGAAGGTGGCTGCAGCCCCCTCTAAAAAAAATGGACGCGTACAAATGCTTAGAGACGTGGGATTCAGATGGAGGGCGATTTAGGGCAATCTCGCTCAAATTGTATTGTGCTGCTGCGAAGTAGTTAAAAACTTGCTCAAAGCACTTGCTAAAATGTAAATTAGCCATGACATTTCTACGGACCTGTGCATAAAATTTGGCCTCTCCCCAACTCATATGCAGTTGGAGGGGCTCATTTCTGCGTCTTTTCGTCTCTATGGGTTTATGAATGGAGCCCCAAATGGTCCCTCCAAAACGAAGTAATCGTTCAGTACCATCTCTCTCTCTCCCACCCAAAGAGAGAGCATTGAGAAGCCTTTGCTGCCAGAGCAGCGCCCAACAAAGGCCGGGAGATGAAGAGACTTGATTGCGCCCGGCTGACAGGTATGCGTGTGGCATCCCCCGGAATATTATTGTCGCTTGCCCCGCGGTTGGAGGATCACCCGCAGTACTACAGATCGTCTAAGCCGGGCTTTAGAGATAGCCGGGGCTCCGTCCCCCTCCCCCCCTTCTCATCATGCTTGGGGTGGTCGGTATGCGGTCTTATCGAAGTCGCAGACAAAGGATGCATCTACCCAGAAATGCAGGCAAACGTTCTGATAATCGCCCGCTTGGCTCTCTTCTTCGTAGATCAAACGTCTGTACAGTGGTACCAAAGTAGCGAGTATACATACGCACACTCGAGAAGAAAGAAAGAAAGAAAGAAAGAAAGAACGATAGTTGTTGGGCAGATGGATGGATGAATGCACGCATGCGTGCTGGCGGGCGGGCATGCATGCGTGAGACTATCTGTCTTGCCAAGCCGATTTCCTGACAAATTACCCCCCCCCGCCCCCACCGCTGCTCCGGCCCCTCCAATGCGGGCACGTACGCGGACTCCGCGGAAAAATCAGCCAGTGTATTTGTCGTGGACAATTGTGCCCACCCAATACATAGTGTATTGACTGCGTAAGAATAACGCAATAACAGCGGCAAAACGTAACGCGGACAGAGCCATTAGCTTCTTTGTCCCCCTGATTGCTTCTTTCCACTTTCTCGTCATGCGCACCAGACAGACCGAGACCCACTTGAGCGGGGCCTTCTTCGGCGCTGCACAAAGCAGCCTTTTGTGGGAGAAAACAAGCGAGGGAAATGAGAAACTTAGATGGATGTGTCGTTTTGTATTGATTGACGGCTGGTTGTGTCGGGAATCTCCATCTTCCCATTCAAGGAGATACAGTAGAGAGGGGGGGAAAAAGGGGGGGATGGGGGAAATGACTGACGGGAGCAATTCCTTTCTGACGGACAAGTACGTGTGGAAAGGAAGACAGAAACCTATTACTTTCCGAGCCAATTTCGTCCGTTGCCTTCTTTACTATCTCTTTGTCTCTCACTGCCACTCCTCGCCGGGTGTTCCAAAGAGCGGGGTTGGAAACAGCAACCGATGCATCCGACGCAGCACAAGCACACGTACCAGTATTGTGCCAGCAAACAATGACACGGGGGAAAACCGTTCCCTACACCATGGTGCAGTACGTGTACGCAGTGCACTCGGCATCTGCCTGCACTACTGACCGACACAGGTCAGTAGCATGACGAGTGGATGCACGACACAGTCATTAACAACATGCCGTTGTCTCACACATCCACAGCGGTTCTACGCAGGGCCACGCGGAGGTTCTACGCGGAAGGACTGTCACCCTGTGGCCAGACGAACGAACTTTCTGTACACACACACACGCGCGCGCACGCACGAACGAACGTGGACCACGAGTAGGCCGGTGACGAAGTTTCTCCTCTACTAGGTCAGTGCCAGTCGTGTCGAAGTCCGCCCCAAATGACAAGATTGGTGCTGGACCATAATCCATACTCTCTCCATGATTTTACTACTGTTTTCAGTTCTTTCTTCTCAGTGCATAGTGCGTCGAGATTGCTGTTAATGGCGGCAATAACCGTGGCAGGAAGAGGTTCAACAAAGGAAGGGGGGGTAGAAGGCGCAAGGAACGAGGAATTTATGGCGAGAATGACCATTTATTTCCTTTCCCTTCCTTCTCCCTCTTCCCCGGGGGCACAAAGGGTGGACGGACTGGCTGGGATGAGCATTTCAGCAGACGTCTTTGCAATCGCAATTAGAATTTTCGCTCCAGCGAGCGAAGATTGCCGCAGTAAAGTCGACGGTACCTGCACAGTACACCACCATGTAGGTAATGGGATGAGATGACCCTACCCCTCCGTCTCCCCCCCCCCCCCTGCTGTGAAGATGTCCCTAAGGGTGCAGTAACGGCGCAGCAGGTGTAGCATATACACCTATCTACACGTACGTACTAAAAGTACTCTGAGGGCAAAGAAAGGATGAGTGTAATATGGCGATGGCGTGCGCACTTCTCTCGCTCTCTCGCTCTCCCAAACACACACACGCGCGCGCGCACACACTTGACCTAAAAATAGAGCACTTTTTAAAAATAAATAAAGACTCGTCTAGTGCCTACCTGTCTGATTTCCCCTGTAGCCAGACGTGACGTGCACCACCGTCGAGAGCTCTCTCTTCCTCCGTCCCTCCTCTGACAAAAAGCTGAACTGCATCGGCTGCTGATGCTGGCCATGAAAGAGTTGCTGTTGTTGGACAGGAGGACATGGGAGACCGGCCGCACGCTGTGGTTGTGGCTGCTGTTGCTGATAAGTGACCGTCCTCTTCCTCCTCCACCCCGGGTGAATGGCGAGCAGTCTCTGGCCGTCGTCTTTGTTGCCAGAACGACCTCCGTCAGCCCCGGTCCGAGGCATCTTGGGGACGTTGGGGAGGTCGTACTCCACGGAGCAGTCGACAAACAGAGCCTGGGTGAGTCTGCGAGCGTCTTGCGATGGGAAGCGCACGGCCGGCGGCCCTCCATGGCCCTTAGACGGGTCGAAGCCGCCACTCACAACCACACTCCTACCCACCTTCTTGGTGTAGGGTTCTAATTGGCAGGTCGGCCGCAGAGGGGCCCTCGAGATGTTCTTCTGCTCATTAGGATGCACCGTCTTCACGGCGAACGTCGTCGGGACGTGGCCGACGTTGCTGCTACTGCTGCCGGTGGTGCCGCCGATGCACTCGGCTAGCTTTTGGACTTCTTGCTTTGCGGGTCCGGTATCCGAACGCTGCTTGGACCCATACACGTTAGAAATGTTCTTTCCTCCTCCCGACGGCGACGAGGAGGAGCAGGAGGTATTCTGGTTGGACAGGTGGACAGGCGGCGGCGGGAGCATCTTCCCCCCGGAGCAGGAGGCGGCCGCCGCGCTCCGTCCCATGAAGGACCCGGAGTTGCGGCCAGACTTCCTCCCCTGTTGCATTAGGTAGGAGGCATGCTTGCCTCTGGAGACGTAGTGAGGTCCAAGCGCCGAACCTTGAGACGGCGCGGATTGGGGCGGAAAGGCCGCCATCCCCGGCGCGGCCGCTGCCGCGGCCAGCGAGAAGTGGCCGTAGTAGTACTTGGATGAGATCGGTCCGCCGCCGCCGGCTGCACCACTGGCCGCCACGCCCCCGCCCAGGAACCCCCCGCCGGGCAGCGCGCTCGGCGCCATCACGGACACCATGGTGGACGTGTTCTCCACACCTCACGGACGCATGTCTTTGCGCTCTGGCTCTGCACGTCGCTGTTCTGGCGTCCACCCCTTTGTTCAGCAGTTCGAACTCACGGCGGTTCTTTTCCTAGCGCTAGTTGTCTGTTCACTCTCGCTTTCTTTAGAGCTGAGCCGTCCGGGAGGACCGTCCTTCTGGCTCACTCTCTGCCGGACTAAGGGAAAATCCCGACGAAGAAGCACCAGGAGAGCGAGGAGAGAGACCAGCTGATCGAAACGTGCTGCTTGCACCGGCGCGGCCCAAGCACCAGCAGTCCCGGCCGGCGAGCGCCCCCGCGCATGCGCCCACGGACGAGTCGGGGAAGAAGATGCGTCAGCCCAGTGCGCCTGTGGGAAAGTGGATTCTACGCGGCTCTCTGCTCTTCCTGCTGCTGCCTCGTCTCCTCGGTCGCGGCCGGCCGCGGCGACAGCTCCTCCTCGGCGGCCGCCGGCGTTGCCGGCTCGCACGGACCCTGCAACCCAAGAAGCTCTGTAGCTGTGCGCAAGCAGCGTGATCTCAGCACCCTGCTGGTCCTTCCATTGGCACCACGAGCTAACAATGAGGTTACCTTCATTGCGGATCATCCCACTTCTGGTCGTTCGACGTCATGTAAAAGTTATGGTGCCATCGCCATCGCCGTCTCCACTGCGACCCTGTTCTGGATCCTCGTCCCCAAGGACTCACCAATTGACAAGTTCCCCCCCTTTAGTGCGGAGGAGATGGAACGCGCGAGTACCATAAACCGAATTATTGCCCCCTCGACGTCCGTCGCCTCGCATTTTCACTCCAGATCGACGGAGGAGGAGTGGAGGCAGCCTTCAATCAGCCCTTGGGAGACCCCCCGAATTTGGCTAGCGCCGGAGAGATTTCGCCGGCACGAAATGTGCGGGCGCTCATCTCTCTTTCTGCCTGCGTGCGTGCTCTCAAGCATTGACGGCTACGTGCCAGGCATGTTACACGGGCATTTCTTTGACAAAGAACGCAGATCTCCTCCTTCTTCGTCATCAGGGGCGTCGCCTACTCATCTTTTGGGCGCGCAACGTCGTCGTTGTCGATCGGGCTGTCTGGTAAAAATTGGGTTCGTGATCATCGGAGGCTCACGGAGAGGAGAAAGAGTCGTGTAGCAGCTCTTATATTGCTCTATGGCGATGACGATGATGGCTTTTTGGAGAAGAAAAACATGTCTGTTGTGATAGATATCAAGAATCAAGCGTTTGAGCAGGAGGAAGAATGTACTCGTTGTACGAGGTACGTACACAGTACAGCCTTGGCAAGATACGTACAGGTGTCGTCAGACCGCTTGGGCGACGACGACCGTCACGTACACTCGATCGAGACCTGGTGGAACAGGGTTGACAGTTGGCCGTTTTCACGGGCGGAGACTTGGGCAGACGTGCCTGGAGCGTTTTTTGACTGACCATTCAGGGAAAATCATGGCAACCCTGTCGAAGTACGTAGATGCTCAAGCGCTTGTTCAATCCACTGTTGTTGCTCGCCAGTGATGCCAGCTCTGTTCCAATTAAGAGGTTGCTCGCTTCTTCTTCTCCTGATAGCAGGATCAGATGAGGGAGGGGGAGGAGAACAACAACAACGAGTACGCGCAGCCTTTCTGAGAGGTGCTCCAATAACTCTTCCAAATGAGATAACGCCTTGACACGTCGTAATTTAGTGCCGATATCGCCGCTGCTCGCCGCTCATGCTGGAGAGAGAGAGAGGGGGGTATCGAGTCGAGCGCCGCCGCGTCTCACTCGTCGCTGACGCTCGGCACCCTCCGGTAGCCGGTCTCCGTCTCGTCCGTATACTTGCTTAGCGTTAGAAATTCAAATCTCGGTGTGCCAGGAAGCAAAATATTTTCCTTTCCTCGTCTGCTGCAACACGAGAGAGCCGTGAAAGAATGGCCGGGTGTTATTTCTAGGGGGCAGTGGAATGTTTTGCTAACAGATTACCACGCATATGCCACGGACGAAGAGTGTTTCGCATATCTCCTGGCGCCCGAGAAGAAAATGATTAATAGAGGCCGCCGCGGTGCACATCCATTAAAGTTATGCATGCAGGCATGTGCTGCTGTTGCTGTTGTTGTTGCTGTCGCTGGTGAAGCAGACCATGCTCCTGGCGTCCTGCGCAGGCATTGGACGCTTTGACGCCTAATTGGTCACACTTGGTGAGGACGACGGTGCAAGACAACCAGGCTGTCACACTGCATTCATGACAAATAATGTCACTTCGTCCAACGTGTGCAACGTGCACGAGTGCGTCGTCCTAATTGCGAGAATGCAAATTGGTCGAGCGAACAAACCTGCGCTCAGCTCGTTCGGTTCCGACTGCAAGGTGAACGACGCATGCACGTAGGACGATGGCTACGCCGTCTGGATGGGGGGGGGACAGCTTTTAACTGTGTGCACAAAAGACAAAGTAAGGCGGAAATGCTGGAAATTCACGTTTTAGCAGACAAAGAAACACCTTGTGTGTGGGTGTGCGTGTGGGTGTGTACGATCGGACTCAAATGTAGCACAGTGGGTAAAAAAAAAAAGAAATTAATGGGGGATGGAGTGAAAGCACTATAATTCCTCACCCCAATGACTTTCACGCCTGCCTTGTTAAAAGTCTCATCATAAGCGCTGAACACTTCTTGGTGCGGATCCTTGAAAAGTTTTTTTGACGTGACTCTTTTTCTCTCTCCAGATAGAAATCCATTAAGCATCTTTTGGCAGCTCTTCGCACAGTAACGTGAACGAGAGATTGCTGCTCTTCATGCTTTTGTACGCATTGGACGGTTTTTGGCTCTTGCCAGAGGAGAAAGAGAGATTATTTTCGCCGGCAAATAATAAATCGATTCATGCGTGGCTGCATATCTTAATGGAATGCATCCATCTTCCAGAGCTCAGTTGAATAACGATGACACCACCTCTCTCTCTCTCTCTCTCTGTGTGTGTGTGTGTGTGTGTGTGTGTGTGTGTGTGTGTGCGTGTGTGCAGCCCTTTTAGGTGATTGAAGCTTTTGGAGCTTCTGCTGTCGTCGTCGTGGCTGTGTCAAACGTTCCCCCTGCTTTTGACGTCGTACACATTTCTATAGTCGAGTATGAGTGTGGAGGAAATGAGCACAATGCTCTGATGATGATGGGGCGAAGCTTTGAACAAGAGTGGAGAGAGAGGCTTTGTTTATTTCGCATCACTCCGAGCGTGCTGAATAAGTGTTAGCGACGCTCCGTACGCACAGCATGATTAACAAGCCGCACACACATAGTTATGCACACACATTTTTTGACGGGTTTTTGAACTCAACCCTGACATTTCAGTGTGCAAAAGCAGGCAACCTTTGACTCGATCCTCGATCCTCAGAACAGCATGTACGCGCACCCCGACGTGCACGCACACAGGCAGGACGTCGGCGCTGCACACGGCGGCGGAGGCGAAGGAGGAGGAGGAGGCGTATTCTCGTTTACTGTCTCCACGGGGGGTTCGCGAGACAAACACACAGCGAGTATGCTGGCCTCTCTCCGTAATTCCTTTGATAAACTGAACATACACAGAGCGACGTGTGTGTGTTGAACAAGAAAACGCCATTAACGTAATTGGGAGGAAATACGAGGAGGCTTCTTAGAAAGAAAAAAAAACGACCCGGCAAAAGTTGGACTCATCCTTTGTGTATTAGGTCAGCCTATTCATCCGCTGCGTGTGTGTCACCGACAGGCGAGGCTTCGTCGTGAATGCCAAGACTTGGAATATGTAACTTTCGTCCATTGCTGTGGCACACATGCCTCATACTCTATCTCGAAAGCACATAACGACATTGGTGGCGTCCCCGTAGGCGTGCACAATCGCCGTCCCCGCTTCCATTCAAACATTGCCAAAAGCGACCAGAGCCTTTACATGCGTGCATTCATTTTCCAGATATCGCGCGATTGCTATTCTGCGCTTCTTTCAAAGCTCGCCTGCTCTCCGCTTTGCAATTTCCATCTCCTCTCGCTCTCTTGAATGAATAGACGTATTAGATCAGCTCAGCACAATGGGAAAAAACTTTTTTTTCGCCTTCCCCTTGGTAAAAGCTTGCAGGGTAGCACAGATGGGGAATGGGGGGGAAGAGAGGATAAATTCCTCCTGGCTCGTCGTATGTAGCACGTAATAAAGACACTATGTACACGCAGGGAGCAGTAATATCGCATACAACATACGTAAGTGCAGTGATTCCAACAACAAATCTTTGGCAGTGCATTGTGCAGTGCAGCAGTTATATTTACCGTCGCACAGCCTGGTCGAAAAAGAAGGGGGGGGGAGGGGTATTCAGGGAGAAATGGCTCGAATGGACGCAATTCGCATTTCAATCAGCAGGAAGCGGGTGAGAGAGAGAGAGAGAGAGAGAGAGAGAGAGCCTTTTAGGGTTAGCCGAGCGCAATTGAGACGAATGGAGAGATTGAGGGGACGCCGGAGCTTTTATACGTAGGTACACATTGTCCTCGTCGTCCTCGCCAATTCTTCAGGCTCTTCTTCCCCGCGGGTAGAAAGCGCATTGAGGCGCTCTGCCGATTAGCGCTGCGCTGAGTGCAGGCCGGCTCAGGACAGGCAAGCAGGGGATCCCTAAATGTTATTCATTTATGCGACTGCTTACCCGCCGGAAAGGTGACGACTTTTTGTGACGCATACCGAGCATGGACGGATGTAGATTTGGGAGAGGCTTCTGGAAGCCTCGAGTCCTCTACACAGAGACAGGCAGACGGAGAAACCCCACAAGGGATTAGGGTGAAAGACACGAGTTGGACTTGGGTATTCCCGACGACCTCTTCTTAGGGAGGAGGGACGAGAAGACCTCGGAGTGCTGCGGGCAGTAATCGTTTTTACTCCGTGCAAAGGAAACCTTTTCTCTCTCTCTCTCGGTTAAAAGCGACATGCTTGATTCGGCGGAAGGCACGTACGTGCAGCCAGAGAAGCCTCCAAATTCCCACATTCTTAAAGACATGAGACACGTATGCGACTTGTACGTGTTCAGCATGGTGAGGCTGGACCTGCATTTGTGCGGCATTGCTACGGTTTCAATTAGAGAAATTCGGAATTTCTGCGTCGTACGTCACTCAAGAACGTGCACGTACACTTGCTTACTCAGTCACGCACGGGGAATGTGCGATATCGCAAATTGATCGATAGCGCGATATTCGATACAACACGTTGAATGCACAATTGATTGCTCGATATTTAGTCGACACGATACATTCCTCCTGAACTTTTTGCGCACATACATTGTCTGCCATCTCCAAAGCTCCGTCCATTTTGAATCATTCTGAATCACAAGTTCGTCCATACCAATTACCTACCATGTTATTTTTTTGTCTTGCTCATGCCAGGAGAGGGATTATCCGCTGCTTCTCTCAGCATTGTAAAAAAAAAAGAATAAAGTATCGTCTGATGTATTTCTAGATATCGCCATATTCGATATTTTGCCAATACGGCGATACTCCATGGACCGCCCCGAGTACTGCAGTGTGGTAATCGGGTTGAGGCGGAGCCCGAAAACCCCATGCTTTGTACTCCGTTTTGTGCCCGGCCCAATCAGATCTCAGTGCTTCGGGCTCAGCCCGATCCATTCTTAGGAATCCTGGCCTGTTCTTGATGGAAAAACAAAGGAAGGCCTGCCTCATTTGGCATTTTGAAAGTGACCGGCCCATCCTGCTCACCTCGTCTTCGGCTCTTTCGTGGCCCCGTTCACCCCGACCCGCAGGGTTCTCCCGAGCCCGAAGTCTTCCCTCCCCCTTCCGCACCCGACCCGTTTCCATTCCGACTCCCTCCCCCGGCCCGGGGTCCTGCAGCTGGGCTTAACTGAACCTGTCAAGCCCGTGCCTGGCTGCATTGTTAATTCTGGCATGGGGGAGGGCGCGCTCGTGAGGAAGCAATCAAACGGCGTCTGATAACCGGGAATTTAATGAATTCCTGTCGTGAGCGTAAAAGAATTGGGAAGCAGAGGGACGCTCTTTGCTTCACGCGTGCGTACAACATTCATGCGCACTGCTGTGCAAGCAATTCCAATTCCAGAAGGCAGCCCCCTGGGAGCCAATGTGTTTGAGGGTTTTCCCTAATGGGATATTGAAATCCAGTAGCCAGCTGGGATAAGGGAAAGAGAGAGGAGCTGATATTAACCCCCAACCGACCACATTTCCCCGTATGAACCCTCCCGCGGTCGATGGAATGCCAGACATAAAGGCACCCTCGGTGGCCCTTCTTCTTCTGGCTCCTGTTCCTCGTCGTCCCTGCCCAAGAAAATCCGGGATTGACTGTGCCCGTGCAGCGTGAACAGCAAAAAAAGTGGACCGGCGGATTATATTCACGTCGATTTTTATTTGATCCACGCAATAGCGAAGACAGCGAGTACACGAGAGACTCTTTCTTCGTCCCTCCCTCCCAGCGGCAATCCCATATTGGACTCCGATAAAAAAGGGAACAAGTCATTGGTTATGGATTCTTCGGAGTCTCTTCTCTTTTCGGATACGCCCCTTGTCTGTCCAGCGGGAGGAGGCCCTGGACAAGAATGTGTCCAACTTGCCCGAGTTCAATGAGACGCCTCTTCTCCTATGATTGTAATTCTGCGCAGCAGTGTTAAGGTAGACAAAAAAAACTTTAGTTTGAAAAGAAACTTTGTCTCAGCGAAGGCCTGAAAAAGGGGCCGAAGTCGGAGGCCTCTCCTTTCACCTCTACCTGACATGTGGGAAACAGGAGGAAGTCGCCGAAACACGGGAATCCTTTTGGGAGATCCATTAGCTCCGCCAAATCGCGATCAAGATTAATGACGCCATACACTTCCTTTCACACCACGCGCGCACGCACAACAACGATCGCTTTGTGCCGACAGCGACGAAAATCGCTTTTGATGTGTGTGAAAAGCGCTTGGCAAAAGTCTGCTCAAACTCACCAAACATTACTTGTCTGGCTAAGCAGCGCCATCTTTTATAATGTTATATACTCCCCCTGTGTTTTATGTTCTGCGCACGTCTTTTGTTCTTTTCTGTTTCCCATTAACTCCTCGATGGCAAAAGCAATAATCATCGTGGCAGAGGGGAGGCGAGACCAAGACTGAGGGAGGCTTCCAGAGCTACCGACCCAGCAGGTCCGTGCTTCTATTATCGCCCCAGCAAAGATACCAAGCACATAAAGGATGATCCTTCGCTTCCCCCCCCCCCCCCCCTCAGCAGCGCATTTCCTATGGTTAATGATCAGATGGTTGCATGGCAGCTCCCAATGGGCAGGTGTGCCCCACCCAAGAATAAACGAAACCTTCTCGAGGTTGGGTGTCGATCTTAAGGAACTTGTTAAGATTAGTGATTGGGCATCTACGTAGGCGCTCGCTCCACAGCTTCTTGGCAGCAGTAATTGGAAGAGGCCATTAGCGACGGCGTCCCGGAGAAAAAAAATATAATGAAAGATCTTGTCCATTGTTCCAAAAGTCTCCTGGCAGCAGCTCTTGTTGAGAGTACAGCTTGCAACTTTTTTTTCACTTCTTCTTCTCTCCACAATTTTGCTGGCGAGCGTGATCGCCTTTGCACTCACCATAATAAAGTCCCTGGAAGACCCGTAGGAGGTGATGGAGATGGAGGAGGAGGAGGAGGAGGAGGAGGAGGAGGAGGAGGAGGAGGAGAGGAGGAGGTAGATCATAGATAAGTGTGCGTATTTTTTCTCGTTTTCGTCTTCCTTTCCTGGGAAAGGAGAGACGACGACGTTTTTCTCGCTATCGCAGCCCATCTTCCTCTGGGGAGAGATCTCTGGAAAATGCTCCTCGCTCTCCTTGGAGATCACGTTGATCGTAAACCGGGGGTGGGTGGTAAAACTGATCTCGGACTTTAATCTTTTTTTCTTTCCTCGTTGCTGCCTCCTGTCAGACAAATAAATGGATCTTCTGCTCACGGCCTCGTCTTGCACGCTTTGCTCTGCTCAACCGAGAGTGTCGAATTCGATTTGAAGAATGAACTGTTTCGGAACCAGCGGACCGGGCGGGGGGGGGGGGGCCCCCCCCCCCCCCCAAAAAAAAAAAAAAAACTTGGGCAAGAACCTAATTCAGACTTCATTCGAAAAGCAGTGGGGACCAAAAGAGGAAAAGGAGTCGTTGTAGTCGCCAAATCGAGTGATCTTTTAAACGTCTATTATATTTGGTCGGGGTAAATACGCATGGCGATAGCGAATCTCCCCACCCTCTTGGTTGAGGAACGAGATTTCGTCATTCGACTGGTCAAAAAGTGCTGCATACGGAGGTTCGGGTAGAACGTGGTCCCCTCCGATAAGGACGACGGCGACGACGACGACGACGACGACGACGACGACGACGACGACGGCGACGACGACGACGGCGACGACGACGACGACGACGACGACGACGACGACGACGAAGAGGTTGTTTGATTAGAGGGAGAGATGAATTGTCAACGTTGGCAATCCGTCCTTCCGTCCACCCACCGGGCCAGATTAGTCACAGCGGGATCCGCTGCTGTAGCAGGGGTTGCCAAGTGTTTAGCTCTACAATGCTTTGATAACTACGTTGAACGTGATGAGCGTGAGGGGTCACATACACACACACGCACACTTGAGTGTCGCACGAACCCATTTCAGGATGCATGGCGACCATATCATTCACACTGCTGGCACGTTAGTCAGATGCTGTAACAAAGAGGACGACTCCTTCAACACCTGCTAGTGGTGCATAGTTCAGCCATGCCCTTTGCAGGGTGGCAACCCTGACGCGATAGGTACGTAGTTCCTGTGATATGTCGCGATTTCCAGAACGGGGAAACGAACGAGCGATTGCTATCATTTCCCTGTCCGGGGGTCTCGGTTTCGGGGAGGGGGGGGGGACACGAAATAGACGCTGAGCCCGAAATCGACCCACTGGTCAAGTCAGACTACAATGATCCCACTGTACATCACTGAACATCCACACACCTACGGGACAGCTCAATTTCGCCTACAGTCAGCTGTGATGTACGAGACTTCGATTCCCCCTGTCATGCCTAGAAGGTAAACTATAACTATACGGGAGTGACTCGTAAGGACGTACTGTGATACGTACTATGTCACTGGCTGCACGGGCAGAACTGTTATGGCATGAAAGAATTGTTTTGTGCACCAGGCACCATCATGAATTGAAGAAATATATTGGACTCACGCACGCTTGATGGGCTCAACGACCTCTCCTGGGGTATACTGGGGAGGTCTGAGAGAACGATTGAGCAGCATTAGAACTTCTAAGCACGCGTAGCAAGGCTTAGAGCTCAGGCACGCACTCGGGCAGCCGTGGCAGGCAGGGCAATAGCAGCAGAAGCGAAGAATTAAATGCAGGACAAGCCCGATCTCTTATATCTTTGGTCACGACCAACGTGTCCGGGTCTAAAAAAAGAACGAAGAGGGAGCTCATAATAAATGCAGCAGAGCAGGGCCGAAAATGAAGATAGATAATCTACACATGGCGTCTAGCAATCAGTTTTAGGTACACACACATGCGTTAGTCAGCGATGTGCTGAGAATGAAGGAAGCGTAACCCTTTCGTCCTTACGACTACTGTATCGCGACTGAAATTGATCTTATTCCACATGCATGCCTGCTCCGACAAAATGCCCATTGGCAGTACGATGATGTCACTGTGGCAACACATGTTCCACGTTTCTTTTGTGCCATTGTGAATGTGCGCACGTTCTTTCTGGCAGATATGCCAAACGCCATCAGCTGGGGATCTCTTCTCTTCCTCTATCCAATTTTTGATTCCCCTTTGTCACGCGTGAATGGCATTTCCAGCTTAATTCGAAGCCCTCACTTGATCCCTGAATGCATAATCACCGCTCGATTCAGCAGTTGTCGTGCGCGTGCGTGCTGCGGGATATCGCTCAATTGGGAATTCGGAGGACGATACCAGTGGGCCATTATGCCGGCTCGGCTGCGTGGAACATGTTCCACTGCAGCAGGGGCGGTGGCGTGAGCCGCAAAAAAGGCCAGGACGGCCGTAGAGCCTTTCCTCCGTTTCCCAGGATTCGCCACACATTAACATACGAATGCTGTTCAACAGACAGAACTTTTGCTGCAAGGCACAGACAGATGGGTGGAAAAGAGTCGCAGCACGACTTCAACGGCGAATTAAGTGTACTAAAAAAAGTCCTCCCTCCTGCCGATGAGCTCGTTCTACACCTTCATCGATGCCTCCAGGGTGCGTTCGGACTGCGTTGTCGCCAGGCCTATAATTTTATTATGAATAGACAAAAAAGGGGCCCGCCTGCCTTTTTTTTGCACAACAGACGAGACTCTGAGAAATTCTCACCTTGGTCATTAAGACTCGTCGCCCCATTAATGAGATAATGAGCGGAAATGAAATTGCCCGGAGCCATTTGATTTGTGTTTTACGTACTGTTGGGAAACCTTTTCAGGCAGATTTCGTCAGACTTTGTTAACAGTGTACTTGTTATTGGCCCGTAAATCCTTCGTT
>JAAUXU010125383.1_pt1 | contig 18879 bp, 23 predicted proteins | sample 7278151 | NCBI WGS metagenome assembly JAAUXU01 (sample SAMN14350113, study PRJNA611818) | marine sediment metagenome | isolation source: surface marine sediment (1.8m) | place: French Polynesia: Moorea | collected 2018-08 | reverse complement strand
CTACTATTACTCCTACTACTACTCCTACTCCTTGTCGACGTCGTCGTTGCTGCTACTGCTGCTGTTCTCCTCCTTCCTCTTAGGCGTCTCTCTCGTTAGCGGTTATGTGTGCACTTCTTCGAACTTGCGCTAAGATAAGCTTAAAAAGGAATTTTGCGTCTCCTCCTGCGAAGAGAAAACAAAGTCCACACTTTTTTTTGTTTTCCTACTTCCAAGTACGGGCTTGACGTTGAACTTGTTCCAGGGACAAACAGACACAGACAGACAGACAGGTCAGAAACACACGTGATGACAAATTTTCCCCCCAAGTTGTGTAAAAAGGATCGGTGGTGTCTGGATGAGAAATCCCGGTGAAAGAGAGAGCTTCTTTTTCGGACAGAGAGAAACTTTTTCCTTCTTCTCCCCTGAATTCCGGGCTGAAAAATGCATGCGCAGGCAAAGTCTCCAGACCCGAGTGGGTGAGTGAAAGCCCCAACCTCGTGCCAAAGCTTTTTACTTAGGGACCTCTTTCCTTCTCCACCGTGATCGCAGGCATTTCTTTTTGCCCGAGCCTTTTTCGGCGGCGCCCCCTTTATGATATCGTGTGTTCTTGTCCTTCTGCAGTCGGCAACGCTGCAGTGAAAGAAGCCGCTCATTCTGACATTTCCAAGACGTCACGGAACAGCGTCTTGACGAGGCACGTAAAGGAGAGAAAAAGAAGTCCAAAAGAACCCGTAAAAATGAACGTCGCTAAGCGATTAAGGTGCTGCCTGCACATTTTTGGGGATCTGAACACACAGAGCTTGAGGAGCAATTTCGTCGTCTTGATTGTGGGTGTTCCGGGCGTCGTTCGAGCATGTCTGAGAAGAGTCAGGGCTGCCCTAGGTAGCCATCAAGCCGCCAAAAGTCTGAGAAAACATCGTTCACTACAGGGGAGGGGAGGGGGGAGTGAAAGAGGGGTGAGAAGAGGGAGGGGAGGGGGGAAAAGAAGAGACAGCAGTAAGTAAGCAGGAGGGCTTATTTGCTTAATGAGACTAAATGAGAGTCGTTTGCGCGCTGTCAAAGCAATTGCGACAGGATGTAAAGGTCAATGGGCGTGCGCACGTTGGACAAGTTCTCGATATTGGTGGCCACGCGCGTGGCGTCAATTAGGAGATCGGGTTAATCAAGACCACTCTGTTCTCTTCTCTCTCCCTCACACACACAAACTCAATTGAATTGTTTTCCCTTAAATAAATAAAGTCAGGTCACTTACATTCGGTTAAGCCGACGACCCTGAACCTGTCCCAGCCGGGCAGGTCTCCTCTGCTGCAGCCCAGCCCGAACTCGTTCCTGGTCCACTGGACTTGCTGCTCCAGCTCCGTGGTCCTGCACCGCAGTAACGCTGTGGACCCCAACTTCGCGACGGTGTTCTCCGGGGTCACACTGTACTTCTTCAGGTCTCCAGGTTTAGCCCATTTGCTACTCCCCATACCGGGCGAGAACGCGCACCACCCGCTCAGCAAGGGCACACAGAGCAGGAACACGCAGCACTTGACCGCGACCGCCGTCGGTGTCATCTTGTAGGAGGCCACAATTTCCTACTTCTTCTTCTTCTTCTTCTTCTTCTCCTCCCGCCTGCACTCCCCACAGCAAGTGGGTGGGTGGGTTGAGGACGAGGTACCTGCAAAATGCAATCAGCGCTGTACAGGGTGGACTAGGGAGATTTGCAACTCATTCTGTGGGTAAAAAGCAACATGGCGAATCTCTTTAGTCTACCCCGTAGTCACGAGTTTGTGAACAAGCTGGACTACGGAGACTTGCAACTCATTCCGACAACGGAAAACAAGGTTGCGAATCTCCTAAGTCCACCCCGTAGTCACATGTTTGTGTGCAAGGTGGACTAAGGAGCTTTGCAACTCCCTTCGAAGGTGGAAAACAGCATTGCGAATCTCCTTAGTCCACCCTGTTGTCCCCCCCCCCGCCTCCTTCCGCCAAGAGTTGCTCCATTAATTGATTTCTAGTGGTAAAAGCAGCATCCCAAGGAAAATCTTCGCTCACCCAAGAGGAAGGAGGGGGGAGGATTACTTGGCCACCAAAAGTTTACCCAAGAGTTCGACAACCTCTCTTTGCTCTCAGCTCCCCTGCTCCCTCCCTCCAACTGAGGTTATTATTACGGTCGTCACTAGAAGCACCAAAGACAAACAACTGTTGCTGCTAAACAGCAGTGGTAAAAGATACTTGGTGAGAAATCCAGTTGTCGATTATTGCTCTCTCCTCGCTTGAATGACAGAATTCCGCACAAATTGAGCACTTGTTCCCAGAACTGTCATATCAGCGACAACACAGCTCCCGCCACCAGAAGTGTTGCAACACATTTCACCGGACTCCTGTTCGTACTAGCGGATGTTGATTAAAACATTCCCTCTCTACTCACAGCAGTTATAACTGAGTAGTGATGTCGAGTGGGTGGTGAGAAAACCGAATCAGACTCAACTCAGGTTTCCGGGAGACTTTTCGGATCAAGGGCTAAGCAAATCCAGATGGCGTCAAGAATCCACTCATAAAGACGACCAAAACTGTTCAGTAAGCCCAGCTGACGGCTTTATTAGCATAAGCCTTTAGGCCCTCTCTAACAGTGCCGACCCCCGGCTACTTGGCATTTCCCTGGACAAATATGCACGTCCAACCTCGCCGGCAAAGTTCGTCGCACAGCAGAGATATCTTCTTGGCGATCACATTTGTTTCGTGGCAAATTGGCCGGCGGTGACCACGGGGAAAGTGAACGACCGAGTCAGTACCCAAATCCCCGACCCATCACTAGTGCTGAGAGAACAGTCAATTCAAGGAGAAGGTGTGCGTTTTAAGGCCATGAAGGAGTGCTATCCCCTGCCCCCTCTGGGAGCCATCGAAAGGAGTAAAGAGCGCATGTATGCGGTGCCGTGGCAAGAGGCAATTTCTCATCATATCGCTGGAGAACATACACACACACGCTCATACTGCACTACATAACTTAACCCTTCTTCTGCCTGGGTGCGCACACCTTTTGAGAGGGCGTGGCGAAACTCTTTTGAAAGCAGCACCCGCCAGGTGATGATGACTTTCGCAGTCCACCAAGCTGGAGGAGGCTCTCTAGGACACGTTGAGGAAGGCACGGGCGGCTTCTTCTCCTCCTCGACCGGTGCCAGAATTATCAATCACTGCCTGTGCAGTTGCTCGCTCTCTTACCCCTCGCATGTTCTGCCACTTTCTCCGCTAATACCCACCTCCCCTCCCCTCAAGAATGGGACAAAAGGGGGGGGGAGCCTCTTCGGACTAATCTGTACGCAAATCACGCTCGATCAAGATGGATGGCGCTAATATCGCTACTAATCAGGCAGAAGGGGGTCGAGAGAATTTCCGACTTTTGCGCCGTCTGAGCGCTAATTCAGTTGTGTTGGAAGTTTTGCTTCTTGTCTCGCCTCCGCCTCCGCAGCTCGAAGAGATTACGCGGCTTCCAACCTGTCTCCCAGTGTCTCCCCAGTCGTCGCAGCGGATCGGAATAGGAGGCGAGGCAAAAATTTAATCCATCGGAGCCTCCACCTCTTGGAGATCTTGTGGGGTTTCGTGTCGAGGATCGTCCCTGGGGATTGGAAACGTCGGAGAAGCTACTTTCTCGTTCTCTCTCTTTCAATCGATGAAGTCCTCGGCACGAAGGAGATGACGGATGCCGGTGCTTTCGAGGCCTAAATTAAATTTTGACATCTCTCCTGCAGCTTCCTCGGCGGCGCCCTCAATAAATCAGATCGCCGGCGGCCCCGGACATCTTTGTCGCGGCAATGAATCCCGCTTCGGGGGCCGGAAAGAGAGATAAATGGAAAGTCTCCGGACGACTGAATGAGAAAGAAATTGAATCGAGAGTGGGAGTGGAGGGGGGAGGGGAGTGGAAGGGGGAGGGAGGGAGGGAGTGAAAGGGGTGTCGCACTCCAGGGAGGAGGGAGAAAGGATAATTATCCGCAAATGGCGTTCTTGCCCTCACAAATTGAATTCTCTCCGCCCCCCCCTCGATTGCGCGTACAAGGAATGAAACGACCTGGAGGGGGAGGACGGAGAGAGACTGGTGTGGCTGACTGACCCCAGAAAGCATTTCTCACCTGTTCCTTGCGAAGGAGAAGGTGGTGACGTCCGCGGGCGAGTAGAAGCACCACACCGGGGTGGCGGCGGCGACGACGAAGAAGACGAGACAAAAAAAAATCCAAGCCGAAGGACTGACGCTCACTTCACTCAGCCTCTCCTCTTGAAAGACTTCCTCCTTCTTCCTCCTCGCCTCCTGCTAACGCCTTGCGGATCTGGGGCGCGCCAGGTGGGCAAAGTCCAACCAGTAGAGAACATCGGACCAAGAGCTCACAAGAGACTTCGGCAGTTGTTGTTTTCCTTTGTCCGCTTACAGACTTTCCCACATAATGATCACTTTTTTGCGCAGAAAAATGATAACAACAGAAAGGAGGCAAAAAAAATGGGAAAAGAGGGGTCGGCGAGATCGTTCGTTTTGATTCGTGCGAAGAAGTGCACCGATCGCCTCTTTGTCCCCCTCCGATCTGTCCACTACTGAGGTCTGAACAACCCCTCCTTCCTCCTTCCCACGTCCACGTGCGCGAAGAAGAAGAGCGCGCGCACCGACGCAAAAAAAAAGAAAGCGCCCGCGCCCTCTCTCTTCTCATCGTCGTTGCCGTCGTCGTTGCCGTCGTCGTTGACGTATCCGGAGAGGAGTAGGAGGATACCGAGATCGAGGCCGACTTTTTCTTTTTTTTTTTTCACTGTCCCCTCGGGCCGCCCATAAAGACTTCCAAAATTTTATTGAATCGCATCAACGGGATAAAGAAGTTGTCCCTGTTCACAGCTTTGGGGGCTGGAATCTGTCAAATGGCATTTTGGGGCAGAAGAAAAAGCAGGCCCGTAAAAAAAAGAGGTCCGCGGCTCTCTGAAGAGTTGCCAGCGATCCTCTAAAGAGCTCATTATGTTAACCTCAAGAGCCTGAAGACAGAGAGAAACATTCAAGAATTCCCGCCCACTGTATAAAAAGTCTGTCTTCCCCGGACGTTTCGTGCTCAAACACGAGCAAAGTTGCTGGCTCGGCGTGCATGTTTGGGCCGTGACTCACTTTTCAGTCCTGCATCAACATATTGGGCCTTAAAAGAAGTCTGGTTATCAAGTCGGTCCCAGAAAGGCTGGCAAAGTGCAGCGCGCAGAAGCCAAATGTAGACCCTCCAGGCCGTGTGCAAGATTTTCGACGTTTAAAAGGACAACAACAGCCATTTTTGGTAGTTTCATTTAAATAGACGTTGAAGTGGCGACTCCCAACAGCCCAGAATTTTTGCTACGGCTTTGAGGATGATCCGACCTCCATTTTTGCTGAGGATGAGCTGACCAACCCAATCTTCGTTGTCACTTTGCTCATCACTAAAGTACCCAGCAGATACAGCATGAAAAGGGAACGGAGAATACACCCAAAGAACGTTAGTACTCTTAGAAAGAGACAGTGCATTTTCTCGTTGGGCACAGAGAAGTTAATGTTATAAAAAATTGAAAAAATCGGCCCTTGAGTGAACAAAAATCCGGCCGAAATCGAGGTTTTGCGCTAATTGAAGTTGCAACTGCAATGCAAGGACAGGCGACATCCAATTTTTTTCGCATGTCTCGTCAGCACTACAATTGTGCTAAAAACCGAGATTGTTCCAAACCTGAAGGTTGCTTGCAAAGTGCCTTATTTAATTTCAGTGCTAGAAAGAGTCAGCACAGTGAGTGACGCTTATACACAATGGTCACTTTGGTGCCCTCCACTTCGACCAACATATCCAGGCCTGACATTCATCTGGAGCCAAAGGAACACGACCTTGGACCAGTGTCAGCGGCATCCACTGTAACCCTGCTTTGTTTAGACATTTTGGACATTTCAGACAGAGCTAATTAATCCAATAATTAGACTTGCTACTATGTGGCTCGCTTTATTCTAGCCACGTGACAAATTAAATTACCACCTGACAAAACAAAAGGACAGCAAAGTTTCTAGCAAAATCGAGCATGCGAATATCAAATGTTGACTGCACTTCGGCCAAATAAATATTCCTTGATTTCTCCAATGGTGCAATTTCTCAACGCATTGCGGGTTAAAGTAGACGTCAGAGTTTTAGGTGGACCATATATTTCTACCCTCATCACGCAGGGACAACGTCTTGAACCAGGCCGCGTCCTGCGGGATGCTTGTGGGGACTGAAGAGTGCACCGACTAACACTGCTGGTAAGGCAGCACCGTGGGCAACGCGGATGAGATGACCGGAGTCAAGAAGAACGTTGTTCCGACACTTACGTACTACCTGTCAGAGAGAAGCCTGGAGTCTTAACAGCTGCCAACACTGGCAACACCTCGACATTTGAACCCTGGGACTCCCTATTTTTTGTGTCCTCGTCCACTGCAGAGTGCATCCGGCCCTCCCTCGTGGAGCACTTCTTTCCCTCTTTCCGATGGGGCTCTGAAACTCATGTCTTCTGTGCACCTGTCTAGGTCCAAAGGTGCTGATCTTAGGAGAGTCGACAACTTTTGCCAATAATCTATAGCCTAAACCGTCATTCATCAATGGCATGCACAAATTAGTAGTCGGAGATAAGATTTGGAGGATTTTCGCTTTGTTTTCACGGCTGGATGTGCAACATTGTCCACTTTGGGTGAGTTTAGCCTTTAACGATAAATTTTTAACACCTCCCTTGAAAATAGTAATTTCACTGAGCTGTCGTATACGTCACTGTGTTTGCCATGTTAATTACTGGAACTTTTTTGAAGCTAACACTTCCATAGGCCTTAGACCTCATATAGAATATTGATTATATATTAAGCTGCTTTGAAACTTCTTCAGTACTGCTAAGGATCTGCATAAAACTCCTCCCGTGTTAGAAGGTTAAAGCCTAGTCCACTTTCACCTGCTAAACATCTCTGCATTTGACAGGGGAGGCCCTCCACCCTTCAAAGAGAAGGCCCTTTTGGGGGCTGTGTTCACTTTCGTGTACTTTAGAACTGCACCTCCTGTACGGGCGCCTGCTGTTCCCGAATGCGTCGATCGTATGAGGACGTAGATATTTCATACGGTGCTGTAATGGCGACTTTATTGAGACTATAGGCACTTCTTAAAAAAATACTTGCAAAAATCTGATCAGGTACAGGACTATCAGGTACATAAAATGTGGATAAAAATCTTTGGTGGAATGAAATCATTGTACAGTCGCATCAACGTGCGAGCGCTGCAATACAGAATCATTTTACGAGGCGCCTTCAGGTTCACCCTCAGCTCCTTCTTTATATCCTTCCATAAGCCAGAAGTGTTGACCAGGTTCAGCTACGCCAATCAGGACACTCAGCGTGATGGCAAAGATCCAGACGAAGATGACAAGAAGCAGCATGATGATCTTACGAACACTGCTCCCCTTCAGGTCCCCTCTCTTATCCTCAGCACAGTTCCGCTCTCCAATAATGTCCTCAATGCACAAGTTCATATTGGTCTCCCCGAGAGATGATATAGCTATCTCCTCTGCCACTCTTGTGGTGGTGTTGCTGACAGTTGTGTTCCTGGCATATACACGCTGCACCTCCAACAGGAGCTGTGCCACAACATTGACAATGGCAAAGGCTAAGAGACCGGCAGAATATTTGTTGGTGGGGATAAAATCTGCAGCACCCAGACTTCCAGCCAGCCAGATGGTAACAAAAGCGAGGGTCCAGGCAGACACACCAACAAACCAATGTACCCAGTTAAAGACTGGCCGGAAAAGGCTATCTGGATGGCACCGCATCACAGCCAGGGGAGGTTGTATGAGGCACAACATGACAGTGATGCCTCCAATCACAGGATGTGGATTATCAGTGATGAATTTCAGGTCATATCCAAAGAAGCCTCGGTCTGCAATCACTACGATAAAGCTCATGAGCGTCAGCAGGAAGGTTGTGATCATACAAAGCTGATGTACTCGAAACCACAAGTCCTTGCCTAATATCATGGTCCCAGTCCATGTTTCACGAGAATGACGAGCAAAAAGTATGCCCGAGGTAGCAGCTGCCAGCCAAGCCAATACCATCATGATTCCATGAGCACGCACCCATCCACTTCCACCACCTGATTCTATGGGTGTGAAAGCAGTAAAGTCTACTGCATCAGATGACTGCAACTTGCTGGATCCATGGTGTTGGAATACACGGGCCAAGCTTGGACCCTTCGCCAGCAGCAAGTAGTAATTCTGTCCAGCTAGATCGATCTTTCTCTCTCTGTCATCATCCGGAGGTGTGAAGACGAGCTGGGCCTTGATACGGAAGCCGCACGTCACTTTTCCATCATTGTCTGTTACAGTGGCATCTTCAATATCAATGCCATTGACATCATCTGCATGAGTCAGTTTTCTGTTATCCACATTCCACTTGGGCACAATATCATGGGCATCCACACATGCAAACACCAGATCTGCACCCATAAAGCCATCAGAGGAGATACCAATGGCGAAGTACTTCCCATCACCCGAATCACTACTGCGTAAGGTTACATCAAAGCTGTCCTCTCCTTGCACGGGAGCATATGTGAAGAGCAGTTGGCAGTCACCAGCTTCCACGCAGCCTGCTGGCATGCCAGAGCATCCCTTAGACTCAAAGCAACCTCCATATGGAGTCCCTGCTATGCTTGTGGGAGAATTCTTTCTCTCTCCAATTGGAGCCTGCAGCCCTTCCACGTCATCTTCACTGTCACTGTCCAGGGGCTGCACTATCAGGTCGTTCCGGGTATGGATCGCTGCCCAGAATCTATCGAATGACTGGACAACAGTGAACACAAAGTTCACAGTCTTGTCGGAACCATCGAATGCTGGATGCCGCCATTTCACCTCCACTTGACTCTTCTGTTTCTTATTAGCATGAGTTATAGAAGAAGATTTAGGGTGGCCTTGGCTTTCACAGTCCATGTGCTTCGCATCGTCACTGAAACATGAAAGATCTGGATTCTATATTGAGCATATATGCACTACTCTGAGTGCAGACTACCTTAAGTAGGAGAATTCTCCAACTGTGTTGCCATTGTTGTCATTCCCTTGTATGAGAAACCCCTTGAAGTCTGGCGTGGTGGGAGAATTCTTCTTCAGAGTGATTGTCACTTCCTCGCCAGCGGTCACAATGCTTCTCGAAACTTCTAGCACGTAGGGAGCAGGGGTATCCTGAAACCGGCAAAATTTTAGCTGAGGATCTGAATCTGAAATGATATTCTGTGTAATGACACACCTGAGGGTTAAGCGAAAAATGAGACGGAGTCAGGGTGGTGCAGGCTTGGGATGGAGCGCCATTTCCATGGCTTGACACCGGGTCGCCGGTCGCCAAGAGCGAGAGCAGGAGAATCGACCTCACCCTCCTCATTTCTTTGTTTCAGTGCGCCTGTTGACACTTGGCAGAAGTAAAGCTGTATCGACCCCAGGCTGGGCTCGGCTAGGCTGCCGGGTCGAGCGCTCAAAGCTGGAACTCGAGAACTCGCGAGCCCAAACCCTCGAACTCTTGCTTTTCGAGTCTGAGTCTTCAACCTGAAATGCATCGCGCATATCACCTCTCAAGCAGCTCGATTTTTCATTGGTTGTTGCTTAATTTTCTGTCTGATTTTACCTTCTCCTAAAAGTTGAGCCTGAATCGAGCCAGCTCAATTCGACTCAGGCTTGACACAGCCCTTGACATGACTGAGCTAAGGAAGAGGACTTGTTCTGGTGCTCTCGGTCTCAGACCCAGGTAACCGGGCTTCTTTTGAACGTGTGCGCGCCGTTTAATGCCTGGGAGGACGGACCAATCAGCAATCGTGTCTGCTCCTCGGCGTCCGTAAATAGTCACACTGTGACCAGCTGAGTGGCGACTTTTTGCCTTCCTCGACCGAACTTTTCCTTGTTCTCTTTTGACGTTTATTCCCTATAAACTTCTTTATTTCACACATTTTTCGCATTGCCAACGCAATAATTCGGTGCAATTTAAAAAAATGATTTAGTTACTTTTGACTCTTTGCTTGTGGTCACATTGCTCCTAGCATCATCTGCCAGTGACCAGCGCCTGCCCCAGCCCGCAGATTCGGCCGCTCTGCTTTCATTCGGTCAGAGAGGAAAACAGCGATCGGATCTGGTCGGGGCCTTGGTCAGAGAACCGAGTTGTGGGCGTGGACGCCACCGAGACAGAGGAGGGAGGGATCAGCGTCGTCGCCGTGGTCGCCACCGCTGCCGTCGTCGTCGTCGTCGTCTCCCCCACGGCCACAACAAACATGAGCTCCCCGCCACCGCGCCACTCGGCGTCGGCGTTCGAGCGCCGCCTGCGCCACGGGTCACCGCAGGAAGAGGGCCGGAGGAGGAGGTTGCTCCAGTTGCAGAACCCGTCGCCGTCAAAGCCGTTTTCAAACGGTGCCCCAGGAAGCCCTGGAGGAGAGGGCAGTCCAGCTAAGGTACGTGACGTTGACGAGCGTGTGTGTGACAAGTGGTCTTTTGCACCAGTCATCGGACAAAGGATCCGGTCCCGTAATTGTCCGTAACAGTCTCTTGTCAGTCTGGTGTCTGTCAAAGATAGCTTAGTAGGTTTAGCTTAATAGAAAGTAGAAGGTAGCTTAGAAGAAAGGCCTAAAAGTGACAAGTCGCATTCATTCCGAACATAGTAACAACTATGTTTGTCTCACAGGTCGACGTGGGCTTGCTTCGATGTTCCCCCCTGGTATCCCCCATGAAGGGCGACCGCTATTACTCGGACCGCTTCATCCCCGCGAGATCGGGCAATCAGTGGGACACCGACTTCAACATGATCCAAGTAAGTCCTGCCTTTTCTTTACTTTCTCTAAAGTTTTTCGTCGGCGATATTGGCAAGGTGAGTCTCTAGAATTGATCGCCTGCGCTGCTGAGACCGACGTAGATCAACACTCAGAGGTGGACCTGGACGAGGGGCGCGCCGATTGTAGTAGGTTGCGGTGACGCCCGCGATCAGATCCGGACAAAAGATAACGGCGGTAGAAGGGGAAAAACTAAAACCACTTTTTCTTGACTCTAGGGTCGCAGTCTGCTCCGCAAGAACAGTCGGGACGCCATTGAGGGCAGTAAAGATTACTCTCTCCTGGTTTACTCGAGCCTGCTGCAGAACGAGGTATTGGGGGCAGGGATCGAGGACTACAAGGAGCCCAGCGAGGAGAGGAGAGCGCTCTCTCCAATGCCCGTAGGAAAGAACGTGTTTTCGGTGAGTTTCCAATGACAGTAGATGATGGGGAATTGTTGGGAATTGATCGTGGTCCACTGCCTGTTTTTCTTTCAGTTCAAAGCCAAGCGGCCCAACGTGATCAACGAGGCCACCTCTCCCTACAGCTTGACTCCCATCAGCTCAAAGTCTCAAAAGCTGTTAAAATCGCCCAGGAAGGCATCGAGAAAGATATCTAAAATACCATTCAAGGTAAGAGAAAAATTTATTGTCCGCCAGATTTGCTTACTGACTCTGCACTCTGTTTCTCTCGACATATTTTCCAGGTGCTGGACGCTCCAGAGCTCCAGGATGACTTTTATCTAAACCTAGTTGACTGGTCTTCCCAAAATGTCCTAAGTGTTGGTTTGGGCGCCTGTGTCTACCTCTGGTCTGCATGCACCTCGCAGGTCACTAGGCTCTGTGATCTCACGTCGGACAACGATACAGTGACCTCTGTGTCGTGGTCTGAAAGGGTAAGTGCGTGAAGGAAGGTTCTATGAGCACATTCTGTCACCATGACTTTTCAGGGAAATCTCGTCGCCGTTGGAACTCACAGAGGCTATGTCCAAGTCTGGGACGTGGCCGCTTCTAAACGTGTCAATCTGTTAGAGGGTCACTCTGCCAGAGTCGGGGCCCTGGCCTGGAATGGCGATATGCTGTCGTCTGGATCTCGAGACAGACTCATCGCACAAAGAGACGTCCGCACACCAGCTATCACTTCCGGGAGGCGATTGGTAAGGTTTTTTTTTAAGGACGTCTCTACAACTGTGAAGTTACAACTGTCCTGTCTTCAAAGGTTGGTCACCGCCAGGAAGTGTGCGGCCTGAAGTGGTCTCCTGACAGCCAGTATCTGGCGTCCGGGGGCAACGACAACAAATTGTTCGTGTGGAATCTGTCCTCCCTCCAGCCAGTGCATACGTTCACCGAGCACATCGCTGCCGTCAAGGCCATCGCCTGGTCGCCTCACCACCATGGGTTGCTGGCCAGTGGAGGTGAATGGACATGTGCATGTTTTCAAGAAAGACCGTCAACAAATCTGCCGTCTTTTCTTTGTTGCTGCTAGGTGGAACCGCCGATCGCTGTATCCGGTTCTGGAACACGCTGACAGGCCAACCCATGCAATCGGTGGACACAGGCAGTCAAGTCTGCAATCTGGCGTGGTCTAAGCATGCATCCGAATTGGTATGTGACTGTCCGGTTGTGTCTTTTCTCCTTCGTACACAGGCATTGCATTTTTCACAGGTGTCGACTCACGGGTACTCGCAGAATCAGATCCTTGTCTGGAAGTACCCGAGCCTGGTACAGGTGGCAAAGCTGACGGGGCACTCTTACCGCGTGCTCTATCTAGCCATGTCACCCGATGGGGAAGCCATCGTCACCGGAGCAGGAGACGAGACCCTTAGGTTCTGGAACGTCTTTTCGAAAGCGAGATCGCAGAAAGTAAGTAGCTTTATCCTGTGTGCCTCAAATAGCCGAGTCATGTGGCTTGGCGGGCATGCCCACTGGCGTAAAGGGTGAGCGTTTTGTTAAACTAGGTACTTAGATCCACTGCGAGGTTGCCTCTGTACCTAAGCTAACTGGCATAGCACTATCAAAGCTCACCTGGACAGCATATGTTTCACATATTCAAGGCTATGTTTCACGTTCTGTCACATTTCTGTGCAATCCCCTCCCTCCTCTGTTTCAAACCATACCAATGCCAATACTTGTCCCACGCCGTGACGAAGTAGTTGGCGTTAAGGACGGACATGTTCAGTCCTGACACAATTGCTATAGTGACAGGTTTATGCAAAATTTAAACAAGTTAAAGCAGACTGTTAAGCTGACCAAACACACCCTTCAATAGACTTTTCTGGACCATTCGGTATGAAAGCACCTCCCATCAGTACAGTGCATGTTCTTTCTCCCTTGCAGGAGGCAAAGTCAGCGTTGAATCTCTTCACCAGCATTCGATGATTGCTGCAGGCAGCATCATCTACTTCCAATGACACCTGTATGTTTATATAACCTCGAATTCTGATGAGCAACAGAAATGGGGGTCCAACAGATTGTCCGGAGGCGAGAGGAAGATGACTCGTTTGACCCTCAAAACATCATGACTGTTTCAGCCACATCTGAGAAGACTCTCGCTTGTCCATTGTCATTGTCGTTCACCCATCAGTCACCTCACCAATCCCCCACCTTGTTAATGTTCGCTGCATCTACATACATAAGGCTCTTCTTTTGTTTTCGGGGAGTATTTTGCTAGTCCTTTGTTGTTGCATTTTTGCGAAGACCATTTTTTTCCTTTTTCGTCGCTTTGTGTTCACGTGTTTATGTAACCAAGGGGAATGAGAGTTCCAGCTCTTTGTTGATCTGTACCATTTTTGCTTGCGCTACTAAAATTGTAACGTTACACCAGTATGAGTGCGTGTACAGTATATACAGTACATATAAGAATAAATGACCGTTGGCAGTTCTTCAGATCAGTTCAGATCTTCGGACGGAACTTGCAATAATTGCACGAAACTGCTCGTGTAACTGTTTCACCAAGGTTCACCAACGTGACTCCAGTACCCTCTTCCTACTCCTCTTTCTGTCGTCCGAGATCTCTTTTACGCAGGGTCCAGACGTACGAGTCATTGGCTGAAGTTCAAGGGTGAATCTGAAGAAAAGGCGATGAAACTGAGAAAGTTGAGGATGTTTCTGACGTCGCACATCTATTCAAACGAGGCCTTGACGAGACCTGCGCGTCATCAGATTAAACTAGTTATTGTGTTGACCATGTATTCGTCAACGAACATTGCGTTCCGGGAATGGTGCTCTTTGAGTGAAAATTCGTTACGCGACGCAGTGTGTACAACCGCAAAATCTGGCCAGATCTTACATTTGGTATTAAACGCAAATTATATCATGAATAAAAACAAGAATAGAAAATATAAAATTGGTCTCTAAAGCGAAAACCCGAGGTAGTATACGAAAAAAAGTGTCAAAGGAGTATTTTCGTTGAGGGAAAATTGCCTTGCTGAATGAGAATTGCCTGTACAGTAGAATCCGCTTATACTGACATAGAACATCATGCATGGTCCCAACAGTGTTGGCGTCACTGCTCTATGAAGCCTCAGTAGCCATAGACGCAGTACTCTGCCTGCAGAATCTCCTTTACCTGAGACGGTGGAACACGTTGAACGTGAAGGCTCTGGACCATGAAAAATTCCACGATTCAGCGTGCTCACACTTGAGGGATTGGAACTTTGGCAATGCTGCACGATCAAGCATTGCTCCCGTTTATCCGTACAACATTGCTCAAGACCCGAAAGCACGATGCGAAGTCTCCACGCTCAATTGTGGAACTCCTCATGGTCCAGAGCAAGCGTGCTCAAGTCAAGCATATTTTCGGTCGGTTTACAGTACTTGAACATAAGCAACACCCAGTGTCTCACCCCCTTGATGCTAACCACGGCGCTGGACCTGGAGACGACGGCGATGTCGAACCCTGAAGGCGCCATGGATTTACTCACGAGTCAACACAGGCAATACTCCATATCCCCCCTTCCCCAGCTGTCAACCACGGCGCTGGACCCGTGGACCCCGGAATAGTAGACGTCGGGCTAGTTATGTTCTAGTCGTTTTTTTAGGGGCTGATGATCAATGTTGTTCCTTGGATCAGCACCCACAGGTCCAGAAGCCTTCGTTGAGCTATCTGTGCCCGGTCATCTCCTTCATTTGGAGGGTGCAGTCAAAAAAAAAGTACGCAGTCGATCTACCAAGAAGACCCCTTCGAGGTTGACAGCAGTGGCAACAATGCATGATTTTCAGCTTTCCAGCTCATAGAACACGTGAATGACCCTAAGTATCTCTATAAGAGAGACGAGGATCTTTAGTATATGATATACACATGCCGGCACTCAAAAAATGGGGTTGTCTTGGGACCGAGACTGATTGTCCGCTACCGGTGACAATATGACACTGCACACGAGACTGTATACATGTAAAAGACACGTTTATTGGCATAGCATAAGTTAAAATAACAAAAGGGAAACAACACCTACTTGTATATATACACATGTACACACAGAATGGCGAAAATAGAGCTGGCCGAGGTGCGAATCAGGACCAGTGCGTTCAGTATGTATGAGTCATCATCACCTTAGTGCGTACAAAGGTTTATGTAACTGCATGTATGTGGTACCATATGTCTTGCATTGCGCGCCAAAAGCTTAACAGCCTGTACTACATGCACTATTCTGCACATTCGTCTCCGTTACCAGTATGGCACGCTTTCTTCCGCAGAAGCTCCATGCTAAAATCAGTGCGAAAAGTACAAAGTATGAGTAATAACAATAATGTTGTCACTTGTGACAGGCGAAGGCAGACCTACAACCTCCTGACCTACTCAAATTTGGCGGCCTGTGAGTTGTGCTTGAGGCTCACCGCAAAGGCAATCAGGGTTGCCAGGCAACCCTGGTCTAGGATGAATCGGCCCGGGAACGCTTCGAGCCGAGCCGAGCTCGAGTTAAGGCAAAAAGTACAGAGCTGGCTCGAAGTCCGTGTAAAAGCTCCAAGGACCCTCGGAAATACAAAAAAGTACAAGACACACTTGTTGGATATCTTCAATCGAGCTGCACATGCATAATGTGCTACTGAACATTACAAGTTGGCACTTAGGGAGATATCGCATGTTCAAAACAAATAGCTCGATATGCATCGAGCTGAAGGAAACAGCTGAATATATTTTCACCTAAGCCCGATACAACTCGATTTAGGAAATGATAAAAAAAAAAAGCTCGAAGCATCCCTACCCCGCTCATGGTTGCGATTCCGGTCCTCAATCATCGAAGTCCAAAATGCGAACTTCACTGAAGGTCGAATTGTTCGATTTTTTGGTCAATGAATCCCAATTGAGACTTTAGAGGGTGCAAAGCAAAGACTTTGAGAGCAAAAAGTGGGATCATGGGATAGCTTTAGGTGCAGTATTACAAAGGTCCGTCCTGCATCGCGTCATTCTGGGGTGTCTCACGAAATCGTCCACTTAGACCAGAAATCGGTACAGAAACCAAAACAAAAGTAAAAAAAAACCACCTCAGTTGTGTCGATTAATAGTCTTAACTATAAATGGCAACACTTAAAATTGATCCACAATCGTGTCATATGTAACAAATACATGACCACAATGTACAATTTAATGTGGACCCCCCAGTGCATATAGCAGAATCTCGATTTTTGGGAAAAGAAGCCAGCCGACTTTGGAAAGATTCCGAGTGAAATCGTTTCTACTTCATTCAGTCTTTTCTGGAAAGTCAAGCTGAGGGAAATTCCATCCTGTTACGTTTTTTTCCGCCCATTCCCTTCCAAATGTTGCACTTTTGTCGTTTCTCTGATGTAACTCCTGCATTAAGGTCTTAAATTCCACTTTGCCCAGGCACTCAGCAAAGGATGGTCATCAGATTGACGTGAGCGTGACATTCAGTTTCAGGTGTGCATTTGCTTTTGTGCTCGAACTGCCTATATGGACTTAATCCGCCATTGCAGAACTTGATTCCGTCCGAGAGAGAATTCGGTTGTGTCAGGAGTTTTTTGCAGCAACTTTCCAAAATCGAGGTTCGACTGTATTTACATTAGAATCAGTACGTGCTTGTTGCAAAAATGCCCGCCTCCTTTTTGATTCTGTCATTGCTGCGTGCAGCTCGGCAGCCAAATGCTACCATTGGTTATTTAGTGTAGCGTTAGAACTTGCTTTTTGTACTGCATTCGGAGGAGATCCCAAGGAGATCTCATGGTTCCACTGTTATTTCTTGTAGAAGCTGATCTCCGCCGCGGCGGCCCTGACGGCCGCCAGTGCGCTTCGGGCCACGGGCCGGATGTGTGAGGCCGGCAGGAGGAAGCCCAGCCCGTCCTTGTCGGGGAGCTCGATCAGGTAGACCCACTTGATGCCGACCGCGCCTTTTACCCAGTCATCGGCGCCGCCGGTCGCGTGGTACTGCACGCCGTAGCCAGGACCCACCTGTTGAATCATGCACTTGTATTATCTCTCCGGAATAACAATGTCAGTATAATCGTGTCTGAGCTTAGTACGTATGAATGGAGAACTGGATTGCATTGTCAATGCTTCTCCACAGTCAACAGAGACAAGTGTAGCATCACCAGCAACAAGTTGTAGAGGGAGATCGGCGGGGAAGTGCTTTTCTTCGTTTGCATCTCAAAAGGTCAAAAATGTCGACTTGATACCAAGCATACTCTGGATGCAGACGTGGAAATGTCCTGTTTCCAAGTGCTGAGGGAGGTTCTGTCGATCACACTGTGATTTTCTGCAATTTGCCACTTTGACAAAGATTTGGGCGAGATCACTCATGTTCCACATCCACATGTGGTCCCGGCAACTCTTCAGGAGCCCGGGGCGGTTGTGGAGAACGTTTGGGCAGCCAGAGGGCATCGAAGGTCCAAGGAGTGTGGCAATCCTGGGGAGGCCCGCTCAGGGTCATTTCCAATCAACATCACATCCTTTTCCAACCGAACTTGTTCTTGGTCACGAGAAATTTCCTCCGCTTGCCTCGCCCTCTATCAACAGCGTTGCGTGCAAAGTGGACGTTGTTGATCTGCCAGATGCAAAAAGAACACTGGTGGGAGCAGAAAGTGGACATCTTTTATGCCTCCTGGATGTTTAATTTTTGCACAGGAGGCGGGTGTCGTGTGAACAGGATTTCATCCGTGGCTGGCGGAATCCAGAGCAAAAACTTGGATGACTTCGATTGGTGCAGAAAACGGGATCCAGCCCGGCCCGACGTTGACTTGCAGCGGCCCCTTTTTTGCATTGAAACTGGTACCGTGTGGGTCACAAAAGAGCTCACCGAGTAGGCGTCCTTTCCGGCGGTGGACTGGTAGATTGCATTGGCCATGGCGCTGCCTACGTAGTGGAGGTCGCGCCAGTCGGCCACCTTCTTGGAGGTGTAGCTCCACGGGTACATGATCTTCTCGCCGTAACTGTGCAGCGACATGTACATCTGCAAGAGCGTGATACCGGTGAGCGACACTAGGAATGTGTTCGGACCGATTGTTTGACCCGACTCGGGATCAAATGGTTCAGGATTCAATGGCAAAGTCGAGTTGACTCGATCAAGGTTTCATGCTAATTGCGAGAAAAATTTCAAGGTGTACCACTAATGTTTGGTGGGTTTCTTTTATTTTTTTTAACTGTATTCACTCCAGCTCTCTTGCGAGCAGCTGTTTCTTCATAGCAACTCTGTTTCACTATAGCATGGCACACAAATTTCTGGATTGCAAGGTTATAGAGCTGGGTGTTGTTACTCCTGGCCGCTAATTTTTCCGTGGATGCTACCAATCTTGCGTTCATGAAAATGTGCCAGTCCAAAACATCTAGCACAAGAAAATTACTTTGGGGCGCTCCAGCTCCCCAACTGTACAAGAACAACTAATAGGAGGCACTCCTTATTTAGGTCATTACGAAATTTAGGCCCACATTGTCCACCAGGAGATGAGACTTGACGCCCCTTTAACCATTGTGCGAAAAGACTTTGCAGCTACTCCCACCTAAAAAACATCATCCGGCCATGAGACTGGACCGCATGTACAGTGGGGGCCACAAGTGAGCGTACAGCGGCGGGAAAGACGGAAAAGTTGATTTTTAGGGCCTTCTTTAGTTCTAAAATGTGACCTTTTTTTGTTAAAGGGGGTCG
>JAAUXU010093228.1_pt1 | contig 18889 bp, 13 predicted proteins | sample 7278151 | NCBI WGS metagenome assembly JAAUXU01 (sample SAMN14350113, study PRJNA611818) | marine sediment metagenome | isolation source: surface marine sediment (1.8m) | place: French Polynesia: Moorea | collected 2018-08 | reverse complement strand
GTGGGGAAGGTTCCTTCTTTACCATGGTCGAAGGGGGAGGGGGGGGGGGGGCTGGTGCCAAGTTGTTCAGCTTGAGCTTGTTGTTTGTGCTGGCTCTGACCCCCCTCGTCCCTCCTCCCCCCCTCGTAACTGGTGCGTAGGCCGAGATAGCCTTCTCTGACATGGCAATGTGGCCTTGTTTCTTGGCCTTTCTTTACGGCAGAGTCTTTTGTTGTTGGTTGGAAGATGCCATTTTCTCTGGACGTCCCCTTTTTGTCATGGAAATCACTTCATTTAACGTACTGCTTGTTTTTTGCGGCCCCTCTTGTACGTATATGATACTTTTGCGCTGTCATAGCAAGCAAGTAAAGAAAAGCTAATCGTAAATTCGTCATTCAGCAGCTGCTGAGCACAGTTTATAAGCCACAACATACATTTTTGGACTTGTCGAGTAGGTCGAGCTGAGGAGGATGTCTGCAAATTCCATATCCCTGCAAGCTTCAGCTCTAGTCTTGACCTAGTTGAGACGTCATCTCTTCCTCGATCGTCTTGCAAGCTTGCAAGTGTCCAGAGAGTGTTTAGAAAGCTCCACAGCTGTCCCAGGTGACCGTCTAGACAGACCTACTTAGCTCCAGGTGACCTCATCCCCCTGCCACTCGACGCGCAGATCTAATTACTAACCCTTTGTTAGATGCGCCCCAGCAGCACATCAATGCACGGTCCAGGAATTTAGAAGACCCATCCCTTCATTTCCAAACGTCGTAATTTCCCACTACACATAGAGCTGTGCTACTCACACAAAAAAAGGAGCAATGTTTGAAGCAGTTTCTTCAGTATGTTCACATCTGGCCTTTGACGACGGCTTCGTCCGACACCTCCACTAGTGGAGCCTCCAAAGGTTCTGCGCTGGCATGACATTTTGGTCCTTGAACAACTGTGTCTAGTTGAGGTCTCAGCTGACTGGCCAGAATTTCTGGAAGCAAAGAAGTCGAAATAATAAGAGAGATAGAACTGTGCAAAGTTGGCTCCCCGAACTTTTGACTGTGTGTCAGTGCTAGTGATGACGTGAGCCTGGCCTCGCGAGCCTTTTTTGCGATTCCCGCCGGAGATAAGGAGAACTCGAGCCCTCAAAAAAAGCACCTTTAGCAAAAAACAATTGGGGGCCTATGAAAACACACGAGGCCGGCTTGTGTGCAATTTTTTTTGCGTACGACGTGAATAAGGAGCATGGATGTGGTCGTTCCTAGTCATACACAGCAATTTTCTGTGACGCGATTGTCGCTACTTTGGCCTCCGGTCCCGGTCCCCGTTTTACAAGGCTGCGCGATCTCGTGGCCTCGACATCGAATGTGTGTGGAATATCGAATATCGCCGTATCTCGACTCGACCCTTGGCAGGAGATGCTACCAGCTTGAAATTGCTTTCGTACCTTTCGCTTCTGTGTCGGGCCTGTAAATCGTGAACAATCCAAACACCTTGAAGTATCGCTGGGCCAAAGTGTCCAGCTGGGCACTCAGGAGGTGTCGCATGGGTATCGGATAGCGCCGTATCTGATATCCATCTGTCGAACGTGGCGATATCGGTTTGTTTGGGATATCCCGCAGCCCTCCTGGTTTTTACCTGGGAAACGTCTGGCTCATCTCACCACCAGTGTGCAGGTGTCGGAAGATAAAGAGGTCGGAGGCCGCGGCCAAAGCAGTGGAAATGTCAGCTCTGAGGTCAGCCCGAGGCGTGATCTACACTTCGGGTGACTCCGAATGCGCCATTGGTCTTCACGGACACTCCTCAGTCTCCATTTTGGCCAGATTCCCTGCGTAAGAACATGAATAAGAAAGCCCCAACTCAACCCTGCGGAAGTTGCTGACGTTGCTCTGGAAACTGTGTATGGGAGGCAGTAAAAGTGAGTCAGTCCTTGCACGTGTGACACTGGAAGGAGGAAGGGAAGACAGACAGAAAAAGGGACCTGACAAATCATGGTAACCGTGACAGACTCGGGTCAGCGATTCCCTTGTCTGATTGCTGCTGCGCGTGGCAACCCTGTCCAGGGTGCACTGGACGCAGGAGGAATCCACATTTGCCTGGCCATTTCGCCCCTCGTTCTCTCTCTCCCCGGGCCAAAATGTGTTTGGTGTGCATCAAAGGGTTGCTTCTCCCTCCGCCAAATTTGTTGCCCCCACATTAGAGGAAAGTTCCACTTGTTTATGCAGTGGTTTGCCAACTATTGGACATCGCATGTGTATTGGACGACTTTTACCGACTGACCCAAGTCTGCAAACACAAGTAGAGATATGAATCTGCCTGCATTAACTTGCCAGCCAACTCTTAATCAAGATCAGTTCACCATCAAGATCGATCCAAAGGGCTCAACTACAGGGTTCAACTCGGTTGTCTTTGCCCTACTCAGTCATTGGCAACTCGGGTCTTTCATGCAATGACTCGAGACGTGTTTTTTCAAACACGTCTCGCATTGCAAAAGAAAAGAAACTGGCAGAAAATGTGGGCGGCAATGCAAAAATTATAAGATTTTGCCAAAGCGCTGGCCAATGTGATCGCAACCCTTTCCATTCATGCTCAGACCCACGAACAATTGAGCTGCGGCCACTACTGGGCAGAGCAAAATTGCTGTTTGTGTCATACAGAATATGACACAAGCAAAATATCTGTTAGTGTGACATAAGTTTCGCTGAAGGTGTCACATAGAACTAGCATAGAAAGACACTGTAGTCTCGGGTGCATTGGCAAGAGAGGACAGCTTACCTGCTTGAAAGCACATTAATAAAGTTTTACTGAAAACACTCGTGACAAAAAGTTGAACCATCCAGCATTCCCGCTTGTTGCTTGTGCTATTCAGTAATGTACACGAGTATATTGGGAGAGGTCCTCCAGCACAGTGTGATGATTGATCATGTTGGTCCTCTTCTTAACCAAATGGAGCTTATGAAGTTGTAATTAAAGATATACCAACGACCTAACTCAGCTGAGGTATCCGGCATCGCTTGGCTTACTGACAAAATATGAGCTTGAAGCAGTCCACGCACTTTGTGCGGTCCATATCGTTTGAGGTCCTGAGACCTCATTCCAACGTTTGAGGTTCGAGACCACAGATGGAGGCTAAAGATATCTTACAAACACGAAATCTCCAGCCTCCGTTTGCAACCTCAAATGACCTCCACGGGCAGATCGGGCTTCTTCTGAGTAACTTTGTCTTGATGAACTGTTTACAGTGGACGCCTCATCATCCTGCCTAAATAGACAACTGCTTTTTTGGCTGCACACACTCGAGGGGGGTAGGGTGACGTCAGAGTTAGACTCCACATGTTGAAGAGGATATATTTTACACGCCTTTGACTTTTTGGAGATGCTTAAAGAAAAGCTTTGTATGAATGTCAGCTATCCATTGCACCTCTAAATAGCATCATCAGCTGCGTCATCTCTGAAAAAGCCCCAATGGCAGAACTGCGTGCCAAAAATGCTCGCACTTTGCTACTGTAGGCGCCTCAACAACCTGGGCATCACCAGCAGCAGTACAGAGCTGATGAGCGATTGTCTTGAGGCCGCTGGAAGTCACTTCAGCCACCCTCAGTCAGAATTTTTCTCCCTATTATTATTATTTGATGCAACTTTTGATGTTTTCACATGCCGATTACAGCACTCCATAATCAAGATTCAGCTGCACTGGACTTTGCACTAATGCTCTTTAAGAGACTACGGTTTTGTCCAACCTTATGCAGTCGAACTTACCTTGTATCCATGCACCTTGTACCTTCTCCATGACTTCCTTTGGCGGGTCCTTAAAACTATGATCCTGAATGTTAAACGAACCTAGCAAAGACTCAAACTCGATTCTAGTCATGATTCCAATCATACTGAGCTCTACTAGACAACTTCCACCTCCAGCTATTTCTCGCATACCCCATGAATTTGAAGAATTCTTTTTTCCTCGCAGAATCACTGTGTTCACTGGTCTGTGATTTTCGGTACTCACTGCAGGGTTGCTTTGGATGATTCCAAGTGTTGCCATTGATGGTCGAAACCTTCAACATTCTCTGTTTGTTACTTTTGGCTTCTGATTTCTGTTCAGATTGTTGGGCTGAATGTACAATTTGATGTACATTCCCCATAGAATATTCAGCAGTTTCTTTGACGCAAACGTTCTTTCCAATAAGTATGACATGTAATGGGACAGACCCTGCTGGGGTCCCAAGTTCCAAGTTGCAGTGATCTCCGCTTAAGTGCTCATCCTTGAGAGAAAAGGGCACTGTGTAGTTGCGAAACTTGGGTAACTTTGAACATTTATTGGAAAATTTGATGAAATGTTTGAGCTCTTTCGAATGGCGCCAGAATCCTGAAGTTAAGTAAGTGTCTTTTTGGACAAAAATTAAGCTCTTCCTCGTTTCATGATACATTTGACAAGTCACTCACTGCTTATTAAATACGAGTACAAAGCTCAAGTCTGTTATTTATGAAAGGCGAGATCTATACACAACGTGTAAGATGGGTGTAGATGAAGCTTCTCCAGAGCTTCTTGGAAAGAGTTTGTCCAAATTTTCCTATAAATGTTCAACGTCCGACATTTCCCAAATTTTGCCACTAACGTCTTGCCCTTTTCCTAGGTTGTGTAATTTTAGATCCCGAACCAATTTCGCCAAAATGAGCAGGAATTCGCGACCGCTGCTACAGAAATGGGAGTTCATACAGGGATGTTTTCCTTTTCGTTGCCTCAGGGATTCTCAGAGTGGAAAAGGTCAAAAAAGTCCTGCTACTTCGAGCGGAGCCTTGATTGCTCGTCACTGTGACATGCAGAACATCAGGAGCGCTAGGATTTTGTGGCAACTTTGCCATGGACTCCTAACCCAGCTGGACCGGGTCAGACCCAACAATTTCGGTATAAGCTGTCAGTGGCAGAGGTCTCAGCCCCTGCAATCGGACCTGCAGGAGGAAGACCAAAAAAATGAGGTGTCTCAACGAAGACACGATGAAGCAGCATGGGCCTGAGGCCCAGCACTGGACACAGTTTAAACCTGACGTTATACAGTAACGCTGTCATCCCTTCTCTGCCCCCCCCCCCATCCTCCTCTGGCTGGTCCTGATCCCGTCCCTTGGACCTCTAAGTACGCACTAATCCTCGCCTTGCATTTCTCATCCATCCTCTCCAAATCTGAGAAAGGTGATGAGGCTCTTGGTCGAGGCTCCTCTCATCGTGGCAAGTTATTTCTCCTCTTCAAGGTAATCGGATAACGATACCTGATTCCACGCAGTCGCTGCCTCCACGAAAAACTTTTGCTACTTGTCCTCATTTCGCCACCCCTTCTTAAGTCGGAGCGCGTCCAAGAGTTGTCGAAGTCGTCGTCGTCGTCGTTGGTGCTACTGCTGCTGCTGTTGTTGGGCAGGGAAGGGGACTGACTGACTGGGGGCTTCTCTAGCTCGGGCACAACTCAGGGTGAGGATCTGACCCCTGAAGAGGCCACTTTCCAGCATCAAGTCGACCTTCTTTCCCTCGACCACGTCAGAGCTGCCCCAGAACAAACAAATCGACGTGTCAGACTTGGAGAACTCGTCAGGCCACAGACCTTTGAAGGATGTCTCTTGTTGTTGTTGCCAGGACACGATGAATCAAGGCCCCTCCGGAATTTAATGCCCCCAAATTGTTTTCCGCGTAAGAAATGGGTTCAGACTGCTTCTCTGGAAGAGGATGATGGAAAAGACACAAAGGCCTGATGAAACAGTAATAGCAGCAATGAGGGAATTTGGCAAACAGGCCTTTTTTGCGACTCTTACGTCCTCTCTCTCACCCTTCCAAGGAAACCAGAGAAGCAATCTTTTTTTTATTGCCTTTTGCGACAGACAAATGCAAACACAAGATGGGAACGATTTGCGTTCAAAGCCGCGCTTTCCCCCCCTCGTTGAGCATAAGTTGGATTTTGCACACGAGTAGAAAAATATTTGCACTCATGCTACAAATTGCCTTTTCGTGTTTGTGTATGTAAGGAACGATTTCTACCCCTTTTTTTCACGTCAATTGATCGAGGTCCGTTTTTTGTTACTCGCTGCGTGCGCGTACACACACACACGCACATGCGCGCCTTCAAAGCGGGCCTGTGTGGCTTTTTAATGTCAAGTTTACCCGCACACGCGCGTCAGACACACACGCATGAACACTCACACAGGATGTACGCGGGCAGGATCTACACACACTGCATACACAAATTGCACACAAGGTCTACACACACGATCTATAGTACAAGATCTACACACACAATACCAAGACACACAAACGACACGTATGAATTGCACACAAGGTCTACACTCACCAGATCTGCGCACGCAAGATCTTCAAACACAAGAGCTACGCTCACATGTGACCTCTGCCACATGAGTTGCACACAAGATGGACACGCACAATATCCACACACTCAAGAGCTGCACTCAACAGGCCTGCACAGACAAGAAGTTGCACACGCACAAGGCCTATAAGCATGCACACATCCACCCGTATTCGCGTGACTTTTCAATGTCAATTGCATTCCACCGAGAGCAATTTTGCGTCCTTGCCCACTGCTGTGGCTGGTGCATACGCATGTGAAAATGCTGTCCTTGTCTGTTGTCGACCCTGTTCTCGGCGTCCGAGGTGTGGGGGAAGGAAGAGGTGCGCTCTACCAGACAGAGGGAAAAGAAATGAGGCACTTGGTGTTCCCTCAGACGGCGGCTGCGCATTCATCACCTCACCGGCCATTTTTTTGTCCCATTTTTGGCCTTAAAAAATCGAATTTTCCACTGGTTTTGCATAATGTGGTGATAAAACAGGGACATTGAGCCCGTGGCACTAAAAGCACCTTTGGCTTCCGATTACAGGGTGAGCGGAAAGTCACAGTGTGCAACATTGCGCTGCACCAACTGAGCAAAGATTCGAAAGTTCTTTCAGCTGGAAAGCAACCATGAAATGATTGAACACCCCGGAGAGAGGGAGAAGCAATTAGCTGACTAAGTTGAGGCAGAAGAAATCTACAAAAGCTGCAAGTGACGAAGACTCCACTGAATTCTTTGCAGCGCATACGGTTTTTTCCCCTTCTATCAGTGGCACTTCAAACGAAAACTTTTCGAATCTTCTCTTTCGTCAGAGTCCAGCCTGAACATCATGGCTACTCGGTGTTAACATAGATATTGACTGGCCTTTACTTTCGCAAATCGCTTTAGACTCACCCTGTACTTTCATCAAATATTGCCTCATCGTGACGGGAATTTAAGGGGGAAGGAGAGGAGAAGAATAAAACCTGGTCTGACTTTATCCATCTACAGGAGATTTGCTTTTTTCTACCTCATTCAGGGGGGGGTTTAGAGTGTTGCACTTCCAGGTACGACGCAGACTGCTGGAAACTCGACCAGACATCTCTCGGTGCAGTGAAGCCACGAAAGCAGTGACTTTGAGCCTTGCAGCCGCTGTTCCTCTTGCAAAGGCTGGGCCGAGATTGACTTTCGGCCTTGAACAGGTAGTCGATATTCATGGACTGAACCCACTGGCCCCACCACGAGTCTCGACAAGATCCTAAAGGCCGCAGAAGCTTTCGGAACAGAGCACGATCAATAAAAGTTAACAATAACAGTTGAAGAACTCACGCAACACCTGAGCAGTGGCCTTTTTCTCTCGCGCCAAGGCCGAAGGCCGCACATGTCGTCAGCATGAGAAAGTAGAGGAGAAGCGGACTTCGGAACAGTTCAGACTCCAGAGGATTCCAGCAAGTGGCACAAACAGTTCAGCATTTTACAAGTTCACGGCCTTCATAAAGGATTCAGCGAGAGTAGGGAAAGTTGCTCGCACCAAGGTTAAAAAGTAGAATAAAAAAGCGCACATTAGTTTAAACATTCACATGCAACGGACATCTCTATCATGCTAAATGCTCTTTGTGACGAGACTGTGACCGACAGTCGAATCACCAATTGAGAAAATCACCAAACTTCATGGCAGTCACTGACTTCAATGAGAAAATCACCAATTGAGAAGATCACCAAACTTCATGGCAGTCACTGACTTCGGTAAGAAAGTCACCCAGCTTCTTGAGAAAATCACCCAACAGCCTAGAGAGGAAAACCCCCAAATTCTGCATCTCACAAGCTGGCTGCGGCAAGCTCACCCCCCCCCCTCCCCCTTGGTGCTGGTGTTGTAGTTGTTGCTGTTGCTGGTGACAATGGAAAGGGTGACGCTCAACACGACAATTTCCCCCACCTACACCAGGTCCCCCCCCCCTGCTGGGGGGCCGGCAGTCTGGTCGGCCGGTCTGGCCGAGTCGAGCGACAGGGACAGTTTACAGTGGCACGCGCAGAACTGTGGCATTGAAGCCTCATAAGACGAATGCGAGATGACGCAGTGACACCGGGAGGAGAGCAAAACATTACGACTCACTTCCTGTGCACACAAACAGTTGAAGTGAGTACACGCACGTGCAGTACTCAGGACTGACGGAAAAGTCCAAAAGTCCCTGGATTTTGCCTACGAAATCATTTCTTCTCTCTGAATTTCTGCTGGGGGGGGGGGAAAGGAAAAAGAAACTTGATCTTTTGGCAGCAAAAATGCGCCAAATTTACTTCAGCAGACTTTTTTTTGCTCTGGATTAAAGAGTTCTGTCGTAGCTCAACTGAGGTCTTGAATTTTAATGGCTGAAGAGCGCGCTGATTTTTCTTTTTTTTTTGAGGGTCCCCTCAAACATCAAAAGGCTCTGGATGCCATCATTTTGTTCTCGACAACTTCCAACATTTTTCATTGGGCTGAAAAATGAGGCTTGAGGAGACCCCGAGAAAAAATCAATTGGGACATTAATAGGGAAGTGGCATTTTGTTCTTGTCTCTACTGTTTGAGTACAAAAGAAGTCATGCCTAGACTTGATTTTGAGTGCTCAACGTCTCTCTGATCTCATTGAGGCTTTTTTTCATCTTTTTTTGCTACTTTGGCAAGTAAGAAACTTTTTCTTCCTCCTTAAGTGGGTGGTATTTTTTTCTTTTTTTTTGTAATTACATCTCTCTAGCTCAGAGGCTCTCACACAGACAGATTTGGTGCTTGAAAGTGTGTTGGGGTGCTTCAGTACTGTCACTCTGCTACGTACGGGGTGTTGCAGACAAATGAGGGAGTCCTGTCCACTGCAGAACGTTTGGGTTGTCTTGGGTGTTGGGCATAATTGAATACTTCTACCTTATGGTCCGAGAGTTAATTGTGCAAAATTACAATGCCATACTGCAGCTCTATTAATTCCTCAACGTATTAGCGTTTGATCACAGATGTACGCGCCAGGAACGTCACAGTTAGAGGAAGCACAATTTTTCTAAATGGCTCTGCAAATACTTTACTTCTGGGGACCTTAACCTTGGCGCTAACAGCCACTCTTTTGCAGGTGTGAGAAGGCGAAAACTGTAGTAAGCATCAACAACTTCAGCTGCAGGTGTAACAGCAAGAAGAAGCTGACTTCCTTTGAACCCCTACACCATTCTTCTTTCATTTGACCATGCAAGAGCTTGTAGGGCATGACACCAACCATGGGTTAAAGCTCAACCGCAACTGATCTCCCTCCTTCTCAACCACCCGCTTCTCCATGACGTTGACCAATTTCAAGAGTTGCTCTGGTCGTGCCTTTGATTTCAGTTTGTAACGCATGGAAGGTAAAGAAAGCTCGAAATAAAAAGGGTGAAAGATTAAACGTATTTCTAATACTGTAGACTCCAAACTGTTATTGAGCTTCCTGCCCAGGAAATATATTGACAGTCACTTCTGGTGGCAAGGGGAATGGAGCAACGGCAATAAGACTTAAATACAATGTTGGATTCGAGTCGTATCATATCCAGGGCTTGGATTTTCAAGTGATTTTGTTCCAGACTGCCCATGACCACCACAATTCGGTGCAACGGATATCATTCAATACGTCGCCAGAAGCAGCCTGTGACAAAATTGCTTTCAGGTATTGTATAAACCCTAATTATGCTATTAAAATCAGTCAGTGCTAATCCCTCTCATGCTATCATCCCCGCCACCCCAGCCCTGAACTTCTTCATCCCATGGGAAATGTAGTTGGGTGTTGCCGTATTGCTTTACTCTGAATTTTCTCCTCGAGGAAGTCCAATCCCCTTCAACAGCCCTTGATGCATTGACTTTGATGACATGATAAAATGCAAATACAAAATTGCACTCGCTCCCTTCCCTTTTGCTGCCCCCAACAGTGACTGTCATGTGGGGGAGGATTCCATATCAAGTAGTACACTCAGCCCAAGGATCAGTACAGGAATAACCCCAAGTTGATGTCAAAACTAACAAACTTCAATTATGATTGATAGTTGTGGGTTTCAACAATCAGTGGCAACACTTTAAATCATCCAAAGCCTCCTCACAACCGTGCAATGTACCAAAAATGCCACTACAGTGTACACTGTTGGAACACTCCCCCAGCATGATTTGCAATGCAGGAAGCTTGACAACACTTTGGAGTTTGTCACCTTAGAATATAAGCAGCATTTTCTGTTTGATTTTGTCCTACGGGTTTTCTTTTACTATGAGAATTTTCATCGAACACAAGGTACTCTCTGGGTCAAAAGAATTGCCCGTTTAGTCTCCACTGAGCTGATCATGGGTTGCGAGATTGGCCGGTTCATATGGAACTTGCGAATACAATTGACAAAAGTCTGCACTAAACTTAATTGTTATTCTGTCGAACCTTAATTAAATTTTGTCGACATTAAGGTCCGCACTTGCCTTAATGTGACTGCCAATATTTTTGACCAGACTCGGGTCCTTGGAAAAGGTACTTTTCCTACAAAGGAACAGGGTGGTTTTTGGTCTTTGCCCGAAATATCAGAATGTACCCTTTACAGTGAACTCTTTTAACTTATATATCTTATAACGCACCGTGCTTAATGTGCATGACGTGAACTTTTTTTTTGGGGGGGGGGGGGAGGCAGTAACGTTTGACTGCACAGAGCTACAGGAGTGGTTGCTTGGAAAGGAATGCTCAGAATCTCCTGTAAAACCGAACACATATGCACTTTCTGACCACTCATTTTCTGTCAGTATTATGGGTGCAAAGTTACTGACCCTACCAGAGTCCAAGAAAGTGAACAGTGACAATAAAGAGGTATAAATTCTGGACCATCTTTTCAGTCTCTAGTAGTCTGCTTCGTTAGATCGAGCAGATCTCTTCTCGTCTTTAGTAGCGTGCACAATGACTTTGACCCTGACCACTTTATTGCAGTTGTTCTCTTTACTGCTAGCTTTCATCCTGATGACTTTGATGTCGTGTGAATGAGAAAAGAGCAGGCTTTTTCAGCTGCTTCATCATTCAGTGCAACCGTGGGCATGAAGTTTGGCACAGTCCATGCAATTGAAGTGTACAGTATGGCTCATAATGTCCAGGACACGACTTTGAATGTCATTTAAGGCCCTAAAACGAACAGAATCATTGTTTTGACTTCAGTCAAAACAGGTTGCCTTGACAATTCTTGTTAATTTGCTGGCCATATCGACTCTGTAGGACAAAAAATAAACAAACTAACTGGCTGTGAAAATGTCCAAGCTTCAAAAAGGGATTCATGCCCAAATCGTCAAGGGAGGCAGTCTGACGGACATTGCCAAGAGATTCAACGTCTCCAGGAACACTGTGTATGCCGTCAAGAGACTCTTTAATGAGACGAGGAGCTTCTCTCGTTGTCCAAGTACTGGAAGGCTGAGATCAACTCGAGCAACGGCTGTCATGAAGGCCACCAAGGCCAAAATCAAAGAGAATCCTCGCAATAACATTCGCAAGATTGCCAGAAAGTTGAACATGGACAAGTCAGCCGTTTCCATGGCTGTGAGGAAGGACTCAGGCATGAAGTTGAGAGCCATGACCAAAGTCTGGGGTTTGACAGCCAATTGGAGGCAAAAGAGGCTGGAGAGGTTGAGAATCTTATTAAGGATGAGGATTCTATTGAATGAAGTTGTCTCTATAAGGCAGAACTGTCTCTATTAAGCCAGTTTTAGATTGTCACGTCAAAGTGTACTGGACATTGTGAGACATACTGTATGTATCAGGCTAATTCGGAAAGGAGTTTTTTGGAAAATGAAAATATTTAGCACTAGGTCTTTGGCCTTTGGCCAAAATATTCAGACTTTACTAAAACGACTTTTTTCTTAAGGACCATTTTTTATGGGCCCTTATAGGAGTAAGTGTACTGCACACGCCTTTTTTTCAGCCATAACTTTTGACTGGGTTGAGCTACAGAAGTGTTTGACCCCTCCATGGAAAGCAGAGAAGCTCCTCTGAAGCTAAGCTGATGTGCACTTTTGCCTTAGAACCACTTATTTGTTCACAATACATTCCAACTGTTATATAGTAACATCTGCTACAGTACATAACTTGCAAAAGTGCATGAGATTGCTTTCAGAGGAGCTTCTCAGCTTCCCATGGAGGGGTCAAACACTGCTGTAGCTCAACTCTGTCCAAAGTTACGGCTGAAAAAAGTGGTGTATTCTACACTTACTACACACAAAATGTGGAGATAAAGGTGCCCATAGCAAGACATATTTTTTTTAAAAAAAATGGGACTTGTACCCGCTAAAACAGTATCTACTTCCTACCTCAAAAAGTGACATTTTATAACCAGTCTAGTACGTATGCATGTGACTAAGCAAATGAAAAGTGACATCTTTCAGGTCTGACTTTTTTTCGTTTAGTCATTGACGCCCTCCAACGATTGGTGATTGGTGGCATTTTGACTTGAAGGGCAAATTAAAAAAAGAAAATCTCCACGAATCAGTTGCACGATGCTTGCCAAGCAAGTCTTCTTCACCATATCGGCGAAAGTGGCTCCCAGTCGACCACATCAGGGGTTCGTTGAAGATCGTTTTGTGCAGTGCATAAGTACATACACAGACCCACCAACTCTGCGCTGCACGCGAGCACACGATGTAGGAACAACGTAACAAAACCTTGGGGGCTGCAGCATCATTCTTCACTTCTTTGTCTGCCTCCCCCCAAGCCCAGAAGCTGCCATTTGCCAAAATGTCTTCTTGGTCGATGGACGACCCTTCATATCAGCAGATTTGTGGGGGGTTGAGCCATTTAAGGAGATCCGCTGCTCCTGTGAGTCCGAAATATAAGAGGGCTTCGGGGCACAAATGGCCAAGCGTTCATGCGCTGGGGCTGTAGTGATGTCTTTGTCTGTAGGAGGTTTTGACCTTTTACAAGTCCTTCGGGTATCGAACGACCTCTAACCTGGTGACCTTTTAGTCAGCCCAGAGGACTCGTGTCTGTGGCACAAGAAGCTGTCGAGGTTTTGGCAGTGCCAAATTCGCTCTCTTGACTGCGTCAAGTCCGTTGTCGCCATGTCCTCCTGGCTGGTGTCACACTCTCGACTTCAGCCGAGCAGAAGAGATCAGCCACTCTGTGGACCAGGAGCTGACCTCGCACTCCAGACTGGGTGGAGCAACGGCTACGAGGCGTAGTTCGCCTTGCCCGAGTTGGAGGAGGAGGAGGACCCAGACACCTCGCACTTGCTCCAAGGCTTCTCCATTCTGTCCATAAAAACGTTGCTAGGGAGTGACAAACAGAGTGGGGACTGGACTGGGAAGGCCCAGAACACCTGAGGCAACGAAGCTCAAGCGTATTTACAGTCTGGCGGTCGTTGCTACGTCTGTTTCCGCATCACGCGAGTCTACAAGGCCACCAGCGTTGGGACGGAACTTTGTTTTACCGCGTTTCGTCGGCAAATTGAGTTTTGTACAATGTATTGGGCTTTTTTTGGCTAAATTGTTGTCAAAAAATGACGGATTTAATTACAAGTGTGGTGTCCTTTGCCTGAGGTCTTTTAAAATCACCTTCACATAGGCTGCTTCTGTGCAAAATTGATCTCATGCTGTTCAACGCAAAACATTTGCAATCATTTGACGAGCAGTGAAATCAGAACAGCCGACCTCGGTCGAGACCAAAACGAGGTTTTTTGCGGCCTCCTCCACATTTGTTCTTACCACGTGTGGAAATGCGCAGGAGTCCCAACACCTTGTGCTTCCTGACAGGTCTACATGAGTTAAATATACCCATTTGCCGCTAGGATGTGGTACAGTGTGACCCAGAAAGGATTCAAAGTCTTTCATGGCCAACATTTTCTTGACTTTGGGGCGGGGGTGGGTCGAAAAAATCCTGACGACCGTGACATGCATGAGGCACTTTCACTTTGGGTAGGAAGTGCTCAAATAATGGGTGCCTCCAAACAGAAGTATCACAGCACAGTGATTGTTTATCTTTGAAGCATCCGGGCAACGCCGAGAACCCCGCCAGTAACACGGACACACCCTGAAACCGCTGCAGTTTTGCTCTATTTAGTATATATGTATATACGTAGGTAGATACAGTCCTTCTCTGCTCTGGACGGATGGGGATGGAGAAGACGATGATGTCACTCAAGTCAGGCACAATAAGATCTCTGCTTTTGGGAAGTCCTCCAAGTACTGCTGAATTCGGGAAACCAGGTTGGAGGACACAACAGTCATTGTTTGCAAATTTCCCCCGCAAACTTCAGGCTGGCCCGTTCAAGCCTTTGCTGGGGTAAAGTTAGACCCACAAACTTTTCCATGAATTTCAGTCAGACAAACTGCTCGAACTTGCCTTCAACTATCTTTTTGGCAACTCTCCTCCCCCAGATCGGCTGGACCCTGGCTGACCCCTAACGCCGTCAAGTCAGTAGCCTGGCAGCAGGGTTGCCACCGCTCAGACGCCCCCAGAGAGGCGCAAAGCTTGGTGTCAGCTGCTGTCAACCCTGGTTATCATTTCTTTCTTTTTTTTGACAATAGGCTTTGCTGAAATTGCTCCACAAATCCATTGCTTGGCTGGTATTAGGCGGGTTATTTTAGTTCCTTCCTCATCGGGCGCTATCTGTCGGTTGCAGACCTCGATGAGGCGATCGCCATCACATATGAAATATGGGCTTTTGTGGTGGGGCCTGAATGACCCTCCCCTCTCTCACCCACGCTCATTTGCTCAGCCACAGCTGAGGGCGCGCGTGCACTCGCGCACTTATTTGGCGACGAAGGCATCTTTTTTTTGCACAAGCTGCATATGTGTCGATAGGGAGCAACGTGCACGCATTGGTGAGACTCTGCTCACTCTCTGGCGCGTTCTTCGTGTCCCTCATTGTATTGCAGATTCCCCCCCCCCTCCCCATCACCGTGCACGAGGAACGTACAGCTGGCGAGGCCTTAAAAGGCCCCGTTTACCCTAGGCAGATTGTTGTCGTCCGCGCGTGGGCTGGCAATAATGGAGGAGTCCGGACCCATCTAATACATGTGTGTGAGGGGGGGGGGAGGAGGATGACTCTGCAGGACAGCAAAGCCAGAGTGGATGCCAATAAGAAGTTTCCAATTTTCTCCTCCCGAGTCCTCGACTTCTTAAGGCGCGTTTGCACTGGGGGGAAGAAAAAAAATTGCCACAGCAGATTATAAGGAAGGGTTTAACAGAGTCATTGGGTTCAGTCGACAGGAGGAAATGCTGAAGAGAGAGAAACGCGCGCGCTCGCTGCAGCGCGCGCGCGCTTTCACGTACATATTTCGTATCAAATTCCGCCAAGCCTCAGTCTAGCGGGCAACGCTCGGAGGAACACAGACTCAATGATAAAGTCGGAGAGAGAGAGAGAAAAATCCAGTTGTTGCTTCTGCATTGATTATCCAAGGTCAACAGGTACTTAACGTGCATCAGTGGGTTTCTTCTGGCTTGTTGCAGCTCTTCTTCTGGGTCCTGAGTACGACCTCTTTTATATAAAAGACTTGAGTAAAGAGGTGCATACATAAGTGCCTGATAAATAACTCCGGTACGATGCTTGAAGATTGAAGATTCATATCAGTCACTGCTGAAGGTTGTGCAGATGGTCCTGGAGAGAAATCTCCTTCTGATGACAACAGGGTAAGTGAGCATACCAAGATTTTTACCAATAAGAGCTACTCCCAAATGCTTCACACACACACCCTGAAATGCAAGTGAGCCAGTACAGTGTGATGCGTGCGCGCGCGCTCAGCAAGGCGGTGTGACATTTTGCGCATGTCATTGAACTGTGAATTTACATGCTCAGTCTTGACTGCGTATTGGGTCATTACATAATCCGCACTTTATTTGACACGCGCGCGGACCTAAATGCGTTGTTATGTTCGCGGTTGCACTCGGAACTGAGCTGCGAGTCAAAAAGAAGGAAAAAAAAAGGACCGCAACATGCAAAATTCCGAAAAAAAGGGGGATCCTTTTTATGCAATGACATTTACAATTCTAATGTTCCCAGGCTGGAAAGATGTCATCAGGGACGTTCAAGCACAGATTTACTCCCTACATTGTCGAGGAGAAGACTCTTTTTCTGCGCTCCTGTGCACTTTTTTTCATCGCTCATACGGTAGAAGATGGATGTGGCGCCAGCCTGTCCACTAGCTCAGCAGCTGTCCACTAGCAACTGCACTCGTGTGGGAAAAGAAAGGAAGTCAGAAATCGAGGCTTTTTATATAGTAATCATCATATTCTCCTGCTGCTGCTGCTGCTGCTGCTGCTGCTGCCCGCGAACCTCACCCAGGCCCCGCAGTCGCTGCTGGCCTGCAGCAAAAATTCGCGATCATTACTGCAAAAGCTGCTTCTTTCGTACGCACCTTTTAAGTGAAGCTTGTACTTAACGGGACTCATTGAGACTCGCCCTGTACTTAGGGGGCAGTCAAGGACCGGCCTAAGAAAATCTGCCAGATTTCGGCATTGTGACGCCGGCGCCGGCGAGTTCCGGCGTCACAATGCCGAAGATCTTCTGCTGCTCCCACACTGGTGTCAGCGTTGTTTGACAGTGGTTGTCCACAACATACATGTGTTATGAGCGATGGACGCAGGTATCATAGGTGTGCAATAATTGCGCTCCCCCCCCCCCAACACAATTAGCTCTTATCAAATGCCCTTTTAATACGCATACGTCACACTGGAATCCGTGCTACGGGGTGGCCTGGGGACATTTGCAACTCATTCCGAAAGACAAGATTGCGAATCCGTGTTAGTCCAGCCTCCAAAGGGTGGCCAGGCTACTTCTTGTAGCACGGACATCATCACGTGTGGGGTTCACCCTGTATCGCAGCGGGTGTGTACAGGGAGGACCAGGATGATTTCCAACTTTTTGCACAGGTGGATAACGTTACGAATCTCCTTGGTCCAACCCACACACTGATCCGGGGTGGACAATGATTTGCAACTTCTGGATGGCCACTCTATCCACCCTGTACAGCAGCACATGGCGGAATCGACAGTGTTGACAAAGATGATTTGCAACTCGTTTCAAGGGCTGAAGGCGAATCTTCTTGGTGCACCCTGTACGCTAAAAGTCCTACGACGCCTTCAAAGACGTGTTTGACCCACTTGAATGAGCTGCCACTCCTGCAGGGAATTAATCGGTCGGTCCCTCAACGCTTGTGCACGCATTTCATGTTTCATGACTGTTTCTCTCCAATGTGTTTGTTCATTTGTGTGTATGTGAGTGTGTGTTTTTCACATGGAGTGAGTGCAAAGGTCTTGGAGAAACCTTTGGAGAGGTTTTCATTAAGTCTGTTTCTCGGTACGAGCGGCAGCGGTTCCACAGGGTGTTGCGGGGAAATCGTTCCCTCCCCCTTGGAGGCTGCCAGGCATAATTGAGTGATTTTCTGTACTTTTCGGAGACCCCATAAATAATTCCGAGCAATTATGGCGTCACTCATGAGTCCGTTCAGTCAAAATAACATATCACTCCTTGATGACGAGGAGGAAACAAAAAATCCGGATTTATCCTGTTGCCAGACATGTGGTGTCCAGTGATTTTGCACTTGAATCACCGCGAATCACGTGGAGAAGACGTTTGCCTGAGCCACCCTGTACAGCCAGAGCCGCCGCGAGCACGTTCAGCCATCATGTTCGGTCGTGAGATCATACATTAGTTGATGAGAGGATTTTTTACACTAGACTCCCTGACTGCCACAGACAAGTTGGCTCATTGGCTGCTGCCTCCAGAGGCCGCATTCATTTGTTAACCGAAGAGAAATGGACAAAGATGATAATGAATGATCTTCCCGCCGATTTTTTACCTCTCAGACTGTCAGAATTTACCTCCGACTTCTTAATGTGCAAGCTGTGGAGAGCAGGGAAAGACACGAACGTATTTTCCACGATTGTTGGAAAAGAAAATTCTCGGATTAACCCAGGGAATTTCTTCAGATTTTTCTGTTTTCCCCCAGGAGGAGAGAAAAGGTTTTTCTTTTCTCCCTCTTCCGCTTGTTGACCGTATTTCACTAGGGATTATCATAAAATCTCTGAAAAAAGCTTTCAAGAATAGATTCTTCTCCTTCTTCGCCCTGGCAAATTTTCAGGAATGTAATTTCTTTATTAGTACAGGGTGTCTCGCCAATGGTGTCACTCCTAACTGGATGCGGTGCGTTTGTTCTGCCAAAGTGTCGACTTCATTGCACGAATCCTCCTCCAACTTCAGCACGGCCGGCTCTGCTCGAAGCACAAGTTGGCAAAGTGCTCCACCATGCAGATGCTCTCCTCCTCCGGCTCCTATTCCTCCTGGCTGGAGGAGGAGCCCAACTCCAGACGTGGAGCCTGGGAAAGTTGACTTTAAGTTTTCTCGGGATGAAACATCGACATTTATGAGCTTCAAGATGAGATATCCCAGAGAAATCGGAAAACAGGCCTCGTCGTCACAACTGACTGGACACCCTGTACAGCTCTCCCTCCGAAAAAGGCAAAGTAGCATGCGCTATCCAATAATCATACGAATGCATTGTGCTTTCCCAACTTTCCGAAAGTTTACATATCCACATGTCTGGAAGAGAAAGCACACAAGAATCTTTGAAACTACGACTGGTGAAGCATAAGTTAGGCACGTGCACACGTATACTTACTCGGGGGGGGGGGGGGGG
>JAAUXU010063291.1_pt1 | contig 18894 bp, 13 predicted proteins | sample 7278151 | NCBI WGS metagenome assembly JAAUXU01 (sample SAMN14350113, study PRJNA611818) | marine sediment metagenome | isolation source: surface marine sediment (1.8m) | place: French Polynesia: Moorea | collected 2018-08 | reverse complement strand
CTCCTGAACCGGTGGATGCTTGGACGAGAAGCTCTGTGAGCTAAAACCTCTTGGGACTAACTGTCATACCCAACGAACAAGCTTTTCCAACTGTTAGGAAAAGTGGTTGGCAAACATACCGTCTTGTGCATGAAATTCGAAAACTCTGGCGAAAATCGAGTATATCATACACATGTTGCTTCGGAGGGAGAACTAAGGTACCAGCGCAAGTATAGGCGGAGTTGTAGCGAGGAACTTCAGATGCTAGCAAAGTAAACATAAAGTGTCCTTTGATCTTGAGCCTTTTCGGGAGACCGAGTGTGTTTGATACGGAACTTTGACTGCATAAACGATTGGAGCATTCCTACCACTGGCACGGTATAGTTGTCCATTGGTCCACAAAGTCATGGCTTCTTGCTATGTGCATAAAGCTGAAGGCAACGCTACTCCCAAGTACACACGGACAGTATATAAGTGGCATTGCTGGAGTTCACCTCGCAGCAGGCATCAGACATTGCTGGGCAATCGTAGCCTGATTAATTCCGGTCTTGTCAGAGTGGATGAACAAGCGGAAATAATTGATATGGTCGTCTCCACGCTCGAATAAAAAGTGCCTGATTCAGGGAAGCTGGAGAGACTATTTGTTCCATCCACGTCAAGTCCCTTCAGCCTTCATCTCGTTACTTTATCGAATTCCTCGCTTCTGTCAGAATTATCATGCATCAGAAGAGCAAAATTCAGAGAGGGATGTCGACAACATTCGAAGAAGAGACGAAGAAGAAAGCTCCAACAAAAAGCATTGACAACGTACCAGAGTCGGTCTTATTTAGTACGCATATTGCCCATAAGATCTCGTTCATATTCAGCGCCTAAGGGGAGATTATCCTCTTGACATTAAGGCCTTTGGCAAGAAGAGGATTACATAGATGTGCACAGACAGCCGTGAGCAGAAAGCTTTGTTAGACACTCACTAACATACTCAGTGGTAATCTGACTAGTAGCTTTTTTCTTCGCAGTTGCTTCAGCACCGCTCATCACATGCGTGAAATCCTTTTTGGAAGAAATGGATTTGCCAATGTACCCTTAAACCTCCTTGGGATTCCCGACGAATATACGTCACGTGAAACATCGTGCAAAGCCAAGAGAATTACAAGAGGATGTTAGTTCTATGAACATAACTTTTGCACCAGCGACTTTTCTGTAGCACATAGTGGATGAGCAGGGTGACCAGTTCTTCGATCAAAAGGATATTGATACCCAAGGTATTTTGTCGAAATTTTGTCCACCAGCCTTAAGATGAAGCTGTTTAGAAATGAATAAGTTGAGCGTATCGTCGATTATTTTGTGCAGCATTTAGTGGGTTCGTGGTCAAATTGATGTGAAATTTTTGGTGTAGCCCCGCGAGGAGGGTGCGCTGCTCCCGCGAGAAATAACAGGAGTTCTCCGCCGCCTCAAACCCCGCTGCCTAGCCTCACAAACCTCCTCAGCACCTGCTATAAGTCAGTAAGTACCTCCCTATTCCCCACCTTTCTTAATACTGCAACTGCACGAACTCGTTTCATACTTCTAGAAAGCCCTCAGCTTAAGTTAGCTACTTTACTTGGGATAAAAATACATATTTAAGACAGCACCAACTATCTTGTCTTCTGTTCTGTGTTGCACTGATGCACAAGTCATTTGCAGCGCTTCAAATCTGGAGTAAATGCTTGACAGCCTAAACAGTTTAACTTATTTTCTTTGCTTTGGATGAAAATGGGTATTTAAAACAGTACCGATGATAAACACATCCCATTAGTAGACACGCTTGGGTTTTCACTAAGTCATTAGAGTGTGAAACTTCAGCTCAGAAGTCTTCGTGACTTTCTTAGTGTGACAGAAACTCTGTTCGCATCGTTGGAAAGCATTTGGTCATTCACATTTGGACAATATTGCATATTATGCGATGCTCGATACTTGAGTAGCACAAAAAATCAGCAAATTTCGCATCAATCAGACCACAGCTTCATCCACTTTTGTCTTCTTTCGCAGGTGGGCGCTCGCTTCCACAACCCGCTGTATGTAGTACACGAGCTTCAAATGTATCCCCAGGATTGGATTGGATTGACCTCTCCTGGACAGGGTCAACCACGCCGCACTGGACACACGCACAGTAGGTGTCCAGCTGGTTCTGATTCACGATGTCGGTCAAATGATCCTTGAAGGCCCAGAGAACAACAATTTCTCGTCGCCGCCACAGCACCAGAAGTCCTGGTCCTTAGTCCTCGGCTCCTGACTTCCTTATCCTTTTCATCTTTTCTTTTATTGGAAACTTGGTGCTACCCAGTGAGCTGGATGAAGAAATCATCTGAATTCACTTGAAGCTTATGGACGCTTATTACATGATTCCCAACCATTCGTTCCGACGAACGACAGCTGAAATACGATTACATCTATGCTGATGCACGTTCTGAGGCAATGACGAATATTGAGACTTTCCAGCTCAAGGAGTCCCCACCTGAAAGTGCCACATGACAATTTTCCGGCGGTTGACGATGTTCAGAGCTTTTTGTTAAAAATATACTCCACGATTTCCTATTGGCATTTCGGTGGTATTTGCCAATTAGAATTAGAAGCTCTGCCAGGTTTTTCTTTAGATGCGTGCACAAAGTGCACTCAGAGGTCTTGATAAAAAGATACCTCTTATTTTGCAAATGTAGCGAAAGTAAGGGGAGCCTTGGAGGCACTTCTTTCAAAAAGAGAGAGCAGAAAAGTACGACATATAGTTGAAGAGCGTTGCTCCCGTGACAGCTGTCTGTGTTCTTGCATAGACATCTTGTTATATCTTTTAGATCTTGTACTCTTCAGTCGAGATCCCCTGCAACTGAGAAGACTTGAACATCTTTGATTCGATGTCAGATCCATGCATTAGCATTTCCTAGAAGGCAGATACGATGGCTGTGGCAGTCGACTGCTCTGACAAGGAGCGTTTAGCATGCCTGATGTCTGTCTTGCATAATGCCACATGCGGCAGACGTTGGGGGACAGAACGCCCAAGACTCCAAAATTTGTCCCCTTTTTCCCCATTGGAAGAGAGGTGACAACGTTATTGTAGCATCAGCAACTTTCTATGACTTTGTAACATCTTCTCGCCGTTCCACCCCTGATCACCTCTGATGGACATGATGAACTCCTTCCTCTTCCTCTTCACCTTCTTCACTCACTTGTCAGGCTGCTGACGCGTAGCCGAAGCTTTTGGCGCGTTTGTCGCTCTCTTTTACTCACTTTGTCTACTTGGCATCATTCAATGCGTCCTCAGTCTCTTTGACAGTCATACTTCGAGTCGAAGACTGAGATGACTGAATAGCCGGGAGTGGTCTCGCAGTCCATTCTCCTTGCACTACACCCACAGGACCTCACCACGTTTGATCTACAGTAGCTTCAGTTCTCGCCAATGTGGTGAAACTGCTTTGGTGTCATTTTGAAGTGGCGCTTGACGTGAACCTGGAATGGTCTTGAGTGCAAGAATTCCCCTCTGTAATGGTAACGACAATTGCTCCCTGAGCCCCTGTCCAGATTCATTCTCTACTCATCGTTGGCGGCAGGTGGTAGTGGGAAAACTTGGACCTGATCCATTTTAAACCGAATCATGAAAGTGTTATACGTATTCTCCGGGTTAAGGTCGGCTCTTTAAAAAGGGCCGAACTCAAATAGGATTCTGCAAAGACTTAGAATGATGGAGAGCCGCACATCAAGGTTTCGTGCCGATGCTGTGTGGAGGATTCAGTATAGAATACTCGCTACATGTATATTATACGTAGTGTCCAAAAAAGGTTTTCGGGGCTGTGGAGCTTCAAAAATTTGCCAATGCAAGGACTCGAAGACTCAACCAAATGATAGAGGAGAATGCAAAGTATTAATACCAATGTCTTTATTTTAAATGGCCAACTTTAACTTCAATTTTAGGGCCAAACGTGGAAGCATTCATGTTGCAACTTTTTTTTAATATTTTACCAATTCACGATGCAGTCACAGCGTCAAAACAGTGGCAGAAGAAAAGAGAAACAAACAAGCGGACTCAAGCAATAAACCGATGATGTCGATGTGCGTGTCATAGGTGGATTCCATATGTCTCCCCTTTTTTTAAAAAAAAAGCCCAGGAATTTTGCTTTAACTTGCAAATTGCGCAGCCGTAAGTCGAGTATCGGAAGTACTTGGGTTAGACAAGAGCCGCGATTCTTCAGAGTCGCTCTACCTACACAAGTCGTCATTAGTGAAGTTGAATTTTGATCGCTTGCTGTTGGTGCAGAATTTCTTGGAACTCGCCCACTTGATGACGGTTGTGAAGAATAAACCGAAACGACCGTTGTCTCCTGCAGACAGTCTTGCCAAGTTGTATACTAGCGTGGATCAGAAATATGGGCTGCTACTGTAATGGGTTCCCACCCATTAAGTTTCTGCCTGGGTGCATGAAGACGTCGTTCACAAGACTAAAAAGTTGCAAGGATTGTGGCCTGCAGCTCCACAGTGGCTGCTCGCTGGATGCGCTTGGAAAGTGCGCTATAATAGAAACTGAGGAAACAACTTCTTATAAGTCACAACTTTGAACAAACGATCTTCACGAACTTACCTGAGTGCTGTTTGCCAACCCTGGATGCGCCGGAATTCCATAGATTGGGAAACTGTTTAATTAACATGGTCCCTTCAAGTGTCAGAGATGCTCTAGAACGTGCGCAGTCGACCTCGTCGTCGACGTTCCCGTGGGACAGGTCAAGTGCCCGGTCTTTTATAAACGAAAATCTGGTTCCAAACAGTTGTTGACCCCTGGCCCCCACCAAAATTGCTCTGGAGGAACTGCTATTGAAGCTGAGAATCCACGTCCCTTGATGCGACAGTATAATAACTAGAACCTGCTGGACGTGGAGTGTCCTTAAATCTATTGTGGGAAGAATTGCCTCCGAGCATGTTTTGGAGGAACAACAACGACGACAACAAGAAGATGCCGTCATATCTCGCTGTCCATCACAGCTGAAGCAGCAAAGGAGTTTCCCTCATCTTTGTGCGTCCCCAAATGAAGTCTCTGAAAGACTTTTCCTCCACGATGTTTATAGCTCAGAAGTGGAGAGGGGGGACATTCTAAGGGGGATTTCTCGATCAGTTGTGCCGCATAAGAAGTCCTAGGACTTTTGTAGTTGTGCGTTCGTTTTCGTTCTCTTTCTCTCTCTCTCTCTCTCTCTCTCTCTCTCTCTTTGAAGTAACCCCGCTTAGTGCATACATGAAGGGAACCCTTTAATTTTCCCCATGCTTGTATGTATGAGCCTTCTTCGCCCAAACAGCTTTTTCGCCGACTTTTGAATTTTTCCGTCCTCCTTCCTCAATTTATGTGCGAGCTTAGAGCCCCTCGAGCCCATAACCCAGCACCCGCCCGCAGTCGTTGTAGCCCGGGCACCCAGAAGGAGAAGAAAATCTTTTCCGAAGAGGAGGAAACGCAACACCCTTATAGTTTGTACTGTGAAGTTAGGAATGTCTATGAAATATCGGCTATGAATGTGCACGAAGTGTCTTATGTGTGCGAAGTGAAACCTTCCTCCACGGCACAGCCAGCCACAGCTTCTTCTCCTTCCTTGCGGAAGGTTACAATATCCATACACCTAGGTAGATTCATGCATTTAAGTATGCGTCTCAGGAGTGGAATTATTCATAAACTTTTCTCTCCTGAAGAAAGCGTCCCTTCTCATCCTCTTTGTGTTGCACATCTCAGATTATGCAAATAGTGAGTGTAAAACAAGTGGCCGCTTTAAGGTGGGCTCTTCCAAGACAAACCTGCTGGCAGCTCCAGTGCAAATTGAGTGAGCGCCGAGTAGGACATTCAACGCAGCCTTATGACAAAACCATGATGATGGATACATTTGTGCTTATTTGCATAATCGAGGTAGAGGAACCTGCCTGACTCGTCCCAGCCGCTTTGGAGTGCTGAGATACAAGCATCAGCATCATTTCTGGACTTTTAAGAGCAAGGAAGCTAAGAGCTTTTTCTCGCCCATAGAAGTTGAAAGGGGACCGACAGCACGGCAGCGAGCACTTTATCAACTATAACGAAAGTCTCTTCCTCTCGCTTTCTGTGCATGTGTGACCTTGAAAGCTTCCGTTAAGATCCTATATCTCTTCCTTCTTCCAAATATACGGAAAGAAAAAACTTTTGGACGGTCAAGAACTTCTCTCTCTCTCTCTCTCTCTCTCTCTCCGTGTGTGTGTGGTGCGTTCGTGTGTGAGGAGTCTCCTTTACCTACACTTCTGGGCTGCTTCTTTGAAAGTGTGTTTGCTTTCTTAGCCAATTCTTACATTAGTTTGGTTAGCCTGCCTTACATGATACCTCTATCGTGGGAGACTAGGACTGCATAGAGCGGCTACCAGCGTACTCGGGTAGTGGGATAACGACAAGAACCCCTTCCGCTTGGTAACAGCCACTGCATGCCAGGAAAAATTACCCTAAGGTAGAAAAAAAGACCAATATCCGGACCGATACCCATATCAAATACCAATGTCCCTAAATAGGTAGACTGGGATGGAGAGCACTTTGCTGCTGTTTAAAATGACACTGAGAACAGTGGCAGGTGATGGCGGATCAGATTTTATTGGCTTCCAACCATCCTTATGCACCCTCGTGTCATTCGGCAACGAGACCGTGGAGAGGCTCCTTCACCCAGTTCATAAATTCTGCCCCTGCCAAAATCTGATACTGAAATTCGGCTTTCCCACCACTGGGATCTATGCTTGGTTTTGGGAATGATTTCACTCATGAAAAGGATCTTGCAGCCAACCCTGAAGGATCTGTCAGAGAATACCTATTTGCATACTTGAAGGGGTAGAACTTTCTCATTAGGTGCCAGAAAGGATGGATAAAAGAAAGAGGAAGAAGAACTAAGGAAAAAGTACTAAGCACTAGTAGCTGGATGTCCCCTAATAAAGCCATGCTGGATACATGGTGTGGTCTTACCCTGGTCCCCATAGAATGCAAGGAAGTGCTCAGAATATGGGTTCTTGGCAAAATCCTGGCTGTAGTAATGATGCCTACCGGGGTACTAAAATTGAACTTATGCCAACTTACACACGATAAAAGGAACCAGAGAGTGAAATTCCATTAGGCTTTCTTACCTTCTAGGAGAAAAAAACATTAGAGCTTAAGTAGCATGGAAGTAGCATCCTCAGGCCATCCATAAACAATGAAAAAAGGGGTCTAAGCAAAAGTTTTGCGCACCTAAATGAACCCATGACACAAAAAACTGCACATAAAGGCCTTCTGTTCAAATATATGTACCGTACAAGGACCTGACCTTTAGCCCTGGCGAGTTCTGATGTTATCGTTGAGGCTCTCTTTATTCTTCTCAGTCCCAGATCGTTAGGGTGCAAAGTGCTATTGCCGTTATGACGACATTAATGCTTGGCAAAAAAGAGAGAAAAACGTGCGCAAGCGCGAGGAAAGGACCTAAGAAAGTATTTAGCAGAATCATTTAGTAGGGCGGGCGTGTGCTACAGAGAGGCTTCTTCTCGGGTCTTCAGTCCTTTGCTATCGTTATCATGCACCACTGCTCACCTCATCACTCACCGGCTTCCTCAAACGTACGCGCAGACGCTGGGCTAGCAAAAGCTTAATTTCACTCACCCAAAAACCTCGGCAAACAGGCAGCAAGGCAGCCAGCGCCAAGTACATTGTGTCTGGTCGAGGCCAAAAGCTATTCTGCCACATGTGTTACATGTCCTCTTCGCCCTCCGCCTCCGACGTGGTTCACGTGGGCGTGTCCAACACAATTTAGTGAGCTTTTCACTCATCTGATATGACTGGAACTGCTGGCTCTTTGAGCCAAGTCTTTTCCAGCCATATAGCATGTTTTTTAAATCGCCGTACATACTACGCGCATACCTGTCGAGAGAAGTCGCCGCTGCTGCGATAGTCGTTGTCGGCACAGCATTCATTTTCTGGCCAAGCACTTAAGTGCTCTTTCTCTCTCATTAGACCCCCTCCTCGCTCTTGGCAATCACTCCTTGACACGCGCCCACTGAGAGAAATAAGAAACAGCGACGTCGCAGACAACAAGCTCGAAGCTGCACGCAATAAGCCTGATCCCAACACCGAGATGTTGCTCCAAAGTTGAGAAAGAATCTCAACTCCGCAATTTGCGCATTTTCCATTGAAGTTATATATCCCAATCTGTGAAGAGCAACATTTGCTATATTTTCGGCCCAAGTGTGTCTTATGGCTTTTCTCTTCTCCGTTTTTTTCCACATTTTGCAGTTGCCTGACAGTACGCATTGAACAGACTTTCTTCTCCTCAGTCGATCTGAGCTTTTCTACTACTTTCTTGTTGCTTTCCTCCTCTCTATCTTACTCGATTGCCCCCTGCTTTGATTGGGGAATTACCCCCGCAGAAGAGTGGCCCATACGTAAGCAAAAAGAAGGCTCGGTCCCTTCACTCTCCTTAAAGCAAAAGCACCGGGCTACCTTGCTGAACTTTGCTGGCATGGACTTCGATGGAACGAACGTTCGATGGCACTTTGGTCGTCTGCATATATATAGAAGTCAATGTTGGCAGTTTTAAGGGATCGCTTAGCTGACCGACTGGAACGAGAAGCACCGAGTTCAAGAAGTGTAAATGCGTCTTTTAAGTTTCTGCCCCATTTTCTTCCTCTTCTCTACCCCAAAGTTCTCTTCGACTTCTTTAATGAAGCTACTATGTAGGTGGGTGAGTCTAGAATAAAAAAGTTGTTCCCCCATCTAATTTTTCCTTGGAACTCTCCCCACTACATTTTCAGACCTTCTCATATTCGCCACTTACCAAGGAAACTTGTTGAGTGAGTCACAAAAAAATGGAAGACTTCTGACAGAGTGACGTCCATTTTATGGACCAAGGCGAATCGCAGTACGCGGGACGCTGCGTTATTTTTAGCACATAGAATAGCGGTTTTCAACGTGAGAGAGAGAGAATGCAAAATGAGGGAGGAATTCTCAAGGATAGAGAAGACTAAAATTTGCATACGTACTGTACGTAACTCTGCCAGACAGTGCGAGGGTCTGTCACTTTGCGGTGCAGCTCAAAGACGCGCGTGCTGGCTTTAGCAAGTTACCATACATGCTACAGGGTGCTTCAGATATCCACAGGCAGGCTGATTAGACAGATGTGCTTGAGAGACTACATCTGGGCACATGGAGGGCCTGTCTAGCTGAGTAATCCCTCCCCATTTTTTGGAGAAAAAAACCGCCTGAGTGGTGTGATATTTGGTGATAGCATGATAAATTCTGGTAGGTTCCTTTGAATACCAAATTTCTTTTATGGGGGAGATTTTTGAAATTGCAAAGCGAGAAGGGGGCAGCTTTGCATAGCCAATACGAGTATCTGCATGCAGATTTGCACAAGAACTATTGCAAGTGTCGGCATGCTGAAAAAAACCCCGATATGATATAAATTCCATCCCGAACGGCTCCAGTGGGAAACACGATAAATCGAAACAAGCATGCAAGGGCAGCATAAAAACAACAATGTAGCACAGGTCAAGTAGAGCAAATACATATTGAGGATGCAGTCCTGCGTAAAAAACTATATGCAATACATTGGTCTGAGGTCCTGGATATGTGGTGACAAGAGCACTGACCTGTATTTACTATACAATGGTTGCTCCTAGTGTTCCAATCTTCTGCTGCTAGTGCTCCGAACTTTCTGGTTTTTTTTCGTCCAAATATCGCTTCTAGCACAGCAACCATTTTTCTTTTATTTAACGTTAGAAGAGGCGCTGCCTGAATGGGCCTTCGATCTATAAAGAGGCTTCTAAATGCTAACCGCGTGTATTGAACAAGAAGGGAACTGCAATAAAGATACTTTATGACATGAGGACGCCTTCTGCTCGTCCGTCCGCACATTGCGCCGTTGCAAACACGCGTGCAAGAATTCCGATTCTCGATCGAGGTCTGCCCCCCATTCTCGAGGTGACTACGTACAAGCTCCCCGGTTACACGGTTGCCTATGCGTGCGTGTGTGTGTGTGCCAAATGAAAGGTCACCAAATGCCTATAAGAAAGAGCTTTTTGTGCAGGATGAAAGAAAAGAACCTACACAAAAAGTTAGATAAAGTGAGAGAAGCCTTGGAGAATTCTACGGGGAATTTCAGGAATCCTAGCCCACGGTCGCATGACTTGTGTGCAATTTGAGCTGCTTCTTTGATGGTAGGTAAACTGATATTTTTTACTGATGTTGAAATTTCTTTCCGAAGACTTCTGTCAAATCGACGACGTCATGAGCTTGGAGTAGTCCTAGGGATGCAAGAAGTGATATGAAATTACTTGCACAGATGAGGAGTTCGTCACCTGAGACATCCCAAAGCCTGGCGTGACACACGTACAAGCTCCCCTCCATCTCCTTTTTCGCTTCCATGGGACGCATCAAAGAGGAAATGAAAAAGTTCAAGGGGGAAAAAGCCTGTAAGTGACAGGCAACGCTCGTGATGGCTTTTACCCAATGATAGCTTAAGGCTCGGTTGCCTCTGATCACTTTGTCTCACGCGAGGGAACGACAGACAGCTCGACAGCGGTGGAGATATTGAAAAGGTTGTACTGTTGATGTTCCCACATGAACTTGAGCGTGCTGACCTCCGAGTCGAGGAACGGGGAAAACCAATTCTTGATAGATCTCTCGTGAGAAAGAAGTACAATAGAGATTGACCTGATACAGGTAATTGGATTTAGATTGCTTTTGCTCCACAGTCCTCCTGATCCCTAGTAGAGAGAAAGGCAACGTAATCGCAAACAAATGTCCCATTGTTTATCCGGGCCGTGCGTGCGCATTCCTTCTGCGTGTCCACAGCTTCATTTTCGTAGGAACGCTTGTGAATAAAGTAAATGTAATCAGATATTTGCATCATAGGGAACTTTCTTTTTCCGCGTTGTTCTCTTCAAGGCCACCCGAAATGTCCTCTTACCACAGGCCTTTTTCTTGCTGACAATTTGCGGAAGATTCTTTCTTCCCCTTCTTCCTCTTCCTCTTCCTCTTCTTCTTCTTCTTCTTCGTCTTCTTCTTCTTCGTCGTCGTCGTCTTCTTCGTCTTCTTTTCCCCCTCGTAGTTCGTGCTTTTCTTCTGGCATCTATCGGGATGGGGGCAGAAAGAAGATGGTGGTAAATTGCGTCTTCCCTTTTCCCATCAAATGGTTGGTAGTTGGAAGAAGTAAAGGCCTTACGAGGCCTAAAGGAAGGACGGGGAAGGAAGAAGGGAGCTAATGATTATCCCAGGGCAGCAAATACTGGGTCAAATGCTTAGCATCATTTTCATCTGGACATCCTGGACGTGGTAGGTCGGGGGGGAGTGTTGCCCTATGGCTTCATACATCAACTCGATGTAGACAAAGGGAATGCATAGTTAGAGACTCGTTTCCTGCCACGTCCCACATTGTCCATGCTCTCTCTCCTGACAGATCTAGTCATGGATCCTCCGTCTTCTTCCTCTTCTTTTAAGGTCAATCAAATGTCAAAAGAGGGCTCGAGGGTCATTGGTGGAAGGAAATAAGACTGGGTAAACTGATCTCACCAATGTTTTTTCAAGGCCTTCTCAGCTTTTGTAATACGGAATGCGTTTGAATGTGGTGTCGGACTCAAGAACGAGAACGTAGCGATCCTTCAGCTAAGTCTTCAACAGACGATTCCACTACAAGATGCTTTTGTGTTATGGGCGCAGAAGAAGAGCCCGAGGAGGAATGACTGGCGTGCCTCCTCCTCGGGGCATGCCGGGGAAAATTAGCTACCGTGTGAGCGATGAAGAAGGCACGCGAGTTGCAGGATCCATGGAAGTCCCGTCATTCGTTTCTTCGACTCGACGAATACGCGTTGAATTTCTGCGCAGAGAAACTTTCCCATTTGTTTCCTTCAACAGTCTAAAAAGTTGGACCATTCTCGGGAGAAATAAAAAAGTGGCGGTGCAAAGGAGTCCGTTGGAAATAGGCCTTGCCTACTAACCAAAAAGTTGGACAAAGCGATGAAAAAAGTTTAGAAGCGTCGCCTCAAACGAGTCCTCTACACTACGCCTCATTAAATCCCTAGGACACGATGCAAATAGTTGTGCAACTACTCCTTCCTCGCCCGACACGCACCAACAAAATTATGCAAAGCGCAAACTTCATCTAAACTAAGACCTTGTTAAATACAGAAGGAAGTACTGGAGCAGACGCGGTCGTGACCTCGAGAACGTGGAAAAGAATCCCAGAAGCTGGTTGTCGACTGCCCCGCAGGAAAGTTCTGTGTACGTATTTCCTGCAATGTTGATACGATGGTCTGCTTAGGTATCTAGAAAGGAGTAATTTCCTGTCCTGCTGGTTGTTCGCCGGGACAATCGAGACTTAATTTCCTAGATAGTTCAGGTGAAGGTCCCCGGACGTGTCTTCCTGCCAGCTGGTGAATGACGTGTTGTGAACTTAGGTGAGCGCAGTACGTACAGATCCAGCGTACACAAGCAGTCCGAGCTGCACGTAGGCGGGTGTCTATGGCTCCTTATTCGGTGAATAAGGAGCAGAAGACTATCCTGCTGGCCCGAAATGCAAATGGGTGGGCCATTTTCCAGAAATAACGACTTCTCCAATGTGTCCATTTCACTCGCTCGTGAAGCATTCGGAGAAGAATAAGTGTTATTAGATGTGTGTTACAACATCATAATAAGTGCTTTCATAACCGCCTCCTCCCTGTCTCTCTCTCTCTCTCTCTCTCACACACACACACACACACATTCATATCCTGCGTTAGTTGTCATCGGTTGGGAGAGGTAACAGGAGTTGCCAAACAGAAATGTCATACGTGCTCAAAATAACAATGATGGAAGAGACTCATATGGCGTATCAACATATCAACACCGGTCCCGGTAACATTCAAAACTCCGTCTTCATGCCAGTTCGGAAGGAAGGCAAAGCTTCCTTGCAGGTACTTGATTCATGCCTTCGTGTGTGACTCTCTGTTGTCCAAAACGTGTCACATTAGACAAATGCTGTCGTTAAGTCGGGTCTGGTTGCCCGTGCAATGCTGCAATAACGCAGAACACACGGCGAATGTCGAAAAAAAAGAAAAAAGCCTACAACTAACTCGGGTTCCTCCAAATAAGATATTAATCACAAACGTGTCCTCTCTCTCTGCTAACCGTGAGCGCCACCATGTGTCGTTATGTTGCGTCTATGCAAGTTAAAAATAGAAAAAAGTAGCAACCAACAAACTGTCAACCAGAGCGGAGAAAGCAGCTGTTCCTTTTTCTCTGTCCTTTTCGCAATTGGCTGACGGAGATACAGCAACGCTAGTAGTAGTGGCTGAAATCAGGCCATTGGTGTCACCGGCAGGCCATATCCCGGTACTTATAGCAAGACCGACCGTCAGCAGGCTCTGTGGAACGTACTCGTGCTGCTGTGTCTCTCTGCTCCAATTGTCCTCGTGTGTCTTTCGGCCCAAAATGATGTATGCAGACGTGGTCTCACTCAGTCAAGAGTTGGATCGTAGCAACCCCAGGCATAAAAGTCTGAATGGGAACATCTGAGACAGTAATAAACGAGAGGTTTCTCCTGGAACACAGAGGTTGAGCACAGCTCAGCCAAGTTATCAAATGCTGCAGTGGCTCAGTCCTTGGGGAACAGTCTCGAATCGTCACATCCCACCCAAAAAAAAAAGCTGAGGCAGCGTAGAGGCAATTTATTTGACAAAGCACATCTTGCACGGGAGGCATCTGACATATTATTTTCCGCAGCACCAGTAGCAGCTCTGCCACGACGTGTGAGGCCTAAAGAACACACCGCACGCGCGCGCTCACGCACACAAAGCTTTGAAAGGTCTTCAGTGTAAAAGGGTGATATTGCACGTACGTTCTTGGCCGCAGCGTGGTACGTCATGTATGTACAAAGGAGAGCTTGCAGTCCTGAAGCTTGTGTCGTGACGCGGAATGCGGAGAAAATGTGGCCGACGAGCACGCATAGCAGAGAAAGACGCACGTAAACATCCATAATGAGAACTCCTCTCGACGACCCACCCATTTGCTCATGTATCGGAGAGACCAGGTTGTGTGTGTCATCTCTTGGACCTGCGAGCGGATCTGACAGCAACAGTGGTTGCTTTGATGGACTCCTTTGTTCGCGAGAAGAGGTCTGAAGTGCTCAGCTACACCTCACGCACCTCATCTCTTCCTTTATTCCAAGAAGACTCAGAGGACCGTCAGGTATTTTTGTTTTGTTATGTTCGTTAATGTTCTTTAAAGTGATTGCTACATAAGTGACAAGTTCTGTCGTCTATAATATCAAGTAGCAGAGTGTTCGAAGAGGTGAAGAGCCTCTGCCTAAGGCCGTACCTACACGGGGGAATTTTTGCCACACACATTTTTGCCACACTCTCAAATCCCCTGCCACTCTGCACACACTTGAGTGAAGTTCAAGTTCGCCGGTAGAAACGCACCCACAGCACTTGCAAAGAGCCGAGGAATAGGGGAAAGGAAGGTAGGATGAGATACAATACGGGGAACGATATCTACGATATCTAATTAATCTGCACAGCGGTTCGTAGCCAATCCGTCGAGGAGATACCACGGACAGAAAAAATAGTAATTACTTTTTTGTATCAGCTCTTCTTGAGGAATGGAATTAGTGTCATGCTACGAAGGACCGTAGTTATTATTAGGTTGGTCATGGCCTCCACCAGCGTCTGTGCCTGCGCCTGTGAATCCGCCCGGTCCTGAAGCTCGGCCTGCGAATTCGCCTGCGCCACCTTTCTGACTTTCTGCAATGCCATCTTCTGTCAAGCCCTCCTATTTTCTTACCTGTCATTTGGAGGAGCAGGATCTGCCCAGCAATACGTAAGATGGTGGACGCCGACGCCGCGGCGACAAAGTCCGCCGTTGCCTTTCGTGTCATGGCGCTGTCACCTCGTCTTCTCAGCTATGTTAAGGTCAGGTCGCACTTGACAAATGCTTTCACGGGGCAGCAGCACCGAGCGAGCGCCTTAAGCCTCACTTCTCTTCTCAGACAATACTCACTGTGTGGAACGTAGGGAGCACAGGAAGCCCGGCAATCTGAGCCTCTCACTCTTTTTCAATATCACTGAAACTTGGAAACCATATCCGGGCAAATACTGAGGCACACGCTCGAGATATTTGTCCGTGTCATCTCCTATAAGAAGGCCGAAAGCGTGCTCTCCCTCGCGCGCTCTCCCTTACTCAGGACTCTGTCAATATGTCCAACTCTATGAGAGTCAAAAAAGGCCTCATAAAAAACCTTTACAATAGGCCTATATACAAGAGGGGAAAGCAATCTGACCAGAATTGAAGAATGCAGTCAGGTGCGCCTAGAGAGCATTTTTTGGAGCTGTTCCAACAGTGAAAGAGATGGCCACTAAATCGTCATACTCTGCACATTAACGCAGTTCCAAGTCTGTTTACTCTGCTCGAAAGCTTCCTACATGTTGCACATTTCCTTCTTTGTGACTCACAGTGTCCTCGTACCAAAAGGGGAGGAACACAATACCAAAAGCCTCCTTTAATAATTCCTTTGTCGGTGTGGGTGGGGGAGAAGCTGCGGACCTCTTCGCTGAAGGAACCTTTTATTACAAACGGCTTGACTGCACTGCATTATATTTCTTTTGCTCTCAATCTTCTGCTCTCCCACGTGTTCGCTACAGTCTGCCCAGATTAAATATTGAATTGCCATTGAAAATAGCTTGAAAAATTGCTTTCAATATTTATAACGTCGACGTATCTACTCGGAGGAGGGAGAGCACATTTCAAGGTCAAAATAAAATAACTTTCTCCACGCTCTTCTTGACGTAGCGGATTAGCTATTGAAACTGTATTTTTGGGCAAGGCAGTTTTGCCAAATTCATCGTACGTCTGTTGCTGGAACTGTCTGCTCCGATGGCGAAGGTCACGATGCTATTTTCTCTCCAAGACTTTCTTGGCGACGTCTCCCCGAGAAATCTGTCAACGAGGCTCGACGATCCTCCGATCAAGTCATTGTATTGCACGTAACACACACATACACACACACACACAATATCGCCAGTCCACTAAAAATATCACAAAGTTAAACTGTGCCTGGATTGATGGATAGTGAAAAAAGTTGGACCTTCCTCCTTTCTTCTTCGCCTGAGGTCAACTGCTGTTTCTCCTCCAAGTACTACTATATGGAGCCGGCGCCGGAGGCGGAAAAGAAGCTTCTCTCTTTTGGCCCGCTTTCTTTCCATTGATACAGGGTGCAGCAGAGGCGAGACTCGCACACTTTGAGCGTGTCTTGAAATGCGTCCGCGAGGCCAACTTTGTTCGCGCCCCGCAGTGAGGGGGTGCGCGCCGGCGTGACTCGTGCCGGTGTCGGCCGCCACGAACCTGAGATACCCTGTATTGACAAGGTTAAGCCTCGGTCTGCCTTCCTGCCGGCCCTTCGCTCAAAACTCTCTTCTACGTCTCATCCGTTGACAGAATCAGATTCACCTTTTGCCCCATTCGTAGTCACAAGGATGAGGAGACTTATCCCTCACAAAAAACTTTCATGTCCTGCTTTTTTCCCCCTCTACTCTCTGATAGACAAAAGAAGAGGAGAAAAATAAAGTCCTGCCCATTTTCTCTGTGTGTGCAAGTAATGGCGTGCGCATGCGTACACACTGGTTTCATCTCACCCTCTTTCTAGCTGTTCGCCATCATCTCTCTCCTGACAAACTTTACTTTCAAAGAATGAGCTACGAGTTCTTCGTGTACGGACACAGACACTATGTAACGACGTCAATGTTACGTGTGTGGGCAAGTTAGAGACGCACGCGCACTCACACACATATGAACAAACACCCGCGTCCCGGGCAGCAAACTTTTAGATGGTCCCTGTCCCTCTTTTCATACACGCGCAGTAATTCCTCGTTCAGCTGGTGTTAAAGTCTGCGGGGAGGAACCTGTGCAGGAGGGAGGCGGTGAAAATGCCAGATAAAGCATTGATCATCGTGGCCGAGAGCAGCAACTCCTTGCCAAGGGTGACTTCCGCGCAACAAAGAAAGGAGACAAGTATCGGTAATGTCAGGACGCCCAACCAAATGACGTCCACTCCTACTCTCTACCTAATGACTTGGAACTGCTTGAGGACTAATCCACAGGATTACACCGGATTGCCCGAGAGCTACATCGGTACGCAGCTCTCTCTTTCGCTTTCTCTTTCGTTCCGTGGCTCTACCTCGCGCTTTAATTTGCACTTGGGTGCTTTGCGCCGGAGCAACCGGGTCTTTGAAAGGCATGACTCACTTTCGGGAGTTCGTCTTAAGGTACTGGAAGGTGTGCAAGTCCGCGGACAGCGACTGCGCTGAGAGCAACGGCCGATGTCACACAGTCAACTCTCATTAGCGCTTGACATCCGTGGATGATCGGGGTCACGGAGAGAGAGAGAGAGACTTACACATGTTCATTTCTGGCTTCCGCAGCTGATCCGGTGGAAAGCTAATAATTCTTACTGCACAGGAGGTCTGAGTAGGATGTTGACGGGTGTCTGCAACTCTTTTTAGGAGCAGAAGGAGTAATTTTGTTTCTCTATATTTGACCCTCTCTCATCCCCCTCCCTCCCTTGAGTGTTTCTGCAGAATTGCCTTCAATCCCTGCATGAATGCATGCCCTGACCCTCTCATAGATGCCATTCTTCTCAAGTGCAGCTCTTCTTTGTGTCTCCGTATGCTGATGTAGCAATATCTGCGTTTGAGCGCACACGCACGCATTTAGGAAGAGACAAAAGCAAGAAAAAAAGAGGCATCGCTTTCAGCTTTCTTCTGAGTCAACTGATGAAAAAATACGCTTTCAGATGTCTCATTGTTATGCAGGATTTCTTTCGCTATCCTCTGCTCCACCGCTTGCAGACTTGTTCCAGGAACGACATCCTCAAAGGGAGCGCTTAAGCGTGCAATTTCTTTCTTTTTTAGAGCGCAGGGGAAACTGTCCCGAAAATAGGGTTCATAGAGAAAGAAAATCTGTCATTCTACCTAATGCCTTTCCCTCCATCTTTTTTACTTCTTAATTAATGAGCCTCTTCAATTTTCCATATTACAGCGTCTGCAAAGACCTCGCCGGCATCCCCATCCACGTACTAAACTAAAGAAGGAGAGGAGCAAAGTTAAAATCCTATTTCCGATCCGCGAGTTAGGAAAGTTGTAGGCATCTCATTTTGGCAGCTTAAGCTGCTTACTTGCCTTCGTCTGGTGAGTCCACCAAAGTCCCTTGCTTAATCATGATTATAGAGCTGGGATTTTTAGGTGATTTTGTCCCAGACTGCTTTTTCCTCCCCACTGCACTTCTTTAAACCCGCGGAGCTGTTCTCAGTAATATCAATGCAGTGGCTCAAGCAGCTGGAGACAAAATCACCTAAAAGTCCCAGCTCTAAATTCATGAGTAAACCCTCTCATAAAGGAGAACATTTTTCCCATTTTTCTACCTCATCAATTTTGTCAAAACTTTATCCTTTTTTTTTCGGCCACACCGGCCTATGTAGCAACGTGAATTACGACCAGAAAGGACAGATTCCAGACAGACTTTCTGCTCAACTTTAACTTCCTTCTGTTGCTCCTGTGCCTTCAGTTTTTCCCTGTCAGCTTAAAACTGGGGGAAAACGGTGGAAATGGAGAGCAGGCGCCCAACTCGGATCAGATTTGAGCATCTTGTCAACGAGAAGATGCTCAAATCAAGGTCCTCTGTCAATTTGGGTGCGTCCATAGTACGACGAAGAATGGGCACGGGTGGGCGTGTTCATGCGGTGTCGTACTGTACTCGTACTGTACTGTATAGTAAGTACACGATTCATACCCACATGTGTGGTTCTTCTCGGTCTCTGCGGGAATATATGAGTGAACCCGGAGAGAGCAGCTCAGAGCCATAACTATGGGGTTTTGGGAGGTGGTGGTGTGGGTGTGGGTGTGGGTGTGGGTGAG